>Ga0208899_1001123_pt1 | contig 19080 bp, 33 predicted proteins | sample VirMetDEL_Nov_24_FD_184518 | JGI IMG/M metagenome (GOLD analysis project Ga0208899, IMG submission 184518) | Aqueous microbial communities from the Delaware River and Bay under freshwater to marine salinity gradient to study organic matter... | ecosystem: Environmental > Aquatic > Marine >... | reverse complement strand
ACATATCCTAACGAAAAAGCTTGACCTTCAATCAGTCTAACTTGCTCAATATCTCGAGTTGGATATGCGCCTTTGTATAATTCCATTTATTTTTTAGCCTGCCCAGACTCTGACATCGCAATAGCAATGGCTTGTTTACGGCTTTTTACTTTTGCTCCTGAGCCTGATTTAAGTTCGCCAGATTTGTATTCTTTCATAACTTTCTTAACTTTCTTTTGCATTTTGTCATACATTATAGTTTCTGCCTTTGACCTAACATGGTTGACCCAATACCAAGACCACCTTCACCTAATACAGGTAATCCTGTAGCCATCCCTTCTGTTCCAGGAATTTGTGCCTTAGCTAACAAGCCTCCTGTACCTCTTGTTAATCTTTTTCTGACTGCACGTTCTTTAGCACCTTCTGCTTTAATTGTTTCAGCCTGGCGTTTTGATTGTGCTGAAATTTGATCTAATACATTTTGCGTAATATCTTTTGTTTTTGTTGCGTCATAGCCTACAATGTAAGACTGTTTCATGTATCGTCTTGGATCAACATTGGGTGTGGATATAGGTAAGTATTGTGGGCCAGCACCACGGCTACGTCTAATATAACGTTCCTCATAGACAGGTGTTGCTGATTCATAACCTTTTTGGCGTACTAAATTTTGAAAAGATCCTCTCCCAGCAAATGTTCCAGGAGCTACACGTTCAGTCACTGATTCTTTAAAACGACCTTCTTTTACACCAATATCAAGCTGTTTATTCCACCAGTCTTCAGACTTAAATACATTACGTCCGCCAGCTTTTGCAATAACATCAGTTTCATACTGAGTTGATGGGGCAATCAGTCCACGTGCTTTTGCCATACCAAAATCAAGTGCAGCCATATTATGCTCCTAATTTTTCTTCTTCAATACCGACTTCTGGTGTTAAACGAGCAGAAGATAATAATGATCTAGCGCCGCCACGTTGTAATGCTTTACGTCTTGACGCAATTTGTTCTTGCACATCACGTTGTTCTTCTTCTGCTTTTTTCTTTTGTCTGGCTGTTTCTTCACGCTGTAACCTTAAAGATTCTTCAGCAGCAGATGTATCTGGGGCCTTAGGTTTGCCACCAATAATTCCACCCATTAGATTCTCCTCATCATAAAATTGTCTTCTTGATCTGCGCTGTACTTATGCATAACGCCTTCAGCTTCGAATCCTAAAGTTTTTGCCCAAGCCACAGCACGCTTATCTGATGTTTTAACAGTTATTTGCAATCTGTGCAAGTTATATGATATCACGCAGCTATCAAAAAATGATTTAGCACCTTTTGTCATGGCGATTGGATATCGTCTTGCACCTTCAGCAAATAAAGACCACGCTTCGCCCACACCACGCCATAAGATAACACAACCAAAAACAGCCAAAGGCACATTATGCACGAACGCAGTAATACAAGGACCAGCTTGAGACTGTAAATTAATATACTGTGTTCTATCTTCAAGCGACATTGATTTAGATTCATAATCTATAATTCCTTGAAAGTTATTCAAATGATCCATGTGAAATGGCAAATAATAACCGCCCTGTACATGAGGCATTTCATTTTTTAAAAAGTTTGGATCAATTAAAAACATCAAAGTCCGCACTTGCTATGGTTTGTGCAATAAGTGTACTAGACTGTAATGGACTCTTGGTCATACGTTTATGTTCACCACCACCTAAAAGTAAATAGCCAAACGCATCACCAATGTGTGAATGTTCGTTTTTATTAGGTTGATCACGGAATCTTTCTTGTCCAGCACCGACACTAATACGTTTGAAATGATAACCACCCGCAAGTGATTTGCGTAAACGTTTGCATCTTGTATGTATAAGTAGTCCTGGTTTACCTGCAATCAATCTTTGCATAGGAGCTGCAGCTGCCTCACGTCTGACTTTAAAATTATTAGATGCCGTAGGTTGCGCACGTAGTCCAAGGGTTCTTAAATAGTCAAATGCCGTAACCTCATAAATAGCATCACGCTGCATACCTGCTGGATCGCCCCATACCATAATTTGTGCTTTAGGATATTTCGCATTAATCTCAGCAAGTAGTTGTTGACCAAAGCGTTCAAGCCCCATATCTTCAGTCACAATCTCATCAAACACAATCCATCGACCATTAGTAAGGCGTTGGCCAATAGCAGCAGCGGGTGTTAAACCAAAGTCAAGACCAATATGTAGCGGTTGTGATGGATCATAGTCTGCATCTTCTGCGCTCATCAAATGATCATCATATTCTGGCCATACAGGTCGACCTTCTTGTACATAAGTATATTTACCTTCAGCGTAACAACGGATCCAATCTAAGTTCTTACCTCCCAACATTTGCATGTAGTAACCACTAGGTAAGTTTTTAACATTCTCAGCTTTAGGATTTATTTTCCACCAACGCCCACCTGAAAAAATATGATCGTTAGCTTCTGGATTTTCTGGTAACTCATCAACGCTTACTTCCGTAACACCTCCTGGCTGTTTAAAAAAGTCCCAACCATATTTGCCACCTAACTTTTCTTTTTCAGCTAATCTGTACCACCAATGGTCATCGTCCATTGGGTTCGTGTCCATCCATACTCCGTGCCAAGTAGGCCCTCCATCCTTCTGAGTTGGATAACGACCAACACGATGAGTAAGACCATCAATAACAGCTTTAGGTAATTCTCTGGCTTCATTGACCCATGCTCCTGTAAGTTCTAAAGATAATAGTTTACGCACATCTTTGGGTTGGTCCAATGCTAGGAAAATCACTTCACAGTCTATGCCCGCAGCATCACCACGGGAAGGGAGGCGAATGTGATGAGTGATCGGAGGTGTATATAACATCGGACCAAAAGTATTCTCAGGAAACAACTCTTGCCATGTTTTAATGGTGGTTGTCTTGAGTTCTGGATAAGAGTTTCGTACAATAACAAAACGGGTGTATCGTATACCATCGATAGGGGATGGCTTTTGCCTAACGGCACGCATCATAATTTCAGCAGCACAGGCGTAAGATTTACCTGAGCCTACTGGACCCATGAGTCCCCGTACAAACTTATTACTTTGTAAGAAGTTATAAACGACAGGGCTAGTACTGAAATCTAATTCAATACCAGGGCCAGCAAGTGATCGATTACTTCTGTCTTTTTTATTGCTCATTCTTCATCATCTATATCCACAATCTTTGCATTTAACAACTGACGAAGTCTTTGATTGTCCTTCCATAGCTCATCAATAATTTCCATGACTCTGGAATTATTCATATTAGCCATAATAAATTCTTCACGCAGTTGCTCAATCTTTGCTTTCAGATCCATGAGCATTCTCCTTATGGTTGATTAAAAAGGCGACATAGTGTTGTAACTTTTTTAAGTCTTCAACACCCCCTTTATCTCTCCACCTTAATGCGTACTTTATTATGTTACCATTCAGAAAACCAACGTACGCTTCATCTGAAAGGTATTCTTTCATAATGTCTATTGGTTGAATAGCGTGTCGCTTGTAATGGTCGCCACCAACTTGGACATCTTTAGGATTCGTCATGATCAATTACCTCTGGTGCTTTAACATTAATACCAATCACAGACGGCTTATCTGATTCATCAGGGTTATCTAGCAAACCACTAGCTTTAGCTAACAATCGCAATGTCTGTACCTTGTCCCAAAATTCTATTGCTATCATACCATCTTTATCTATCTTGATCGACTTAATGCTTTGTAATGCATGTTCTGGAATATCTTTACTTGCTTTGACTTTAACATTGCCATCTTGGTCCCACTCCATCACATCCGTAATTTTAGTGTTCGCCATACAAAGAAGGCTGTATGCAACAGCCTCTCTATTGGCAGCAATGGTTGTACTGCGCTCCAGTTTTTTCTGAAGCGCTCGCACACCACCATAGCCAGCAAGACTTGGAATAGGTTTGTTTTTATTCTTAGTCTCACTCATTAGAAGGGTAAATCGTCCTCAAATTCGTCAACGGATTGAGCCACAGGCGCACTCGCTGGTGCGTGATTTTGTACTGGCCTTTGACCGCCGTTGGCGTTCGCCACAGGATTACCAATTCTGACACTTCGGTAGGAAACGCCACTTTTACTTATGTTGTCATAAATATCTAAGTAATGTTCCGTACCATCAGGTAACAAAACTTTGCCACGCCAATCAGCATGCCAATCTTCTGTCTTATTATCATTCTTAAATGCACTACCCGTGCCAGGTTTTGGTTGATATTGTTCAGCCATAGTTTTCTCCTTAATAAAATCTGACTTTGTCTTGTTTTGATCGTTTGTCATAGTAAAGTTAATCTCACTCTTGATGCGTGAGGTCTATTGTAATTATAGATTTCTTCTATTACAGGTAATATCTCACCATAAGTTGATCTACCCATAAGCTTATATGATTGACTCTTAAATCGCTTGAGAAACTCATTGTGATTATACTCAGGATTATCAAAACATATTTGCATTGACTTCACAAATGATTGCCTTGCATATCCATCATAAAATGCACCAATAGCTAACATTTTTTTAGCGATTTCAGTTCCTTCTTTTAAATGAGTAATTTTAAAATACCCATCATTAAATGCATTACTTTGACCACCACCTACATTATTACCTGTAAGCAATGCCTGTGTATCACTATGACATAGACCATATTCATTTTTGAACTCTCGGTATTTAAGATATTCTTCATATCCTAAATTGCAATATGATTTCATATAGTCATCTGCTGTCCAATTAGAACTATGTGTGTTTAATCTTTGCACATCTTTCAAATCCAAATCTTTTTCGACAACAAAATAGATAGGCATTTTAAGTGACTTTAATGCTATAAACCTATGTTGCCCATCGATAATTTGATGTTTTTGATTAACAATAATTGGGACTGGGATGTATTTAACATTCATAGATTTTTTTAATCGCTCTACGTGTAATAGGTTTACATCTCTGTTGCCACTAATAAAACTGAACATATCGTAATCATTGGTCATGTAGACTTGATTTACTTTTTTCATAACACATTCCTTATTTAAGTTTTTTAACAGTTACACGACTTCTGTAACACTCACTACATACCCAGCGTTGGCTTTTGCCATTCATACTGACTTTATATTTGCCTCCGCTTGTATCTCTATGCTTACTACACGAACTACAATATTTGGTGCCGTTAATGTTTGCATCAATAAACTTCGTGTAATCACGCTTCATATTCGTACAAATGTACGACTGCCTTTCCGTTCTCTACTTGCTCTCCACGGGCAATCTCAATGTATTCAATTTGTGAATCGTCATCATACATACCTGCTTTCATTAGCGCATCAAGTATGGCCTTTAATGTATTGTCTAAATCAAACTTACGTTTTGATCTGGGATGTATCATCACGCTCATTGCAACTAACTTATCTCCAAACGACTTATGTCTACCTTGTTTTACGACTAGATCAACCTCTTTTGCAAACTGTACACCTTCAGGACTAATGTATCTACGATGACCATTAGCTCGCCAATAACTATTAACACTTGGCGGGTAAGGTAACTCTAATCGTATCGTGGGTGTCATAGTATTTTATTAAGCCTGGATGTTAAGTCTTTCGTTAAATATTCTTCAATTGCTTTATTAATGATGGTTGCTTTAGGCAACTCCATCTCATCTTTTGCTTTATTTAGTCGATCTACATTATCTACTGTAAGTCGTACTAAAAATGGTTTGACATTTTCAGTCATTTCAATCTCCTTTATATTTATTTTGAACTTTGAACTTATGCTTAGGTATTTTCTTTTCTTGCTTATATCCAAGCTTATCTTCTTTAGCTGCTTTGATTGTCTTTAAATAAACATCAGCTGTCACTGCCTTACCTTCATCGTAACTTAAAAATCCTTTGGACATTTGCCAGTAACCATCCTTACGTGTATATTTCCATGGCAATGGTTCTCCATCATTAAAGATATTAATAACTATTTTGTAGAATTCCCGTAATGTCATGTGTGGTAATTACTTTCCGATTAAAATTGTCAGGTAAATACATAAACTTTTCATGTAAGCATCGTGTATCTTCTGCATCAGGATAATTTAGCTCAACATATAAATTAGCCATTTCACAGCTAGTAAAGTGGCCAATGTATCTCATATCTTCTGGTAAGCCAGTCATACTCACTGCTAATATAAATTCTGCTAACATCACATCCTCCTTGCATTTAAGATATCATTATTTGATATCTAGGTCAATAGTATTTATAAATTGACCAAACAACAAAATGCTAGTATATTAATTGTAACGGGGCCATTACCCAGCCCTCTGGAATGTAGATAGCGACAGACCAGGATAAACGTGTTTTACCGCAGAGGTACTCTCTACTCGACAGCAGTATAGTCACTAAGGTATCAGGGATCGTGGAAGCGGACATAGTGTGAGAAACTATGGTTACTAGATAAACGAGAGCTATCCATCATTATGATGTTTTATCTGAATACCTTTTTTTATTCGGGTTAGGTCTTCTATTATCTATCACTCTGGTTACCATTTATGTCTGTAGAAAGTCCATGTATCTATCAGTGTCAACTGATTACCCATGACGACATCGAGCTGTGTGCTTCTTGTGGTCGCACACGCTCGGAAATTGTCAACTGGTCGGAACTTTCTGATAGCAAAAAGAGGGAGGTGTGTTTGATATCAAAGGTGAGACTAGAAAAAGTGGGAAAAATTTGAGTGAGGGGGATATGTATACAAGGGGTGGTACCCCACCCCCAAAGGTCGATTTTAAATGAAAGCCTTATACAGTAAGGGTTTTAGAGCATTTATAAGGTAGTAGCATGAAATAAAAGGCTAGCTATATGAACATTAAGGGAGCAGTTCAGATAGTTTAATACCTTTATCTAGCTTAGCTTTCAGCTCACTGGGTTTCATTCCACTATTAATCAGCTTCTCTAGGGCTAGCAAATCACTGTCTTTTGAGACACACGAAAACAAACTAGCTATTATCTCATTATCGTTCTGAGTTGATTGGTTAACCATTACTGGTTTATTACCTTCTGCTATATCGTTGTTATTCTTTATATACTTTTGGTTATATAACTGCTTAATTTCTTTGTTAGTTATATCCTCTTTTGGAACGCCAGCGATCTGTTCCGCTTCTCGATCGGTTATCTTGTCATCATAAATAATGCGCTTAGTCTTTCCTTTAATCATTGTATGATATCCAGGAAACTGTTTAATATATCCCTTGAGTTCTAACTGTTTAATCTGTTTATTGATAGCTGGAACGCTCACATTCAAATCATTCGCTAACCTTCCCTGGCTCACATAAGTAAAGCCAGCCTTATTACAATATGAAGCGAGCAAGCAAAGAACTTTTAATCCTGTTAGTGTTAAGTCTTTATCGATAACAGCTCTAAGTGGTACCACGCAGAATTTTCTTTGATCGGGTTGAATAACCTTTTCTTTTATCTTTGGTCTTTTTGGCAGTTCGTAGTCCATTTAAACTATTTTATATCTTTTTAAAAAAAGTGCTTGCAATTGATATCAATCTATAATAGTGTATCAATTGTAGTAAAATTTATTAATAACCTAAGAAAAGGAAAACATAACATGAAAACAAATACAGTTTTACCAAACGGCGCAACGATCAAACGCAATTTAATCACTGAGAATGGCGGCATTATTCTTGCTTGGCGTGATCATTCAGTCCATGAGTTTGTAACTTGGTATTATGACGGCAAGGATTTAAAAACTACATGCTGGGGTCATTATTTTGATAGTTACGAGCAAGCGAACTCAGACTTTGTAGCACGTGCAAAAACACTCATTAAATAACCTAAGATAAGGAACTAAAACAATGAAAACACATGATGAACAAACACCAAAAAGTATCAGTATTACTTGGCACATTGATGACATTCGAGCAATTGAGAATGGGCAAGACTTAACCGATGATCAATGTTATGACGTGTTATGTAACATTAAAAAGCATCATGATGCCAATATAGGTATCAATTGGGATGTGATAGTTGATGCAATTTGGGACTATAAACTTGAACATAATTTAAAAACCATATAGGAAATTAATATTATGAAAACATTTGAACAATACTTAACAGAAAACTACACCACAACAGAACTTCAAGACATTGCACGCAATGGTTGCTTTGGTGGCGTGCATGGAATGATCTATTACGAAGAAACCACAGAAATATATCAGCGTTTTGCTTCAGAATTACACGACATCATTGATACATTTTTAACTGAACAGGGTTATCTTCCTAAGTTTGTCACGGAGAACATTGGTTCAAAATCACTCTTTTATAATGCTGTGGTTTGGTTTTGTGCCGAGATCACTGCCATGAACTTAATTTATGAAATGGAGGTGTAATTATGAATATATTTTATAAACACTATCAAAAACGTGGCGGTACTATTTGGCAATGGTTGGGCGAGCTTAACAAACAAGGCCGTTATGAATTGCTCAATAATTTTATTAAAAACTGTAAACATCGAGGCGACCAAAAATTAACAAAGTTTCATGAGCGTTTATTAAACATAAGCGAATCATTAAACGATTAGTGTTAACTCTTAGCGGCTTTTTTTAAGGCTGCTAAGGGCTTAACATTAGTTAGGCGTTTATTAATTTATGGAGATATAACAATGATTGAAAATCTAATCTTATATTTTGCTTTGTGGTTTATTATTGGCGTCCTGGGCGTGCTTGCATGCGTCCTAGAGCGCTTTTTTGAGGGCTATTGATATGAAAGTAGTCTCTAGTTCTTACGGGTGCCGATGGTTCGCTGTCGGTATCTTTATTGGTTCTTTAGTTGGTTTATGCATTGAAGACAAGCTCGAAGACTTTTTAAACCACTGGTGGCCTTTACCTGCCGAAGTAGTTTGCCAAAAAGGCAAGCTCTTTGAGCAGATCACTATCGGCGGTTCAGTCTATTTGAAGACCAACAAAGAATGCATCGAAACCGATTTGGAAGTATTTTAAAAACCTATGAAAAGGAGCAACTCAACATGGCAAATTTTATTGCTTACTATCGAGTGTCAACCAATAAGCAAGGCGAATCAGGCCTTGGCTTAGATGCTCAACGCTCAATCATCAATGCGTATGTAACTCAACACGGCGGTTTGATTATGTCTGAATATACTGACATTGAATCTGGCAAAAACAATGACCGAGAACAACTCAACATGGCGATTTTAGAATTGAGAAATCAACCTAAAGCCTATTTGATTGTAGCTAAACAATGCCGTTTAACTCGATCAGTGTCATTTATTGCTTCATTCTTAGAGGATAAAAACATTGGAGACAGGCTTATTGTGGCCGAGTCTCCAAAGGCCTCTGTCTTTGAGTTGCATATTCGAGCCGTACTCAATGAGGAAACACGGCGACAAATTGCATCCAATACAAAGAACGCCCTTGCTGCTGCTAAAGCTCGTGGCGTTCAACTTGGCGCACCTAAAAATGTAATACATGTAATACAAAAACAGGGCGCTAAACAGTATCAAAAGAATGTGCATGCTTATAACATGCGTTTGATTTCCATATTAGAAGACATTAATAAGTACGGCAAATTAAGTCAGATAGATATGGCATCAAGACTGAATACATTAGGTATTCGCACTTATCGTGGCAATTCATTTAGAAAACACCACGTCAATCAACTTTTTCAATCAATCAGATCTATGAAAGGATATAAAACATGGCGACCATACAAGGCAAAACAGTTGGCAAACTAACGCCTGATGATCAATTATCAGCATCAGAATTACCCGTACTTATGGGTGTATCTAAATATAAAACAATCAATGAATTACTCAAGGAAAAGATTGGCTTTATCAATGGCGCAGTGCGTGAGGACATTACCAATGAAGCTATGACATGGGGTAACTTAACGGAAAGTTTAATCTTAGAAGAAGCAACAAGACGACTTGGGTTAAGCGATCCTAAACTTGACCATACCGAACCTTATTTTCACAAGACAGCAGCCATTGCATGTTCATTAGATGGCACTGTTCATGGTGACGGCATTGAGGTGATGACTGACATTGAGCAAGGTATTATTTGTGTCAATGCAGACAAAATTAAACTCGATGGTGAAGGTGTCATTGAAGCTAAACTCACATCGCATGAAGTAGAAAGCGCAGACAATCTACCACTGTATCGTGGACCATTACAATTGCAAATGCAAATGGATATTACAGGTGCCACATGGGGTGCTGTTTGTGTGTTATATAAAGGCACACAACTCAAGGTCTTTGTGTATCAGCGAGACGAGGAAGTCTTAGAACGTTTGCATGAATCCATTGCAGACTTTCAAAGAAGGCTTGATCGATACAAGTCAGAAGACTTTATCGAATGGTATGACATCACCGAACCAACAGAGGCAAGCTCGATCTGGGATGATCCAGATAAAACAACAGTTGACTTGCCAGAAGCCGAAGCGTATGCTGAAAAAATTATAGAAATCAGAGATATGATGAATGATCTTGAAGCACAATCTAAAGCATTGGAAGTAAAAATCATGGATCAAATGCGTGATCATAGTCACGCTATCTCTGGTCGTTACAAGATTTCTTGGCCTGTTATTAACTACAAGGCAGTGCCAGAAAAAGTCGTGCCAGCAAAACCAGCTCGCACAATTCGTCAATCTAAGTTACGTATACGTGACAGGGAGTTTGAAAATGAGTGATATCAATAACAATGGTTCCAATCAGTATGACCATAGCATGACACCTAGCGCTGAAGATACTGAAAATTTCTTACAATTAATTTATCGCAACATTAAAAGTAGAGATAAGCGTGAGCAAATGATTCAATTATATTTTGGAGGTAATAATGACAACAATATCGGCGATTGCTAAGGCCTTTGTAGAGGCACAAAAAGAGTTTGCGCCAGCTCTTAAAAACAGTACCAACCCACACTTTAGAAGTCAGTATGTAGATCTGGCTGGATGTATTGAAGCTGTCATTGATGCACTAAACAATCATGGCATAGCTTTAGTACAAAAGACACATGAGTGTGAGCAAGGCGTTAAAGTGGAAACTATATTCTTACATGAGTCAGGTGAATCCATGTCAGGTGGCGTACTTCATGTCCCCGCAGCCAAACAGGATCCACAAGGATACGGCAGCGCTTTGACCTATGCAAGACGTTACAGCATCATGGCAGCGACAGGTATAGCACCAGAAGATGATGATGGTAACCAGGCAAGTAAATCGATGGCGGATAAGTTACCAGCAAAAAAGCCATTGACCCTCGATCTACCGAACAGGGAGCCACGCCCGATGCAAAATCGTGATGAACTCTTTGATCAACTCAATAAGCTCATTAGCTTGATTGATGGTAATGAGAAGATTGAGGGTACCAAAAAGCGTGAAATGATTATTGAGATGGTGAAGTTGAACCTAAATAAATTAATAGGTAAACAACATCTTGATATTAAATATAAAGTAGATGATGTATTGAAAAGGCTAGTGTAATACTAGCCTCATCATTGTACGTTACTTGTTGCAAACGTACATGGTTACTTCAAAACCGAAACGAACTTCGGTTGCTTTAGGTGTTGTCCACATAGTAGTCTCCATAGTTAATTGCATAACTATTATGTGGCAACATTTAAAGTATGAACATAAGTAAATGTATGAAAAGTATATAAGGAGATTAACTTGAATAACGATGACATTGTATACATTAAAGATAGTCCAGATATTTATTGGAATGAAGTAAGATTGTTCCAGGCCATACTTAACAATGCGATGTTTGAAGCCACACAAAAGACCACTCCCAAAAAGATTAAGCGCAGCGCCATTGAATGGCTTAGTTCACAAAACAATGAGTTACTAGATCTATGTTGCTTCTTATCTGGCGTATCCACGGCAGACATAAAGAAAGTATTGTATGAAGTAGAGACACAGAAGCGCATGATATTGCGCAAGGGGGTTGTATGACATACAACTCAAAACTTTACATGTTGTATTTAGAGAAAGCTAAAACTATTGAAGAAAGATTTGCAACGCAATGGCTGCATCAATATCAAATGGCTACTAAAGAACAAGATATGTTTGAACATTGGGATGTATCAGGAGTGTTTGATTTGCTCGATGATAAGGTCTATAAGTTTGATGTGAAAGGCATGAAAAAAATTAATAGACAAGATCAGAAACCTAATGAAACAACAACATGGGTAGAAGGTAAGAATGTACGTGGCAACCCAGGATGGATTAAAGGTGAAGCAGACTTCATTGTATTTGAAAGACTCAATACTTGGGTGGTTGCAAACAGAATCCAACTACATCATTTAGTGATTAAGGAATGTAGTAAAAAAAATTACAAGGAAGGTAAGGGTGTGTATGAGATATATCAGCGCCCAAATAGACAAGATAAGCTCACTTTGGTGCCATTTAGTGACATATTTAGCTTAAATCAGGTCTGGATTCTACCTAAATACACCTAAAACGCACACAATCGCTCTGTATTGCACGATCGTGATGTGGGTAAGGGGTAAGTATCACCCAAATCAATGTAGAGCGTTAGGTTTGGGTTCCACGAGGTATAAATCTGCACCTTGACAGTGAATAAGTAGATAATCTTCTTCGTTTTCTGAAAAACATATCTTAATCATGGCAGTTTCGTCATCAGATAAGAACTCTACGTTCCATATCTTACGGCCAACAAGTTTGTCAAGCGTCTCTGCTTGTGTCTCGTCAGCCTCAGATATAAATTCTACGTCTAAACTATCTTCCCTATCCAATCTCCACCATCCTTTAATACCATTGGCATTAGTTTTGGTTGTCCTTCTATTATCATACCACAACCCACAATGAATCGTGTCTTAAAGTTTTTAGCATAATCAAATGCCATTGACTTCTGATTAATTAAACAACCAACTTGCATACCCCATATTAAAGCATCTGGATTTGAATAGTATCCAATAGAAAACTTAGTATGATAGTGTCCCTGGACACAGTTCATGCCGTATTGCATCGCCACTTGAAGTACATTGGCGGATAGTCCATGAGTAAAGAAGCATCGGGTGCCATCAGATAAGGTAATGGTTAAATCATCAACCCATTCCCAACCTTTGCCGACACCAAGAAACTCATTATAAGAACGAAGATAATCCTTCGGTAATCCATATTTTAGCGCACGCCTATAAACTAAGGATGAATGATTGGAGTGTACTAGGATCATCTTAGGAAAAATTTTTTCTAACTCTTTGACATAGACACGAGACGATTTCAACTCATCCCCAGCTGACATTAGATCGGGGTTATGATCATGCATGCTGATGGCATGCTGATCTAACTCATCGCCAATGTTAACCACGAGGTCAGGCTTATATTTATTTTTAAGTGCCGTTAAAAATTTGAATGCGTCTTTGTGATGGTAAGGGATGTGGAGGTCTGATATTACTAATACCGATTTATACTTAGTCATACATATCCTCACATAAGTTTACTATGTGATGATATCATCATATCTTTGGCTTGTAAATAGATATACCTGATTTATCAATCACATAGGATTGTCTTCGAGGTTCTTCACCATCTTTAGGAAATTGAATATGAATCCAGGAATTGTATTCAATGATAAGCTTATCAAACTCTATGGAAGACCCAACCAAATCCACAAAGACATCGTCAACACTCCCAAAACGATGGCAAGTAAAGTCACATGCGAGGCCCAATGTGTGATAGCTCGTGTCTTTACTACCAAGAGTGCGGTTAACAGATAAGCACCTATAGCCACTAGATATAATAATAGGTAGTCCGCCCAGCCTAGTCCTAACGAGTTCCATTCCATGTGCAGTCCTCTTTAAGTTTTCTATGATCTCAGGACTTGGGGTGTTATCGAATCCCAAGCGTGCTGCTATTTGTGACTTGGTAAACTCGTCAAGATGGAAATGCTCAGAGAGCTGCACTAATGTGTCAGACCTTTCTGCTTCTCATATGTTCTTAATCCAGCCAAGCCTAGCATAGCAAAAGTAAGTTCTAGTAATGCTTCTGTTTGGAAATCAGGAAGTGGAATCTCATGGCCTGTCAGTAAGACTAACCATTGTGCAATAGGTTGTAATAAAAATACCCAAGCAAAACCTAATGCTGCCACCCAACCTAAGCATGGTCTCCAACCAGCCACCCATACAGATCGATGAGCTGCTTCTATCTTATTAGTTTCTGCTTGCGCTAAATTGAGTTGTACAGCATTATCAATCAGCGTCTTTTCTATTTCTTGTTTAGCTTTCTCTGCGCCATTCTTATCTGGAATGACTCGATCAAGCACAGTTCCTATGAGTGGTAGTATGGCCTGTAACATAATCTTACTTCATCCACCCTGTTAGCCAAGACCAAACTTTCTTAACAACAATCTGTAATAATGCGCTGACTAAGTGGAATAGGCTTACGACTTGTGTCTTGATCCACTTCCATATCAGTTCGTGTGTCTCTGCCATCCAAGCTACCATCACTACTAGAATGATGATGAATAGTCCCGCCATTAGAATGTCCATGTTCTTCCTCCATTATAAATGTAATGTTGACATGACTACGGCTACCACGATAGCACCGAAGCCAGCCATGATTCCCCATATTAGTTTGTTAAGCATCGCCTCGATGCGATCGAGGCGCTTGTGTATCGTGCTGTATCTCTCAGCACAGAGCTTTTCGTGGGCCACTAATTCTTCATGCGGTGTCATTCAATGTTCCAGTTCTGTGAGTTCATTACTGTAATCAGTTCTTCAACAGTTGTGACTGCATTAATAGCAGCTTCTAGTCTATCACATTCTGTTCTAACATGACTTCTTTTTTCTGCAACATCTAATGGTATATCAACATTGCGTTCCATTTTACGAGTTACATACCAGTCAGTATTAGCGAGAATACCACCAGCAGTTTCTTTAACTTTAGCAGTCATTCTTGATTTTAATCCTGATGATTTTGCTTGCTCTAATGGTTGTTTATTAACAGAAGCTCCAAGTGAACCATCAGCAGTAACTGCATTAGCATCCCATTCTTGAACATAAATTGGTTGTCCATCTTCATCAACAGCTAATACATCATCTAATGGATGAGGTGTGTTTATGTCACCATTTTGATAATATGTATCATCTGCTCTTACTGGGTCATCTTCCCATGTAATACCTACAGCAGTTCGTTCTGCTTCAGTAGACTTTTGTAACCAGTTAGCTGGATACATAATGTCACCTAAAGTAAAACTTCTACCTACTTGTAGAGTTTTTCCGTTATGTTTATAAGCCATTTTTATTTACCTCGCTAAAGAATTTTTAAAAGGGCTTTCTGCCCATGCCATGTAGATGTAAGTACCTGATGATGCTAGCTCAGAATTACCACCACCTTTAATGTTGAAACCATTAGATAAGAAATCTATTTGAAATCCATTTGCACCTAATGCTCCTGATGAACTACCATTACCTCTTGCTCCTTCTGCGTAGTTACGATTTGCCCACAAAGTATGTAGTGTTTCGCTATCACCATTATAGGTTGTTCTTGAAGTATCTTGCATACCCCATGAAGTATAAGAGCTTGATGTATCTGCAGCTTTCCAAATAATAAGTTTAGGTCTAAATCCTGTATATACAAATCCAGCCGCAGGTGTTCCACCAACATTGACAGTTTCCCAAGAACCAAACTTACTGAATCCTTCTACTTCTGCAAAGCAGTATGCTACCATGGCAATACCACTCGTATTAATGGTATTTGCTCTTACTGAAAATACATCATTAGTTGGACTTGTGCTGTCCCAAACAGATGTAGCTGAAGAAGCAGCAGTTGAATTTAAGAAAATTTTATTACCATTTCCTAATGAACTATGATATACATACCAATCATCATATCCAGCATTAGCATCACGACCTTTTAATATAATCATTTCAGGTGCAGAACCTAGTCCATGACCTATTGTTCCAGCAGTTCCAGTACCAGTATAAGTTACAACACTAAAACCAGATGTTGTATTGGCAGATACAGTAGATGTTATAGAACCATCCGTGTTAGTTACAGGAGATGAGTCTGATGCTCTCCAAATCCAACCTACAAAAGTTCTTCCAGAATAATTAACTGTACTGTTAGTGTCTACACCTAAATCAAAACCTACACCAGAAGTATTAAATGAAGTAACTTGGTCAGTCCATGTGCCTTCTGCAAGTGTGTCATTAGAATATAAATATTTAGTAGCACCTCTTACAGAATCAGTTATCATGTGATAAGTAGCATTACTTCTACCTTTTACCCAAACTAAATCTGGACTAAATAAAATTGCTTTACCTGTTTCTACACCACTCGCATCAGTAATTGTGTTATCAATAGTTCTAGCAGTACCATTTCCATTCCATATAGCAGTATCAAAATATTCACGACCATCTTTAATAGAACTATCAGGTAAGTTATATGTATTTAGTTTTTTAAATCCTGTAGGTGGTGTGTAGGCAAATGGGCGTTGACCGAAGTTAATAGAATGATTGCCTGAAGAACTATTAGAACCTATAGCAAATTTCATCACTCCTGTTAAACCTGTATGAGCAGGATTAGTTCCAGTAACTGGATTTCCACTATCAAACCATGTTCCATTTTTACCACAATACCATTTTCCAGTATCCATATCTAAAGCAATCATACCAACATCACCATTAGAAAAAGAACTACCATACGCAGATTGACTACCATTATGTATTCTATTTCCATTAAAAGTAATACAACCCCATGATGTTGCATATTGACCAAGATAGGCAGAAACATACCCATTTGTTATATTTGTAACTCCTAATTGAGTATCAGTTCCTACAGTACTTAATGTAACTTCACAATACCATTTACCAGATGATACTCCTATAGTTGAATCTATACCCCCAACAGAAGTTATTGCCGTAGTTAAATTATCATTAGATAATGTATGAGATGAAGGTTTATTTATAGCATTAAATGTAGCAAAGTTACCAGTATCCTCATCTGTTAATGTAGGTACATCTGTCATCTTATCGTATGTAGTAGCTGTAGATGTAGTCAGGTTCATGTTAGTCGCAGTCCAGTCATTACCATTACCTGACTGGTCAGTTACAGTTGAACCACTTGTTGACATATCTAAATAGAAACCATTAGTACCATAAGTACCTGTGTATCGTTTAGGTTTCCATACACCTGTATCGTCATCATATTCACCGAAGTCTGATGGGGTTAATGCTTGTCCGTCTACTACATTAAATTCTGTCATGTAACCATCAAAGTGTCTGGCTACTGTTGTATGTCTACCTATATTAATAAGTTGTGATGCTTGTAAGATTGCCCATTCATTATTTAATGAAATAGTTGTAGTGCTAGAATATAATGTATTATTTACATAAAGTTTAAATCTATTAGCAGCAGTTCCTTGTGTTGAATCGTAAGCAATAAAAATATGATACCAAGCAGATGGGTCACGAAAGTAAACAGAAGTATTGGTAAATGGTGTTTGACTATACTGACCAGCATTTAAATTATTGCTGGTATCAAAAAATAATTGGAAATGAGTGTTATTACTTGTTCCTGTTCCTGTTTCCATTATGTACTGGGAATTACCAGTTGCTAAAGAACCTCTTTTTACCCATACAGACAAAGTTCCTATTTTTGCATTAGTAGGCGAAGAACTATTAGTCCTACTTAAATAAGCAGAAGCAGACTGACGAAATCGTACACTATCGGTAAGGTTGTATGCAGTTACTCCTGTAGAGATAGCATTACTGTTTTGAAGTAGGCTCATGTAGGGCCTTAGCTGTAACTTGCACTAACAGTTACATAAGCATTAGTGCCGTTATCAAAATAAGATACAAGATAAACACCAGCAGTTGATATAGTGGTTAGATCAGTTGCAGTAATCTTAGTAGTTGCTGCTGCAGTAATAGCAACACCAGCACTATTGTCTAGCAAGATGTAACCTGATTGTCCTGATGTGTGATTAGTAAAAGTTAAAGCAGCACCAGATGTAGGTGTGCATGAGAAGTTATTGGTTGCATTCAGATCAAAAGATAAGTCATTATCTGATGTAACTGTACCTCTAAATGGAGCAGTTAATGTATCTGCTATATCTGCTTTAAGTGTATCAGCATCATAACCTTGTACTGTAACACCAATGTCAGCATCAACAACAATCGTTGCATCATATGCTTGGACGCTTGATCCAATATCTGATGATGTAAGTATCGTTGCATCGTATGCTTGTACTGTTGAACCAATATCAGAATCAACCACTACATTAGAACCACCATTTTGAAGTGTGCCAGTAAAGTTAGCAGTCACATCATCATACTTAGCTGTGTCCGCATCATAGGCTTGGACAGTCGAGCCGATGTCACCCGTAGTTAAGAAGCCAGCGCTTGATATAGCTGTGACTTGCCATGTTGATCCGTTATAAATTCTTGTTTCATTAGAGCTAGTATTAAAGTACCAATCACCCGCAGTTACAGGATCACCATTGCCGTCAACTGTTGGATCAGAAGATAAAGCACCTAAGTAGAAAGCATCAATACTTTCAGCAGCCGTTTGTGCAGCTGTCGCACTTGTGGCCGCAGCACTCGCTGATGTTGCAGCATTAGTCGCTGCCGTACTTGCAGTTGATGCAGAACTCGCAGCATTGGTTTCACTTGTCGCAGCATTAGTCGCTGATGTACTTGCATTACTTGCCTGTGTGGTTGCTGTCGTTGCGGCACTAGAAGCAGTTGACGCAGAGCTTGCAGCATTAGTTTCAGATGTAGCTGCATTCGTTGCAGAAGTTGATGCTTCACTTGCTTTCGTTGTTGCTGTACTTGCAGATGTAGATGCACTTGAGGCTGATGTACTAGCAGACGATGCTGAAGTTGCAGCATTGGTTGCAGAGGTCGAAGCTTCTGATGCTTTGGTTGTTGCAGTTGTAGCAGAGGTTGACGCACTAGAAGCACTTGCAGCTGCATTAGTTTCTGATGTTGCGGCATCGGCAGCACTTGCAGCAGCAGCAGTTGCAGAGGCAGAAGCACTTGCTGCATCAACAATTAAATCCCATTTAGCTGCATCTGCATTTGTAGAGATTGGCTGTGAACCTGATGAGGTATGTGCTGTATTACATAAATAAATATTGTTA
>Ga0208899_1001122_pt1 | contig 19085 bp, 36 predicted proteins | sample VirMetDEL_Nov_24_FD_184518 | JGI IMG/M metagenome (GOLD analysis project Ga0208899, IMG submission 184518) | Aqueous microbial communities from the Delaware River and Bay under freshwater to marine salinity gradient to study organic matter... | ecosystem: Environmental > Aquatic > Marine >... | reverse complement strand
TAGGGATTTGTAAATCACCTGCGGTGTTGGTTGCTTTTGATGTCCAAGTATTACGATCTTCTCTGGTTGACCATGCTACTTTTCTTGGATCACTTGCTGAACCAATCGCAACTAAATGTCTTTCATTAGTAACGATGGTTGCTTGGTTGCCTACGGGTGCATTGGTAACTGCGGTTGCTATAGTATCGGGTGTACCGCCTGAGTTTGGCGACCATTCATAAATCTTACCATCGCCTGAGAAACAGAAAACTAAATCTTCACCCCAATTACTGAATGAGAAATGACCTGTTTTTAAAGGTAGTCCAGATTGACTTCTAGCATCGCCATAATCTTCTGAACCATAAGTATATGCACCAAATCCTAAAGGATCAGCACTTGCATCATTAACAAAGCCTGAAGGTGTAATATCTGTCCATGTATTGTCATATAAGACATAGACTTTTTCTCTTGTACCAACTGCTAAAACAGGATCACCAGCATTATCTGAATAGGCGTACATCCCAATGGGTGCGCCTGTAAGTGCTGTGTTTCTAAGTTTTTCCCAGCCACCAATAGGTTTTAGGTAGCCATTTTCAAAGCGAACTAAATCCCCATCAACCCAACGGCCTTTGTTGCCATAGTCAGTTCCGTTTTTGACTATGCCTGCGGGTGGAGTAACTGGAATGAGTGCCATTCACTTATGATCCAATAACTTTAGTTTCTGTTGTTGGTGTTACTTTTTCTGCGATTTGTGCATCAATGTTTGATTTTATGGATGTGACTTTATCACTTCCCAAGGCTGATTCAACCCAACCTTGAACAGTTGATGAGGTAACAGAATCAAAAGCTGTAAAGCTAGATAAATCTGATACATCTAATTTGATAGAACCATAAACAGAAGCCAGTTGTGGATTTCCTTCTGCATCATTATTTGCATCATCTTCACCAATTAATCTCCAATGCACGTTATAAATAACATCACTTTGAGTATTTGAGTTATCGTCTGTGTGGCTAGGATAAGTGTCCACAGTTTTTACATCCCAAGTATATGAAATTGCCATTATGCGTTCTCCAATGTTTCTATTCTTGCTTCAAGAGCATCATTTTTTGCTTTAAGTTCTTGTACTGCTTTGGTCAATACTGCTGTAAGTTGTGCGTAATTCACATTTTTATGCCCTTCATCACCGATTACGAATTGTGGTAGAACAGTTTCAAGTTCTTGAGCAATAAATCCAGTATCAGATGATTCATCAACTTTTAAAGTGAAATCTCTAGGTTGTAGACTTAGTATAGTGTCTAAGCCATATTGTGTATCTACTATATCTTTTTTGTAAGCTAGATCTGAAGCATTTGTCCAAGCACCTGCATTAGACAGATACGCTATATTTGCAGTGCTTCCAAATTCATGGATTCCTGAACTAGCAACGTGTCTGTAAAGTCTATATCCATTACCAACATTAGTACCATTAACAATACCGCCTGCATTATTTGAATTTACACAGAGCTTTGCACCACCAAAACCCCCTGTAGTTCCTATACATGTTTCCCCACTAGACACTATCCTCATGCGTTCTACATCATTAACACCAAATGTTAAAGGTAAAGAGCTTAAAGTTGATAATCGTACATAAGAGCCTTCAGTGAATAGAAATGCTTTTTGTCCACCCCCCGTACCAATATTAATGGTTGCAGAGCTTGTACCATTAACTGATAAAACTGTTCTGTTAGATGTTGTACCAAAAGCACCTGAAGCACCGATTGCTACATTGCCTGAACTATCAATCCTCATGCGTTCTGTATCATTTGTTCCAAATAACAAGTAGCTATTTTCTCTTTGCATTAAGCCTGTATCAGTACCATTAGTAAATAATGTTAAGCCATCTGAAGATGTGCTACCTGAAGTTCCATTTGTCATGTGTAGTTGACAGTAATCAGTTCCGCTTGTGGCTAAATGTAATGGACTTCTTGCAGGACTTGAAGTTCCAATCCCAACTTTTCCGTCTCCAAGTATGCTGACTAGCTTAGTGGTTTCTGTTGTATAACCACCATTATAAAAAGAATGGAAGTGCATATTTACTTTATTGGTAGTAAATTCTGTTCCTATTGCTGCAACATTTGTACCATCTGACCAAGCAATATTTTTAACTTGACCTGCACTTCCTGCCCAACCTGACATTTGCATTTTTATAAAATCAACATCAGCATTTTCTGAAGGTTTTGTTAAATGCAAAAGCGTGTCAGGTGAAGTTTGTCCAATCCCAACTTGTTCAGACGAGTTTATGGTAATCGCTGTTGCATCAGCATTGTCATCAATACCTGTTGAAGTAAAACCTGTAAGAGTACCTACGCTTGTAATATTAGGTTGAGCAGCAGTAGCTAATGTACCTGTGATAGAAGTATTAGCAGTAAGCGTTGTAAATGTACCTGCTGCGGGAGTTGTCCCACCAATGACAGAGCTATCAATAACTGCTCCGTCTAGGTTCATCGCTACTGAAGTTCCAGTAGAGCTAAATAGACCATCGACTGTATCTAAGTCATTATTAATCTTTGTACCCCAGGTATCGGTGGATGCACCGACCTCTGGTTTGGTTAGGTTTAAGTTAGTAGTAAATGTATCTGCCATAAATCTTTCCTTTAAGCTGCTTCTTGTTTATCTTTCTCTGTCCATGATGTTGACGGATTCGATACATCCGTCCAAGTTGTTGTGACTGTTTGATCTGTCCATGTATCAGAGGGAACAACAATATCAGTCCATTTTAAACTACCAATCGCAGAAAAACTACTTGTTTGTGCTAGTGTTGCTGTACCTCTGTCGATTTGTCTGCCGATTGCAGTAAATCCTGAAGTTTCAGCACAAGTCGCATTGCCTGTAACTGTAAATCTGCCTGTGGCAGTCATGTTTGATATTACAGGGCCAATGGATGCACCTTTATCAATCTGAGTTCCTGTAGCGGTCATGCTAGAAACACCAGCGATGGTTGCAGAACCTAGGTCAATTTGCACCCCTGTAGCAGTCATACTGCTTGTTCCTGCAATAGTAGATGCGCCTCTATCTATCTGTGTACCAACCGCAGACATACTGCTGACACCTGCGATTGTGGCTGTACCACGATCAATCTGTCTGCCTGTTGCAGTTGCACTAGATGTTTGAGCTATAGTCGCTGATCCACGATCTATTTGTCGTCCTATAGCTGAAGCACTAGAAACTGCTGATATGGTTGATGCGCCAAGACTTATTACATGACCAACTGAAGTAAATCCTGAAGTTTGCGCTGAAGTTGCTGTAGCAAGTTTTATTACTGTAGCAGTAGAAGTAAATCCTGAAGAAGCAGCAATGGTAGAACTACCGAATCTTTTTACAGAAGATTCAGCAGTAAAACCAGAAGTTTGCGATGCGGTAGCTGCACCAAAATGATAAACGGGAGTTCCATAATGGGACTTCCCGTAGGTATATTGACCGTAGCCTACTGAGGCCATTGTCTTATGCTAATGTGATATCTAAATCGCCAGCATCAAATCTGAATACATCTCCACTAGATACAGTTTTGTTAGCAGTCAAACTTGCATAAGCAAGTAAGTTACCAGAACTTGAGGCATCTAAAATACCTACAGCTACAACTGTTCCATAGTCTGCGGTTGCAGTTGGATATTCAATCGCAGCAGCGTTGGTTGCTGTTGTGGGATCAGTACCTGATACGTTAAATGTAGCAGTTTGTCTTGCATAAGCTCCACCTGAAACTTCAGTACCACCACCTGTATCGGTTGGTGCTACAGTATATAAAGCCACATAAAGTGTAGATGGTGCTGTGTAAGCTGTGCCGCCAAACACATGATCTAATACTTTGTCTTCTAAATAATCGCTAAATCCAGCCATTTATTTCTCCTAGTTATTACTCCAATAATGTACGTTTTTACGAGATTTGCCATAAGTTCTTCTTCTTTGAACCAATGATCCTTTACCAAACTCAGCCTTTTCTTGTTGTAATCTCATTTCTTCAAGAGAATTTTCAAACTGAGCATTAAATAAAGGTGCTCTCTCGTCTTCCATCAAAAAAACCGATGCGTGTTTTAGTGATCCATATAAGTAAACATCTGGATGTGTATTAGACACAAAGTTAGATGTATTAGAATCAGAAAGTGCATCTATCTTTCCGAAGTATGTTAATTGTAATGTATAACTGCTGTCAGGGGTAGGTGCAAGTTCGATTGTATCGTCAACTAATGCGTAATAGATTGGTTGACCAGTTTTGTTATTAATTGATTTTCTATACACATCAAGTGATTCAATAGACATTTGCATCAATGGTCTAAAGTCATTGGATGTAATTTCAATGTTGATGGCTTCTAGCCAATCAGAAGGTACTGATAAATATTGTCCGTCTGCTGTAGCGGTTGCTCGCTTAATCATCTCTTTAACTCTAAGTTTACGATTAAGTTCAGCTTCAGTATTATCAATAAATATATCTATTTCAGAAGTTAAATCTGATCTGTTTAGATAATTAGCTATGTTAGTTTTAAGCTCTGCGTATGTCATAGTTTACCTTGCCATGTTCTAAAGACTTTGTTATCAGAATTATTTAACCACTTCTTCCATTCTTTCATGTCATTCGCCCAGCCCTCTCTACAGGCTCTCTGATAGATCACCAAGGGCACTTCTGCAACATGACGTAAATCTTTACCTGGTTTATTGTCTGCTAATACTTTGCAGTGCTCTATAACCGGAGCAACATCTTGGGTGGTGTGATAAATAACTTTATCATCCTCTGTAGCAAACTCGTTAGTAAAACCAGTTTTGTGATCAATAATTGTTCGTCTAGCCATATTGTTTTATTAAAAAATCCGTGACTTTAATTTTATCATTGATTTCGGCAATTTGCTTAACAATATCGTCTAGGTATTGACTATAACTTGTGTGTTCTGGAATTGATGTTGGATTGTTTAGATATATTTCTAAATCTAAAGTAAGTTTTGAAAGCTCTCCATTTAAGCTTTCTTGATAAGCTTTTAGTATGTCTTGCTTATTCATAAAAAATGGGGCCAGAAAATCCAGCCCCATATCCTAATAATTAGGAAGTGCTTAAGTCTGCAACAACACCATGAGCAGCTTCGTTGGACACTTCTAGTCCATACTCAACTACGATCATTTTTGTTTGTGCGTCTCCAATAGTAGCAATATCTACTGTTTGGAAATTTCTTAAGTAAGCAACTTTTGCAAAGTCAGGATCAACTAGAAGAAGTGATCTTTCTCTTGATCTGTTTGATGGAACGATTTTGAGTTCACCAAAGTCAGATGAATAGATAGATACTGAAGCTTCTACAGTGTCTGCATCTACAAATTGTCTAGCAGATGATCTACCTGTGAAACCAGAGATAACTTGTTTGTTATGTGGTCCACAAATAGCCAATGATGGCTCACCACCATTAGAGAAAGCTAGTTCAAGTACGTCTTTAAGAAGAGTTTCAGTAAGAGCTCTCTGAGTACCATCGGTAGGCGCTGCACCTGATCCAGTTGAAGCACCACCAGTTCCTCTTGAATCGTTTGAAGTGATCCAAGATTCAAAACCACCAGTTACACGAGCAGTTGTCGCATTACCAGTTGTTTTAGCACCCTTTTGACAAAGAGCCTCTTCCATGTCTCTCTTAAGAGCTTTAGACATAATAGCAAGCTGGTGAGCCATTTCTGATCTCTTACCTGCTGGGTCTGAACTCTCTTGAGAGCCTGTTACTGTTGCATCTCTTTTTGAGATCATACATACGTTGCTCGCTCTTACAGTAGCGGTTGAAGATGATCTTGAAAGTTCAAAACCTTCTAGTTCACCACTTGCGCTTGGTGTAGGAAGCGATTCTGTTTGCCAATCAAAAACTACGTTTTTGACGTTTCGTGTGCCTATTGACGACATAAAAGGAGTCTGCATAGGAGAGATATTGTAAATTATGTTACTTAGGTCCTCTCTGTCAGCAGTCGCTGTGTATGTGTCAAAGGCGTTTGTTACCTTAGCCATTGTTATTTCCTTTTTAAATTATTTGTTCAAATACACTAGCCGCATCCGAAGCTTTTCCAGATTTGGCCAACCTTTGTTTTGCTTTTTTAATAGCGCTTGTTGTCTTAGGAACATTTGCAGCACCAGGTCTAGCTACTCGGCTTTTAGCCTTTTGCACTGGTTTCTTTTTAACTGCTTCGTTAGCTTGGTCATAAAGCCATGCGTTTCTTGCCATAAGTAAAATCCTATAGTCATACACTTGGCCCATTTCCTCGGGTGAAAAGCCTAGTTTATTGACTCCATAATCAACGATAGCCCTTTCTTCGGTTGCCTTGATTGTGTCGTCCTTCCACTCAGGAATAGACTCTAACAATTTTTTTCTGCCTTCTTGAACAACTTCAGCAAGCTTTTCCTGTTGTTCTTGGAATTGTTTTTGCTGTAGCTCTTCTTTTTGTTTTTTGACAGATTGGATTGTTTTTTGTCTTTCATTCCACTTGTCACGCTCAGTTAGGTAAGCAATCGGATCAACCTCTCTGAGGCCTTCCCAATCCGGTTCTTGCTCAAAACCCTTGGTAAGCATTTGTTCCATTTGTGGTAACAAGTCACCATAAATAGCATCTTTTTCCGCTAACTCGTTTTGTCTTTGTTCTACTTCTTTTCGCAGAGTTGACAGTTCTTGAGTCTTGCGTGTGTAATCTCGCTGTCGAGAGTATCCGTTCACTAATTCATCAAGCGTGACCTCTAGTTCTTGACCATCCACTTTAACTGAGTGGAGGGTGGGTTGCTCTTCTTCAGAAACTTCTACTTGTTCCTCGTGAGAATCTAATTCTTCTTCATCGACCTCGGCTTCTTCATCCTCAGCAACGTCTTCTTCAAGCTCTGCTGCTTCAGGTAATTCATCTTCTTCGATGACTTCTTCTACTACTTCTGTTGTGACTGCCTCTTCGACCTTATCCTCTTCGGGGGTCAAGAAACTTTCAAACGCCGTAGTAGCAAGCTCTCGGTCAGTTTGTAAAGCAGTCGGTTTTCCGTTATTGCTCATATAAATACTCCTATATTGTATTTTTATAGTATTTTATATGAATTATTTATAAAAGTGAAAGATTTAGCCTACGCTTCTAATCTTATTTATGTGGGCTTTTGTGAGTTTGCCTTTCTCTGCAATGATTCTAAGATGTTTTTCTATCTCAGGTATTAATAAAATTGATCTATGTAAGTCCTCTCTGATATTCACATCTTTTATATCACGAGAGTTTAACCAATGCGCTACATATTCTCTTTTAAGGTTTTCTATTGCATCCTTAAATACGTCTGAGGTTAATATTTGTTCGGCTTGTTCAGCCTTGACGACTTCTTCGTGTGTTGGCATTTATACTAAATTTATTAAGCTTGGCGGTACAAATCTTCTACTACCAGTAACGATTGGAGAAACAATTTCTTCTGTTCTTACTTGAGGCATGCTCAATAAAGATGGTACTGGTGGAGGTGTGAATACCGGCATAGGCATTTGTTGAACTGGTGGAGTTGGTTGTGTAATAGGCATTGGTAATGGTGTTGGTATGCCTGGGATTGAAGGTATAAATTGTGATGGAACTGTTCCTGGAGCTTGAGGCATTACAGGGGCTTGCATAACAGGAACTTCTCGACCCGCCCCGGTTTTAGCAAGACTTTCAAGTTGTGCAAGCTCAGATTCTCTTTCTAAATCACGTTCTTCTTGTTTAAGTAATTCTAAATCTTGTGCTGTTGGCTCTACACCCATAACTGGAGATTTACCAGAAATTAAATCTCTCAAGAAATCAAAGTCAGGTTTAAAATCTTGTGGGGGTGTTTGTCCAAAGATGGTTGGCTCTGGTGTACCAGCCGGTGCAAATGGCATTTGATCTTCCATAATCAACTCTTCGCCCATAGATGGCGCTTCTGGCATAACAGGCACTGGGCCTTCAGACCTAAATCTGTTTAGTTCATCAAGTTCAGATTGTGTAATACCCATTGGATATTCAGGACTAAACATCATGCCTTCTTGAACTACATCTTCGAAAGGCATACCGCCAGCTATTGATCTAGCATATTCAAACCCACTTGAATAAGTAGGGTCTGTTTGCGGTGTTGAACCTATACCGGTTCCTTGACCCATCATGTTTTGTAGGGCCATTAATCTTTCTTTCAGTGATTCTATGTAATCTTTATCCATTATTTCGTAATTAGTTTATCTATTTTAGCATCAAGTTTGTCTATTTTGTCTATTAATCTTTGAAACTCTATTGTGTGCTCATTTCTTGTTAAATAATCTCTAGCCACCTCTTCTCTGGTTTTGTTAACCAAAATATCAACACGTTTAATTTCTGTTTCGTTTTTTCTTATGCCATAAACTAGAGGAGCCAAGATCAAGGTTACTATGATGTTCCAAACAATGTAACCTGAAATCTCCATATTAGTAACTCCAAATCCAAGGTCTTGGTCTGTAGTTTTTTTGCACTGAGGTATCAAGATGTATAAATCGACTGTCGCCTTTTTGGTTGACTCCAATACCTGTGAAGCCGTATTTAGGAGCCTTTTCTATAATCTCGTAGGCTTTAGACCCTCTTACTCCAATATCGGCTGCTATGCCGTCTCTGTGAGCTCCAGGGTTTGTTTTTTTCTTTTCAATCGGATGATCTTTGCAACGATATCCAGAGGTAATTTTAAATGGGAATCCAACGTCTGATCTTAGTTTCTGTAACTTAGCAATAAAATCTTCGCTCATGCCATGTTCGCCACAATGCTGGCATGCAAATTCATTTTCGTTAAAGTTCGGATAATCGTCCCAGTTCATTGCCTAATTATCGTAAATGCATGAAACAAAAGCAACCAGTTCACCTATAACTTTTAACTCTGGGTTCATTTTTTTTGCTTTTGCCTCTGCTTCTTTAAATGAGTTGGCAATAATATTGCCGCCATCAAAGATTTTAACTTTATTATCAGAGGTAGTTACTTTTATCTCGGTAAGATAAATTATTTCTTTTCCTTATTACTTGATCCAAAGTAAAACGATATAACTGCTGAAGCTATACCTGATAGATAACCAAGAATAAGCATGACGATATCGTCTGAACTATCATCTATTGGATAGGCTGTAATCATAAAGATATAACCAATAAAACCAACCAAGGTTAATGATCCTAAAAACTTAGGTGTCCAATCACCACTAAACTTTTCTCTAGCGTGTTGGGTGTCCTCAGTTTCTAAAGAATAAATATCTATCTCAAACTGTTTCATTTGTAATTGAAAATCTTTTTCTGCTTTTTTAAGTTCAAGCATTTGCTCGGCTGTAAGATTATTAATTGCTTTTTCTATTTCTACAGGAGAGTTTTTTACACCTAAGACTTGAGATAGTATTTGACCAGCTTGACCACCCAAAGGGCCACCAATCGCTGCGCCGAGTGTCGGTGCTAGGCTAGTTACCAGATTCTTTATTTTGTTTAGTTTCATTTTCTTTTAATCTTCTTTCCTGCATTAACAGTTTTAATTCATGCCAACGATAAAATGTTTTGTTAATGTGGTCCCAAAACAGACCTTTATTTTCGTTTGGCTTTTCCATTTTTGCTTTTAGATTTTTGCCTCTTAGTATTTTCTTCCATGTACTTGCTTAATTCAGCAAAGGTATCAAATCTAATTTTTTTCTCAGGCTTACTCACTTGTGTTTAGTTATAACTTCAAACTCAGCCGAAGTGGATGCTCCTTTGTGTGGTACAAACTTACCGTTATTTTTCATCAATCTAAAAGTTTTACCGTCCTTCATAAAATGATAACCCTTTGGAGCTTTTACTTTTTTCTTCATTTTCTTTTCTTCTTAGCCATTCTAAGTTTTTTGAAGTCAGCAGCCGTTATCTTTTTGCGTGGCGGGGCTATGCCTGCAAGTTTCTTTTGTTTCGCTGAATACTCTGAATATGGCATTACTTCTTACCTTTTTTATAGCTTTTTTTCATTGGCTTTTTAACTGATTTCTTTTTTCCTTTGTGATACGGCGGCATTATTTTCTCCTTTTTCTATTTTGTTGAACTTTCTTCCATAAATCCTGGTCAGCCTTTCTTGCACCACCAGAACCAGAAGCAAATGATCTAGCTCTTGCAATACCCCATGAGATTGGAGTTTGACCGGGCCTTGAACCACTTGAGAAAAAAGCGCCTTGTCCTCTACGCATCACTTGTCTTAATATGCCAACCGGTACGTCATACTTATCGGACATATTTTTAAGTGTGGTTTTAGAACTATCTTTACTTTTTTTTGACACTGTTCTTTCTCTGTTTGGTTATTTGATTCATTAGATATTCAGTCAGTTTACCCTCTGCATATAACCTAGCTGTGTTCTTTATTTCACGCTCTGTCTTTCTTTTATTCTTAGAGCCACGAACATATTTTACGGGAACACCGGCTTTGGTTTTTTTAACTTTGGGGAACTTACCTCTCATAACCAACGATCTATTTTATCTTTGATGTAATCTTTGTGTTTGTCATAGACAAGGTAGCCTACGAGTCCCACAAGTAAAAGTATTGTTATTATTTCCATAGTAGGATTATACCTACCATTTCTTACAAGACCAATATCTAGCGCTTAGTTTGCTTGGGGGGTTGGTATCGCACTTATGTCTAGCACGAAAGGACTTTCTTCTTTCGGGATTGCTTTTTTTGATCCTCATATTTGGATCACCGAAACGAATTAATTTGATATCATCGCCATCTTTTGCAAGTACGGCAAATTTCTTAGACTTGCCCGGTGTTCTTTTGGGTTGGTTGTAGCGTTGAAATGTTTCGCCTCTGTACTTGATTGCCATTAGTGTATTGTTTTCTCCTCAAAGCTTAATATCTGTGAGTCTTCATTGATTTGACCGCCAGACATTAAAATTAAAAGCTGGATCGCATGATCTCTATTTTTAGCTTTTATTTCTGTACCACAATACACCATATCGCCTTCTAAAACTTCAATATCATATAGTTTCATTGGCGTTTTTAAATAATCCCTGAGCTTGAGTTTTTGCAAGTGACCTGATTGATTCACGATCTCTCTCCATTAATGCGTTAATTTCTGCAACATTGACTTGTGCGCCGTACTTAGCATTAAGTTCAGCCGCTTTAAGTCTAATTTGCGCTTCTTCGATATCTCTGTTTCTATCATCGTCCATGATGATCTTCATTCTATCGGTTTCTGCATCAATGATAGCTTTCTGAGCTTGTACCTGAGCCTTCTGTGCTTCAGCTTGTGCAAGCATTTCAGCAGCATCCGGTTGTGGTGGTTGCGGAGGTATTGGTGCAACCTGAGTATTCATAAAGCTACTGACATCGTTGAAGCCTGCAAGCTCTATAATCTTTGAAAGAGTGTTTGCATATTGTTGTAATGAAACCATTGGATTATTGACACCAAGGGTTTGTAAGATTTGTTCTTGCTTGCCTGCAAATGCGGTAAGCGCTTGTAGTTTTTCATTATCACTGGTTTTAGAAATAGCAACATTGATACTTAAATCTTTATCGCTGTCCCAATAACGTGGATCAACCGGAACAAATTTATTGTTAAGTCTAAACATATCTTGAGCTTCTTGGTGTTTGATCACTAAGCCGTTGACTAGACCAAATAAATCTTTCATGCCTTCAGCAAAATGTCTGACAATCAATTCAATTCTGCCTTGAGCGCCAGACATGGTAGCGGCAACCGCCGCCGCAGACGAAGATTGTAATGCATCGGCATTCAATCCGGCGGATGCCTTAGATACTCCTGTTCTATTTTCCTTAGCTTCATCAAGATAACCAAGGACCGGGAAAGCTTCACGCCCTACAAATGGAACCGTAAACGGTTGAACCATTCCAGGTGCTCGCATTCTAATGGGTTGTCCAATATCGGTGTTGAGTACGTCATCAATATTAACTTGGCCTTCAACAACACCCATTCTTGGGAATATTGAGTGACCGAGTGAGTCTAAAGTATCACGCATAATTTGTGACTTGGCTGCTTGAATCGGCATGAGGTAGTCTGCTGGACATGAACCGATTGAAGTGTGTGGCTCTGGGTCCGGACAAAACATAACAATGGGTAAATCGTCCCACTGCTCAACATTAATAATTTCAAGCGCATTCCCAAGCGTGCAAACACGGATGCGTTCATCAATGCCGTCATCGTCTAAGTCATAATAAAGATAATGCTCAACGTATAAAACTTGCTTGCCGCCGGTATCTCTTCTGTCGGTGGCAGTAATTTCTTCAAATGGGTTTCTGGCTTCTCTTTCTTCATAGCCATCGGTGTCGTAATAACCGCCACTGCCTGCGTATTGTTCTACTTCTTCTTGATCGTAGCCCATAGCAACCAAATCGCTTACGGTTTTAATCATTCTATGTGCGACATAGGGTGCCGTATTAATATCTCTAGCATTTCTTGAGATTAAGACTTCTTCCGGTGGTATGGATTCAATACATACTTGGTCTTTGGCTTTAATTCTACGAATGGTTAAGTCATAAGAAGCTGGTTTTTCTTGAGTAATCTCTTCGTTTGTTTGTGGGTCAATGATGGTTATGGTTTCCATCGTGACCGATTCTTTAACAATCTCTACGTTTTCATCAAGTACGAGTGCTTGGTAGGATAAAGGATCAATATTGGTATATTCATGCGTGCTTGCTGAGATCGAATCGTCCCAGAATGCTTTTACAAATCCAGTTTTACGGATTAATGCATCTTTGAACACGTCATACATAACCTTAAATCCATCATTTTTTTGAGTAATGACGTGATTAATGTAATCGGTTTGTTGTTCGGCTACAGGAATGTCTTCTGGACCGTTAGGTACAAATTCTACGATTTTTTTAGTGCCAAAAAAGGTACGCATGATGGAGGGGAGCATGAAGAGCACGCTGTCACGCACATCTGTAGAGACGTATTCGCTTTGTAGCGAGGATACTGATGATGGCTCGTCTCCAAGATAATAACGTGTTGCATCAGCACGCTCCTCTCCAATCTGATCAATGAAGTCTTGAGCATCATCGAGTTCACTTTGCAGTATCCCTTGCAATTCGATGACTTTCTCGCCTGTATTTACTTTTTCTTCTTGGTTTTCGACTTCAAGATCAGAGTAACCGTCTTTTTTTTCTTCCTGCATAAATTATCCTATTCGTATGATACGAGATTTTATATCCTTTCTGAAATTATACCCAAAATAATTTGATCCACCACTAAAACTTGATGCGCTGCTTGCCATGGTGAGGGCAAGTGCATCTGCTTTATCGGGTGATTTCACACCTCTTTTCTTCATTTCTTCTTTAGACTCTATTTTTATTTTTCCACTTGAAGTATATTTATAGCTAGGTGCAGCCAATTCTGCGACAAGCTCGTCATCATTTGGTAAACGGCAGTCACGCTGCACCAGCCAATCCTTCATATCAAACCAAAGTTGTGCTCTCAAGTTTAAATAGTTCTTTGATGTGGATGGTGACTCAGAAACATTGACTCCTCTTACCGGTAGATTTAGCTCGTTGAGTCTGTCGACCACTCCCGAACCAATACCAATAACATCAATCAATATTTCAGTTGGTTTTTCTATGGCGGTTGCATCATCATACAAGTGCTTGACCGCACCGCAGAGTTGCATAAGGTCCATTGATCTAAATGTTTTCACTTCAAAGACTGTATTACCTTGACGGATGCATAGCGCAGAGTTATCTCCACCAAATCTAGCAACATCAAGACCCCAAACAATCGGCTCGCTTGCTGTTAGTGTTACTTCACGATCTACAGCAGCCCGTATCAACTCCATCGGGATAACAGCATCATCGTCTATTCTGGGGAATTCACCCAATACTTCGACACGGGCTACAGTAGAATCTTCTCCGTATTGTTCTAACATTTTTTGAAACAGTTCTTTATCAGTGCCCTCTACAGAACGGGAGTCAATCTGCATGGTTTTCCAAAATGCACGCTTGCCATGGAATGATTCGTAAAACGGGCCCGTATTTCTTCTTGGGTTTGAAAAGGTAAACCAATAACGATCTTTGGTAGGTTCAGAGAAGAAACCTTCAGATACCGAGTAAATAGGGTCTGGTATACCGGATGCCTCGTCCATAATTAGACAAACACCATAACTTGAGTGAATACCTGCAAATGCATCGGGATTTTCTTCAGACCAAAGCTGTGCTTGTGCGTAGTAATATCCTGTGTCTATTTTTAGGTCTCTTTCAAGCGCCTCTTGAAACCAAGCTGCTGGTTTTATGGTTGTTGCTGTTTTTGCATACCAATGAGAATTAATCGCCAAAGTAAGCCATTTACCTAATTCAGCCCATGTTCTACTTCTAAGCTGTTGTTCGGTGTTAGCCGTTACGATGATGGTTGAACCAAGTCTGGTAGATAACATCCATAAAATTAACCAAGAAACTAATGCGGACTTTCCAATACCACGGCCTGAAGCGATTGCCTGTCTGAACATTTCAGGCATATCACGAACTTGGTTTCTAGCAATATGGTCCCCAATATCTCTCAAAATTTTTTCTTGCCATGACCTTGGTCCATCAAAATCTTCAAGGGGGGTACCTTCTTGTCCCCAGGGAAACACGAATTTTACAAAATTAAGAGGACTATCTTTGATATTCAATGACCATATCTCGGTCATTAATTCTTGTTCTTGTTTAGCTCCGTATTTCATATTTTTAAAAAAAAATTAGTTCAAGTGTTTTTTCAGTGACACTCCCGACTTCAAATTTGACGTGGGGGTCATTTTTTTAAATGAGAATAATTATCATTCTCATTCAGTCATTTTTTCTGTTTCTCCGGTTCAATTTCAATCATGCTTGCATGCATGCGGTCCGTTTGATTAGTTATCAAAGGGTCCGGGCTTTTATTACTAGCTTTTTTGGCGTCTATTATGTTTACGTTTGACGGCGGTTTGATTCTATCCTTAGCATCATTAATTATCTGATTTAAATTAATAGTAGTACTAGGTTCCTGTCTATCGCTCCATTGGTCCGGAGCTCGATTTTTCAAAAAAAAGATGGCGCTAGTTTCCTTTCCGCTCATTGCATTGTCAAAAAGTTTAGAGCTAACAGCATTGATTGCTTTTACTCTTCCCTTTTTTATTGCATGTTCAAAATGCTTATTAGCCCTTTTTTCTCTAGTTATTGTGCTTTGACTTACACCTAGCAGCAATGCGATCTGTTTTTCACTTAAACCATTCCCGGCGGCTTCCATGATCATTTTATAATCATCCTCGGTCAAGTCTTTAAGCTTTCTTTTTCTTCCGCTTGTGATTTCCTTGCTCATAATCCTTTTACTATATAAATGTTGATTCTACATCTTTTTGCTTCTTTTTTCACAAATATGTTGACATATATATAATATAGTATACTATGTACATATAAACATTAAGGGAGCAAACAAATGCAAACATTAAAACAAGAAGAGATTAGCAAATATTTTGAGCCGGCTGAAACTATGTCAATAGATATCACAGAAGAAGAAAGCCTTATTCTTTGGAATCTTTTAGAAAAACAGTTTCATTCATGCCAAACAAAATTCGATCACAACAAGATCACTTTGTTATTTGCAAAAATTATGCATAAATCATGCGAATTCGCCGGGACATTGGAAGAAGATGAAACACTTAAAAAAATGTATTGGAGATTAATAGCGGATTATTCATAACCTAACCACCATAAATAAGCCCCGTTTTATATGGGGCTTTGGTGGTATAACCATTTTATTTTATATAAGGGAGCAAATAAAAATGAAAATATCAGAAATGAAAAAAATAGTTAGAGACGGATATGACAGGTTATATTGTTTAACTTATCACCATCCGGATTATAGAGATAAGATTGTTAATCTTGAAAAGAAATCCGTTAAAGATTGGCGAGAATCTACAGCCTACACATGGGATGTATCTGTTAAATGGCATCTAACCATTACCGAGGAAGCAAAATTCTTTGCTATCAAGCACATATTAGAAGCCATGAAAAATGGACCTATTGATGTTAAATCAATAATCCATCTAAAAGAGTCTTATGTGTTGGCACATTCTGTTGTTGCTAATTACCATGAAGAGCTAGAAAAAGCATTCCAGGGCTTTGACTTTGAATCATTTGATCAACTATCAAATAGTGATCTACATACAGATGTGGCGGCGTAATAATGAAAAAGCGCACATATAAAACCACTGTCAACGGCGTAAAGATTGAAAGCCATAAATTTAATACTTTTCTAGCGCTGATTAAATACGCTATGAAATGCCAACATAACAACAAGCTGAGAAGCGATCAATTAAACTTTTTAAAAGGAGCATAAAAATGAAAACATTAATTAAAAGCCAGGTTATAAAATGTGAAACAGTAGACGGCGGCGGAATTCTTGTAGCTTTAGGGAATGATAGGTTTGCTAAGGATTTTGAAGAATTTGCTGACAATGATTATTGCAGCACCTTTAATAAGGATATGTTTGCTATTGATTGCGAGGTGACTAATTTTTTTGAATTTGGCGAATATGAAGAAATAAAAGAGCCTAGCGATTTAATAGGTAAGTCTGTTTATATACATGATGGACCCCATGATGGACCGCCAACATGTGACGGCGATACCATAATAAACATTCAACTTATACAAGATGCTGAAAAATATTATAACTATTCAAAGGGAGCATAAAAATGGAAAATTATATTGATATATATACTTGCGAGTATGTAACAAGCCATATAACCGGGGAATCTTCCTTAAAGATATCCGGATATATTCATTTCGATGGGATAGAAATAGACCATAGTAACAATTATATAGGCTATGAATTAGAAGAAGCACGGGCAGCTTTTAAGAGTGAACTGAGAAGAAAAAAGAAAGAATATTTAAAAGGGAGCGAATAAATGACTAATGAAGTAACCGTACACATTGACATTACCTTAGTTAATGATGGTAAAGAAATATTTAAAACCAATGCAGCATCATGCTTTAGTGATAGAACTAATCTAAAACTTCTTGAAGAGATAGACAATTATTATTATAAAAAAATGGAGCGAAAAAACTATGCAAAATATTACAGAAGATGAAAAGTATCTAATAAACACATATAAAGAAGAGGACATTTTAACGGATGTATGGGATACATTAATGAAAAATACCATGTATAAGCCGTTAAATTTCTCAAAGATCAAAGAAGATTGCTTTTTGGACCTGGATAATAAATTAATTGAGTTAGGTAATTTTAAACTTTCAATTAAAAGGATTAATGAAGATGAAATGTAAAAAGATTTATATTAATAGAAAAGACAACTATGCAAACATTGAAACAGTTGATGAATTTGCAGAGGGGCGAAAGTACGCAAAAGAAATGCTTAATGAGTATCGTTTAAGCGATCCTTATGCACATTATTATATTAGTCAAAGACCATGTAAGGATTGGCTAGAAGATTTAAGAGACTAATAAAAATGAAGTTTAATTATAAATACTTTGATGAACTAGGATTGACTAAAAAAGGCTATGAGAAGCTTACACAAGCCATAGAAACGGTTTTTTTAGAAGTCTTTACTAATGGGCTAACAGAAGAAGAATTTTTAAAGTTTATAGAATTCTTAGAAAAGCAACAAAAGGGATTTTTGGGCATAGATGAAGAATTTTCAGAATTACCATTAATGTTTAAAAGTTATGTTAATAAGTTATTTAATACCATCGAGGAACTCTAAATGGATATACGAAGAATAATGTTCAGCGATAGCGAAGAAGTGCAGCTTTTTTTAGATATCTTGCACGATTACCGCCTAGGATATTTATATAAGAAATTTGAAGCTAAAACACTAACCGAAGAAGAGCAAAAGGAATTTAAGCTGCTTAAAAAGGTTTTAGAAAATATAGCTTTTAGTTATCAGCTAAAAGAATGACGTGTTTTTATAAGTCCGATTTACTCAATAAGGTTATTAAATGGGAATGGTCCGATAAGGACAAGCAATATTGGCTAACGTGGATACCAAAGAAAAGAGACCTAATAATACTAACTGAGCTAAACAAAGAAGATACTAAAACCGCTAAAAATGAATTATGGGACAACCTACAAGAAGCCCTAAACGATACTAAAGAACTAATAAGGAAAAAAAGGAAGTTAAATTATGCAAGAAGAAAACAACAAATTTAAACATCAAGATGACTATTTCCAAAGGCAATTAGAAAAAGGCTTGCAAAGGGTTACTGTTTGGATTCCTAAAGGAACTAAACACCTGGTGCAGCTTTTTGCTAAAAACCTAAGAAAGGGCAACAAAGACAAGCTCTAACGCTCTTCTTTCTCTATAAGGTACCCTAAGCCTACTAATAAGATATGCTTTCTAGTAGCGCCTAGGGACTTCTTAATAACTCGCCTTTCCCATTCCGGGACCAACCATATATATTTATGCTTCTGTAATGAGTCTATAGCCTTTCTAACACTACCACGGGATAAGCCCGTCATCTTGCCTAAATAACTAAAACTATCCCTACAAGAAAAACTTGCAGCCCTATGCCTTTCCGTAATAGCCCAAAGTATTATTTTATCCCTACTACTTATATCGCCTTGCCCGCATGCATGCCTAAACCACTTCCATGCATAGCCTTTTAACTTCTTATAATCGCTCATCCGTGCATGCACGTTAACATGCACGCATGCTGAATGCCGTGGGTCCTGTATTTCCCCGGCTTCAATCCACCAAAAACGATCTTCTAATTCCATAACTTACCTTTCCTAATAGTATTACTAATTAGGCGTATGCGAAGCATTAAGCCTAATATTATTATTATTATGGATATATGCACATATGGGTATACCATTATTGTACACACGGGTGTACTATTATTGCACATATGGGTGTACCATTGATCAATCCCACAAAATAGACTTTTGACCATCATAAACTTCTAAAATAGCATCTTTTCTAAAGAGCGTAATAAGGCTAGTATCAACTTCGCCGCTATTGGTTTTAACAATCCCCGCTTTAATAACTCTAAAGCGGTCTAAATCAACACCGTTTTCAAAACATATCTTTTCGGCTTCTTCTTCGCTTGATAGGAATAAACTAATAGCAAATCTAACTGAGTCTAATAATGAGCTTGAGCCCCTTATCTGGGCCCTGGCGGTAATGGTATCGCTACCGCCTAATAGTGCCGTTTTA
>Ga0208899_1001113_pt1 | contig 19179 bp, 12 predicted proteins | sample VirMetDEL_Nov_24_FD_184518 | JGI IMG/M metagenome (GOLD analysis project Ga0208899, IMG submission 184518) | Aqueous microbial communities from the Delaware River and Bay under freshwater to marine salinity gradient to study organic matter... | ecosystem: Environmental > Aquatic > Marine >... | reverse complement strand
CGCTCACAACAAAAGAGAAAGGAAAGTTTGGAAGATTTCTGGGCGAGTTCAAAACGGGAAAAGGATTTATTACGAAACTCCTTATCAAAGAACGATTGGCGGTTCCGTACACTGGGCAAAATAAAAAGGAAATAGCTGCTGCACAAGAAGCTAACCGCCTTGCGCTTGTTAAGGAAGGTAAGTTAACAGCTACGGGCGTACCACCTGTAAGCGAATATGAGGATAGACTGTGACGGCTTGGTCTTACAGTAAGGTTAATACCTTCAAGCAGTGCCCCAAAAAGTATTACCACTTGTACGTTAAGAAAGATGTGCAAGATCGGGGTAATGCGGCGACTGCATATGGTAGTAAAGTACATAGTGCTGCTGAGAAATATATAAGAGACGGTAAGCCCCTACCTAAAGAGTATGGCTTTATCCAATCTACACTCGATGCTTTCAACCGAATAAAGGGAGAGAAGCACTGTGAAATTAGACTAGGTGTAGCCAAGGAAGGCGATGAGTATGCACCGACAAAGTTTATGGCACCTGATGTCTGGTACCGTGGGATAGCGGACTTACTAATAGTAAACAAGGACAAAGCTTACTTGATTGACTATAAGACGAGTAAGACCGCGAAGTATGCTGATACCCAACAACTAGACCTGCTTGCTGGTGCCGTATTCATAAACTTTCCCCAAGTTAAAAAGATTAAGTCTGCATTATCATTTGTGGTGTGCGATGGCTTTGTAACTAAAGAGCACACAGTAGACATGTATAAGTCTTACATTGGTGTGTTTGATGAAGCACTTGAACGTATTGAAGTGGCAGGTAACGAAGGCGTATGGAACCCGATAGATGGCCCGTTGTGTGGGTTCTGTCCGGTGACTAGCTGCGAACATAATAGGAGGTAGAGATGCCAACCAAGAAACGCAACTACAAAAAAGAATACGAAAACTACCAAGGCACTGAAGAACAAAAGAAGAAACGTGCCAAACGTAATGCCGCTCGACGCAAAGCAATGAAAGAGGGCAAGGTTAAGAAAGGTGACGGCAAGGATGTAGCCCACAAGAAAGCTATGGATAAAGGCGGAAAGAACTCTGATGGTACTAGAGTAGAGAGTAAATCACGGAACCGATCCTTTAAACGGGACTCTAAGGGTAACTTAGTATCTGAAACCAGCAAGCGAGAACGTAAGAAAAAGTAGGGTGTAATTTATGCAAGCTATGACGAAAGCGATAAAAGACAAAGTAAATTATTATTTACAAAAAGTTTTCAATTACTTCAACAAGCCTGAACTAAAAGCAACCCGTCCCACAAGACGACGTAAAAAATATACAAAGGGCCGAGGTAAAACAATAAAACAAACTCTTAGCAACTTAGACAAAAACTTTAAAGAAATGTCCCGTGCTACAGGTAGAGGGTCGTGGGATAACAAAACAAACACTAACGCTCTTAAAAAACTTGGCGTCTTTGTAGCTCCTGATCCAATGCTTCCAGAAGACCTTTTAAAGAACCAAGTAGAAGTACCAAAAAAATTTCCGGGGATCATGTTTGTTGCTACAAATATGTTTTTTCCCACTGACGACGATAAAGTATTCCCTAATTTTTTCTACGCTGTGAAATACGAAAGTTCTCCTTTTTACGTAGAACCTACAAAAAATGTTGTTTACAAAATAGGGCTGAGCATACCCCTTAGTGCTAAAACAACTAAAGACAAAGACGATAAAAATTACTGGTTATATTTTTATGTAGCAGTAAACCCAAAAGGGGAAGTAAAAACTCTGCGTTGGATCACAAATAAAGAAGTAGTAGTACCCCACAAGAATGGGAGAAAAACATCTTTTATCCGAAAAACTTGGCAACACCCTAATGTATTTGACAAAGACTGTATGTTAATTAAAGACACTGACAAAGAAATGGCCCACGTAGGTATTTTTTGCGCGTGTTTTAACTTTTGGAATAATCGTGACAAGATGTGGACAGTGCAAACAACAAAGAATGATTTACGTATGAATTTTTGTATAGATACAAAAGATACAAAGCACTACTTCAAAGACAGGGAATACGTTACTACGTTTAATGGAAACAGAAGAAAAATAATACATTTCGTAGAAGAGCACACGCGCTTTACTCCGAAAGGCAAGGTTGTAGTAAGAGAGCATATACGAGGGGAACGCAAATTTATTTGGAACGGTTACCAATGCAACGTAAAAGCCCCCAAGTTTAATAACATTACTGATATGCGTAAATTTGACGCTGCTTCAATAGAAATGGAAGACAACGATCCTATGGTAAAAAGCTCAATGGATATGGAAGGCTTAGCCCGCGAGATAGTCCCCTACCTCGATAAAGAACAGCCTAACATATACGAAAAGAGAGCGGCATCTAAGTGAAAATAGTTAACGACAGAGCCATCGTACTCAAAACAAAACGTCCCCATCTTGTTACCGAAAGAGTAAAGAACTACAAGATACTCAAGGAAGAGAAGGGCATTTACAAACTTGCGGTACCGTGGAGGTTGAAAGAATCTCAGGTTCTTGCTGATCTTAAAGTAGATGTACCATCACCCATGCAGCGTGACTATGAATGGGTGGGGCGTTATCAACCTTTTGAGCACCAAAAGAAAACCGCATCCTTTCTGACTCTGCATCCCCGAGGCTTTTGTTTTAACGAACAAGGCACCGGAAAGACCGCATCTGTTATATGGGCTGCTGACTACTTAATGCAGCAGGGCAAGGTAAACCGAGTGCTAGTCATCTGCCCTCTATCTATTATGAAATCTGCATGGCAAGAAGACTTGTTTAAGTTTGCTATGCACCGCAGTTGTTCTGTAGCCCACGGCACTTCAACCCAACGCAGGAAGATAATTAACGCAGGCTCTGAGTTTGTCATCATAAACTTTGACGGCGTGGCTGTGGTGAAAGATGAAATTATGAACGGTGGCTTTGACATGGTTGTCGTAGATGAAGCCAATGCCTATAAGAACGCACAGACAAACCGATGGAAGATACTACGAGACATCGTTGCAGATGTTCCGTGGCTTTGGATGCTTACTGGTACGCCCGCAGCACAATCGCCTGTTGACGCGTTTGGGTTAGCCAAGTTAGTCAACCCAGCCAAAGCACCTAAATATTTCGGACAGTTTAGAGACAGTGTAATGTACAAGGTGTCGCAGTTTACGTGGCGACCCAAACCAGACGCAGATAAGACAGTGCACAATGTATTGCAGCCTGCGATCCGGTTTGAGAAAGACCAGTGTCTCGACCTACCTCCTGTTACACACGTAGAGCGAGAAGCGCCTCTAACCAAACAGCAAGCTGCCTACTACAAGCTCCTTAAAGATCGTATGGTCATGGAGGCTGACGGAGAGCAAGTTACTTCAGTCAACGCAGCGACTAACCTCAACAAGCTGCTACAAATCTCTGGGGGTGCTGTATATACAGACGACGGAGAAGTCATTGAGTTCGATGTAAGTAGCCGGTTGAAGATCGTAAAGGAGGCCATAGACGAGTCATCAAACAAAGTGCTCGTGTTTGTACCTTTTACTCATACCATAGAATTACTAAATGACTTCCTAAAAAAGAACAAGATAAGTTGCGACATAATATCCGGTAAGGTATCGGTAAATAAGCGCCACCAGATAATCAAAGACTTCCAAGAAAAAGATGATCCTCATGTGCTCATCATTCAGCCACAAGCAGCTTCACACGGTCTGACCCTTACTGCTGCTAACACAGTCATATGGTATGCCCCCGTCACCAGTGTTGAAACGTACTTGCAGGCTAACGCACGTATCGATAGACCGGGACAACACAATCCAATGACCGTGGTTCACATACGTGGTAGTGAAGTAGAGACGCGCCTATACAATATGTTGCGGTCTAACATAGATCACCACCACAAGATAATCGATTTATACAAACAAGAATTAAATACTTGACAGTGTAAAACGAGCTGTTAAACTGCTTTTCCCCTTAACAGAGGAAGAGTGATGAACGAGACACCCGATAAATTAGCTAGCATCTACATCAAGATGCGAGAAGTGATTAGAGAGAAAGAAGAAGAAATCAAGACGATCAAGGCTCAACAAGAGAAGATCGTAGTAAAAATGTTAGCTCTATGCGAAGAGCAAAACATCGATAGCTTAAGAACCCCAGCCGGTACCATCTCACGCAGAGTGCATACTAGCTATTGGCCCAGCGATTGGGACAAGATGCACCAGTTCATTAAGGAGAATGATGCAATACACCTCCTTGAAAAGCGCGTGCATGGTTCCAATATGAAAGAGTTCCTAGAAGCTAATCCTGATGTAGCACCACCGGGACTACAAGTAAATCGCAAGTACACAGTATCTGTACGTAAGCCAGCGAAAAAATGAAAAGACTTAGAGTGAAGGACGGGTGTTTCGTACACCCGAATACTTTCGAGCCTCTGCACTCTGTAGAAGTTGTAATAACTAACAGAGGCTCGCTATCAAGAAGCTACTACGATGAGGAAGGTGCACTTAACTGTTGGTCTTATGACTGCGACTTTCCTGATCCTAACGTACCCGCAAGCAAAAGGCAGGCTAGTAGATGTATCGACTGCGTGCAAAGCATACAGCGTGGGGGGTTTGGAAAAGGAACACCCTGTAGGTTTTTTACAGTCATCCACGTAGTTTTCTTAGGTATGGAGCAAGTGTTTGAACTTAGAGTTAACGCGCTAAGTTTATTTGCCAAGGATGGTACAGACCTGAACTTGTACAAATACATTGAGTATCTGGAAGATAACCAAGAACAGGTTGAAGACGTTATAACCGAAATATATTTGGGCGACTCTTATGGTACCCACAAGATGTATTTCAAACCCGTTCGACCTCTTAGGGAGGAAGAACTTGCAAATATACAACAGCTCGTGAGAGCTGCACCAAAAGAAAGTAACCCTTTTGAAACCATTAAGGAGCAAGAAATGGCATACCCAACTTACATCATCAAGAACGTAGAAGCACTGTACCCCCATCTCAACCAGCCTTACAAATTCGATAGTAAAGCAGGTAAGCGAGGTCAAACCGTGCCATGCGATGCAGCCGATGATGGTGCTGGCTACGAATTAAACTTCAACATGGATAAGGATCAAGCAAAGGCTTTATATAAAGTGATGCAAGATGCTTATGTAAACCACAAAGGACGCGATGATAGCTGGCCCGACAAGCTTGACATGCCGTTTGAAAAGTCAAAGAACGACAGAGATATATTTGTTGGCAAGGCACGGCTCAAAGCTATGTATGGAACTACGGCTACTAAGCCTCCCGCACAGTATGACGCTAAGAACCAACCGCTTGACAGCGACTTCAAACTAACTACTGGTAGCACAGTAAATATAGCTGTCGAACTGGTGCCTTATAAGATGTCTGGCACTGGCGTATCACTTAGGCTGCGGGGCGTACAGGTACTGAAGTATCTGCCTTACAAGCCACCTTCACCGTTCGATGCGGAAGAAGGTTTTTCTGCGAATGAAAACTCTGACAGCCCTTTCGAGTCTAATGATGACGACGATATGTTTGAGTCAGAGGACACTACAAAATCTGCGGCTGATCCCGATCCTTTTGACGACGAGGAAGAGGAAGTCAAGGAGCCGGTCAAGCGTAAGAAGAAAAAAGACGAGACTCCTGACGACGATGACGACATTGCAGACATCATTGATGTTTGGGGAGACGATGACGACTAATGAGTTACGGCTATACGAGACGCCTCGATAGTCTTAATAAGCAGGCTGACGGTTCCTTGCTGGGAGTCAAACTAGGTCGCGTGTGCATCAAACGAGAAGTACCCGCCGCTCAAGTTGCTTCCCAGCTAGGCGTCAGTAGGCAGACTGTCTATAACTGGTTCATGGGACTGCATGAGCCAAATGAAGAACTCATCCCATCAATTAAGAAGATAATAGCAAAGTATAAATAATGACTGACTTCGACCTCATAGATTATGTCGTTCCGAGAGGCGGCATCTACAATGTGGTCGGCATGGACAACGGTACGCCTAAGCCAAGGTTTACCGATAGCTTAGAAGAGGCACACGAAATAGCAGATGATCTTTGTGACCAAGGATTAGATGTTTATTTTGCCCTGAGTAAACTCAAGAAAAAGGGTAACAGACGGGTAGAAAACGTAGATTCTCTCAGAGCTGTGTGGTTAGACATAGATTGCGGGGGTAGCAAGGCAGATGAGATAGAGCCTTCTACTGGACTACCCAAGGGCTATGCTAATCAGAACGAAGGTGCTCAAGCTTTAAAAAAGTTTTGCGATACTGTCGATCTACCTGAGCCTGTTATAGTCAACTCAGGTTACGGTCTGCACGTCTATTGGGGCTTTACAGAAGACATTCCCAAGGACAAATGGATACCTATTGCTAAGCGTTTTAAAGAAGTATGTATAGCGCAAAAGTTCCGTGCTGATCCAAACGTGTTCGACGCTGCTCGTATACTACGTGTACCGGGCACATACAATCTTAAGAAGGAGATTCCCAAAGAAGTAAAAGTAATCAACGCCCATCGAGCTAAGCGTTACGATCCTAATGAGATACGTGAGCTGCTAGGTGTAGACCCTGACGCTATTGAAATCAGCAAACCACAGCGTGTCATGGGTGCATTGGAAAAGCTGCTTGCCCAGAATGTTAACAACAACTTTGGACGTATTCTTAAACGCAAAGACAGTTGCCTACAGCTTAGAGATAGCTTGTTAAACAGAGAGACTCTATCTGAGCCACGCTGGTTTAATGCTTTATCTATCGCTAAGTTTTGTGAAGACGGCAACAAAGCTATACATAAACTGTCTGAAGGGCACCCTGACTACGACTACTACACAGTTGAAAATAAAATAGTAGGGATAAAAGGGCCGCACTCGTGTGCAGAGTTTGAGAAGAATAACCCCAGTGGATGCGAGGGTTGTCCTCACAAGGGCAAGATCAAGAGTCCCATAGTATTGGGCAAGATTATAAAGGCGGCTGCACAAAGCCCCATCAGCTACCCTAAGCCATACTTTCGTGGAGAGAATGGCGGTATCTACATGACAAACGATGAAGGCGAACCGGTCTTTGTCTATGAGCACGACTTTTATTTAGAGAAACGTATGACCGACTCAGAAGTGGGCGATGTCTGCGTATTTAAAGTACACACCCCGCTTGACGGTATTAAAGAATTTATTATCCCAAATACTAAAGTAGTAGAGAAAAGAGATTTACTCAGAGAGTTAGCAAAGAATGGTGTGGTCGCTAGCCAGCGTAATGGAGTGAGACTGCACAACTATGTAACCGATTCTTTACAGCTTTTACAGACTAAAAGGAAAGCAGACATTATGCGCGTTCAATTTGGATGGGCTGACAATGACACTAAGTTTATTGTAGGAGAACGAGAGATAACTGTAGACGGCGTTTACCATACGCCTGCATCGCACGCCACAGAGTCATATGTGCGCTTCTTTGAACCACGGGGCACGTTTGAGAAATGGCAAGAGGTGTTTAATTTGTACAACCGAGAGGGTTTAGAGGTACAGGCATTTGGAGCACTTTCCGGGTTCGGTTCACCTCTACTCAAGCTTACTGGGCAGAAGGGAGCGATAATCAATATCCTGCACAAGAATGCTGGCACAGGTAAAACTACTGTGCTTCGTATGGCTAACAGCATATATGGTGATCCTGAAAACTTATTAGGAAACCCTGATGATAGTGCTCCGGGTAGGATAAACAAGCTCGGTATATTTAATAACATTGTGTATGCAATGGACGAGCTGACTAACATGCCAAACAAAGAAGTCAGTGCGCTCGCCTACGCTTGTTCACAAGGTAAGGGCAGAGAAAAGGCGTCTATACATGCGAACGTAAACAGAAAGAACAATATTACTTGGCGCACGATTACGCTCACCACGTCAAATGCTTCTTTCTACCAAAAGCTGCTCAGCCTCAAGACGCTACCTGACGGCGAGATGATGCGTATCCTTGAGTTTGTTGTGGAGTATCAAGACCCCAAAATAGTCGGCGTTGAAGAAGGGAGAGAGATGTTTGATTTGCAGTTAGATGCAAACTACGGGCACGCTATTGTCCCTTTCATACAACATGTAATTGCAAACAAGGAAGCAGTTGAACAGCGCCTGACAGCCTTAAGAGGAATAATAGATAAAGAGCTAAACCTCACTCAGAGAGAGCGTAATTGGTCTGCAATACTCGCGGCAAACATAATGGGAGGCATCCTTGCTACAGAGTTAGGCATTATCAAGTTTGATATGAAACGCATTTACAAGGCGGTGTCTCCGGTAATATTAGATATGCGTCAAGAGACGACCGCGCCAGTAGATGTGTCAACTGCTGTTATTGCTGACTTCTTAACTAGGCACCTAAGTAATACGCTAGTAATAGATGGCAGCGTGGATCAACGCACCCAACGGCAGAAACGTCCTGCGCTGGTACCGCATGGGCCGCTCTATATCAGGTACGAGCCAGATACAAAGAAGCTGTTTATCAAGGTGAAGACGTTACGCGAGGACTTGGCAGACAGTCAGACGGACTTTAACTCTGTTATGAAAGACCTGAAAGCCTGCGGTATGTACATAGACACGAAGAACTGTAGGCTTGGTACAGGTTACCCCATTGCCTCTGGTGCTGAGCGTTGCCTGATACTGAATGCAGGGCACGAGGACTTTATAGACGCAGAGGCTTACTACCAAGAAAACGCAGAAGAGACAGATGAAGATAGAGAAGGTGGAGTATCAGATTAACTGGAAGAAGTTTAAGTCGGGATACTCCTTCTTTATCCCATGCCTGAACGCCAAAGACGCAACCAAAGATATACGTGCAGAAGTAAAACGCTTTAAGTACAAAGTGATTACTAAAGTAACTATAGAGGATGGGGTGCGAGGCGTTCGGGTATGGAGAGTTTAATTTCTTTTTGGCTGCAAGCTAGGATCGAGTAACGGGAAGATATACTCCTCAAGGTTTGGTGGCACATTATAACCTTGTACAGAACTACCACGCCTATCTGCTCTGGTGTCTATAGATTTATCTAAAGTCTCATCTGTTAATTCTATCCACGGATATTCAGTATTAAACTGTTGTATTTCTTTATAGACTTCATCTATCCGTTTATAGGCGTTATCAGAATAATCTGACTCTTGTAGGTTTCTTACAGCCCTATCAAGGTCTTCTAACAGTTCCTGCCTACGCCTTGTTGCAGTTACTTCTGCATCTTTTATTAAAAAGTTTCGGTCTTGTATTTGTGCTACCTCTGTATTGCCAAACCCAAGAGCTTCACCTAACAACCTATTAGCAGTATAAAACTCAGCAGGTTTTACGGGGTTACCACCTCGTGTTACTAAACCTTCCCGATTTAATCTTATAGCTTCTACAGGATTTCTAAAAAAGGCAGGTAATAAGTTTTCAAAGCCTCGCTGGTACTCTCCGTTTTGAAAATCTTCATAAGCTCGGGCGGCATTTCTTGCTAAACTACCAAACGGCCCCAGCGCGGCGTTGTAAGTAAAGTTAACAAAAGCCGATTCTAAATCATCCTCACGAGAATCATCTCTAAACCAAAGGCCATCTAGTTTAGTTGAAGCACCTACGTTGCCATTCGTAAAAGCTGATATAGGGCCAAGTTCTACACCTCTAGCAAGAACATTCGCAGCTTCCTCACTAAGTCCAAGAGCAGCAGCAAGGTCACTGTCAGGGCCAAATGTTCTAGGTATCCACACCGCTCGGAACCACAGCTCTGTGTTCATGCTTGGATGTAGAGGGCTAAGAGGATCGCCGTACCAAAATTCTTTTTCGTCTTCATCCGCATCTTCATAATCCGGACGTAAGGCAGCAATAATTCCGTCTATGACACCCATCATCAAAGAAAAGTTTAGTACGCCAGTAGCTCCAGCAAACATAAAAGTCATGCCCATAGTGCCGGTAAATTGAACCATTCCCTCCCTTCGCTCCGCAACTAGTTCCTTACGTCTTTGCGTTGCTTCAGCTCTCAGTTCTGTTTCGCCCCTTTGGTCGTCTAATTGTCGGGCAGCGTTTATATAACTTAGGGCATACTCTTGTTCACTTGGGATGCTTTTTATAAAACCCTCATACATATTTCTATATATGTAGGAAGTCATCATTAAAGAAAAACTCATAAACTGAGTAGCAATTCGACCAGCCGCACTCGATTTCATAAAAGTAGGTTTGTTGTAGTTTGTATAGTTAAACAAACCCTCATAAGTCAGTTCTACTGCTCTCTCTTGAGCTTCTCTTTGTGCTGCTTCATTAGACAAACCTTTTTTCTTGGCTTCGTTGTAGGCTAACTCAAAAGAAGACATGTACATTATTTCACGGTTTATTCTTTCTGTGTGGTGAAATAAGCCACCCATCATCCCAGCTATGCCTCTAGCTACTTTGGATACAGGGCTTGTGTACCTTTTTGAAGACAGTTGACCTCTTGAAGTCATATCAGCAGCATAAGTAGACATAAATAAATCTCTTTCAGCCGCATAATTCCACGCTCTTTCCAAAGATGCTTTTTTCTCGGGGTCAGGTTCGTCTTGTATATAGCTACTACTTAGTATGTTAGGCATAGCCCACTCTACTTGTACATTTCCATCTTCGTCTGTATACGTTCTTTTAATACCTAACTTTGGCCTACCAAGAACTCCAGCCCCAAGAATACCTGTAGCGTACCTTGTTGCTATACCCACAGTAGCGCCTAAACCATACTTCGCCGCCAGTATAGGTAAACCCACAATGGGGAGTTGCGTGAGTTGTATAATTGCAGATTTAGGAGCTGATAAAAGCCAATAAAATACAAACTTGTTGCCTAAACGTGCAATGGTATCCCAATTTCCTGTTTGAGAATTTGGGTTCGATTCTTCTAAAGCTCTTCTACGTAATTCATCTAAGTATATTTTCGCATCATCTGCATCAGGTCTTCCGACTAATTCCGCATAGCTCGCTGCTATAGCATTTCGTAATTCACCCGAATATTTTAATCTTGCAAGTTGGTTAGCGCTGGTTGTTTGAGAAACAATAAAGTTACGTAGCGCATCTGTATTAAAACCTGCTACACCCTTTCTGTGGGCAAAACGCTTTCGTATGTCTGATTCTGGCAACGTCATCAAGTACATCTGATAAACTTGGTCTTTGATAACGTCTATGTCTGCCACGGCAGCGCCATCTAGCAAATCAAATACACCCTTTAAAAGTTGACTAGATTCAGTTATGTCCTTATTTACCAAGCCATCTTCAAGATTGTTTCCCATACTAATGTCTTGATCTGCTTTTGCTTGATCCAAGTCTTTGTTAAGTTGCTCTCTAGCTATTTTTTCAGCAAAGGTGTCTCTAGCTAATTCTGATTCAAAAAGATAGAACTGCCTGTCTTGCCCGCTTCCTACACGTAGGTAGTAATGCCCATACCGCATTAACGGGAAGTAAACTTCTAGCTTTTTAGCTTCTTGAAACCCTGAAACGATACTTGCTAGCAGTGTCTTTTTCTTATCTTCAGGTAGTGTTGACGCCTCTATCTTTTCAAGTAAGAGATTTTGATGCTCTTGGAAAGTTTTTTGGTAGGCTTCTTTTGCAGTTTTATATATCTCAACACCCTGCTGCCCACCGTTAGCCTCTTCCTGCAAACGACTCCATCCACCAAACAAAGTGCCGTCTATCTCAGTACCGTTCCATACTTCTTTAATTTCGTTTTCTCTCCTAGTGACGGCTGCTTTAGCAGCGTTAACTGCACCGGGAGTTAGATTTGGATTTTGTAGTGCTGCTTGCCTAGCTTTGCGGAGTTCTTTTATCTGAGCGTCGTTCTGTAAAGCGTCGTTTAACGTAGCGTGCTTAGAAGGATCGAAGTTAAGTAGCGTAGCCATGTGCATGACATCTGCAAGGATAGCGGCGCCTTCTTGAAACTTATGATTGAATTTGTCCCAGAAAGGAATTTTTTGTGCTAAGTCTTTTATTCTGTTTGCACGCATAACGCCCATCTTAACAACCGCTTGGTTTACTTTCTTGACGTTACCTACGTACATACTTTCCAGCAGACGTGAAAGCCCCGTTGTAGTAAATATCTGGGACATGATGCGTTTCTGCTTACGGCTTAACGTATTTTTCAACGCCTTCAGCAGATCAATAGCTTCTGTTTCTCCTCTAAAAGAAGCTGCTGCAAGTTCAGCCATATTCTGAGCAAAGTCAGACGCACTTCTGCTACGAGCTAGTTTTTTAGCAGTACGTGTTACTTTCTTTTTTCTAGCTCTTGCTTGGTTTATAGAAGAGGTTGAGGGTCTCTTAGAAACTTCTAACTGAAGTAACAGTCTGTCCGTCAAGTCCATCAAGGAGGTAAAGCCATTCAGTGCTTGTTCTCCTTTGAACCCAAACAGTTTAGCAATACTGTTTATAAATTTAGTTAAACCGTTTTCAATGAAGTTCTTCTTTGCGACATAGATAGCCTCTACCCCAGCAAGGAACTCCTGCATCTCGGGTTGAGTTATGCCGTAGGCTAAAAATTCTTTAATATCTGTAAGGACATTTACTTCTTCTACTAGGTATTCAATGTCTTCACTTACGCGCCCCAACGCCTTTTCTTCTGCATAGTGTTGTGCAGCCGCGTCCATTTGCGCTTGTAACTCAAGCATGAGTTCTTCGATCTGCTCTTCAGCCATGCCGGGGACATCACGGTCAGACAACCATGTGTCTACAATATCTACTGTAGCGGCGTGAACAGCTTCATGTAATAGCGTAGTGTTATCGGTGCCGTCTAGTGCTAGGTAAATAGTATTAAACTCACTAGCGTACACACCCCGTGGGTTAGTAAGAAACTCTCCTTGTATTTTAGCAGGCAGTGCACGGGTATCACGCACCACAACCAGATTGATGTTTTCAAGAAAAGGTCTAAGGCGGCGTATTAAAAGCTTTTCAAACGGGTTACCGTTTTTAAGTATAGAATCCAACGCAGCTTTTAGCGTTATGCCTTCTTCCTGAAGAACTGGGTTTGGCTCGGTGTTAGTAGAATCCAGAAGAGGCATTGACTTGGCAACTGTGCCCTGTGCTTCCTCCCGTTCTAAAGCCTCTCTTGCTCTTGCCCGATCTGCATCAGTAACGTCAGCTCTGTTTAAAAGCTCTTCGGCACGCTGCCATACTGCTTTCTTTTCTTTACCGGTCGCAGGCTTTCTATCTTTGTATCTGGGGTCTTTCAGTATTTTAAGCGCGTTTATTAACGATTCTTGACGTGCTGCTTGAGAGTTAGCTTGTTCTGTTCGTAGAGCATCTTCTACTCTATTTATTCTTTTAACTAAGTTGTTTTGTTTCTTTACAAGAGCGGGATTCACTCCGTATTTATCTATTTCTCTTAAATCAGCTAATTCTTGTTGGTCAGCCTCGTACTCTTCACGAGTAATTTTTGCTCTTTTGAACGCAGCATCTTCGTAGTTAGCGTCCCATGCTTTCTGACCACGATCCATAGCACGCTTGTTGTTTACGCTGGCTTTTTTAGTTTCTTTCCGCGCTTCTTCCGCGAACTTTATCTGCTCTGGAGTTTTAGCTACAGGTGGGCGACCACGTTTTCCCTTTGGCCCAAGGCCAGTTTCCGGGTTAGTTTGTACCTTTCCAGTGTTTTTCAACACCTCTGTAGATTCAGGCAAACCGTCTTCTGCTACTGCGGCCTCTAGTTCTGTGTTGTCACCTATAACTTCTTCTGTAGCAGTGCTAATCGCTTCACCGACTGACTGACCTTCTTCTACTTTTACAGCAGCTTCGTCTATAACTTGGCCTGCTGTTTCGGGAGAAAGATCATTTTGTACTTCTTTTACTATAGCCGAGTCTGTATCTTTTACTTCGGTTTCAACAGCGTCCGCTGCTTCTTGCTTTGTCTCTACAATAACAGGTGCAGCGTTAAGTCTTTTTACTTCGATATCAAAAAGTTGACCTGCTGCTGGGCCATATGTTTCCTCAACGTAGCTCTTATATTGCGATACTTCGTTATCTCCTAGAGATTCTTTGACGACCAGCTCTGCAACTTGCGTAACTTCCGCTTTTGTTTCTTCAGGAATTTCTAAAGTCTGTGCTTCATCAGGAGCTGGCTCTAACACATTTCCTGTTGCAACGTCGTCTATAGCCCTATCGAATGCCTCTTGCTCAGTAAGATTCGCATCTTCTGACATATATTGGGCGACGCGTTCTTCAATTAGTTGTGCTGTATCTCCTGCGTTAGCTCTTGCTCTTTCTGCTACAAGCTGCTTTGAAATCTCTTCTTCAGTTTTACGGATAGTCCTGTTAGTAAGAGCTTGGCTTCCAGCGGCTGTTGCGGTATTTATAGCCGTACCTGAAATACTTCCGACAGCTTCTGCCGCCGCTGCATCCAAGACGCGGGTAATATTTTCTTTAGAGAGAACATTACCTACTTGCTCTCCGGTAGCGCGTTGACCTGCTATTTGTGCAATTTCTTGAGCACCACCTGTTAGACCTTCTTCCAGTATTTCTCTAGGCGCTTGTTGTAGTGCCTCCCTAGCTGCTTCTCCGGCTGTTCTTTCTAATACTTCCCCACTAATTTCTTTCGTTAGCTGTCTTTTAAGGATTGAACCAACTGGGCCAGCTAAATCGAGCGCACCCGACACTATAGCTACCATAGTATTGGTATCGTTTGTTTTGTATAGATACTCTGCTATAGCCGTAGCTTGGTCTTCAGGAGGGAGGTCTTGTACAACTTGTTGAATATAAGCAAGACGGTTTTCTATGGTTTCAGCACCAGCCAAAGTAGTGCCCACAGTGAGCGCACCTGTTGGCCCAGCTACAGCGCCAGCCGCCATTACGGGTGCAAGCTGCACACCACCTGCTACTACGTTATACGCAAGCCAATCCCTAGCGTCTGCAAGCGTTTTAATTACACCTCGCTCTGGAAGACCTGTAACTGTCTCCACGATGCTTCCTACGCGTGGTGCAAATTGTTCTGCTTCTTCGCTTCTGCGTTGTATTTCAGGTAATGTTTTTAAGAAGTCTTCCCGCGCTTCTTCTACAGCGCCTGTTGTCTGTTCTCTGATATTTGCACGCTTGGCCTGATCTGCTTTTTGGTAGTTTATGAATTGCCCAAGTTCTACTGGCCCAAAAGTTTTTTCTTTAGCGTTTGCAGCTTCGTAAAGCTCGCGGGGATCAGCACCTTCATCTATAGCTTTATAGATGTCTAATATTTCGTTTTGTTTTTGTACAGTAAACGCATCGAACGCTAAATCAACACGTTCTGGTGCACTAGCAAGAGAGGCAGTTGAGCCTTTATACGCCTTGTAGCCTTCTGTAATTAAACTATTTAGTATCCCAGAAGTGCTTGGAATGCTTGACGTTTCAGGTACGGGGGGTTGGGGTGCAGGCAGCTCTTCCTCTGGTACAGCCGCTTGTGCTAGCACAGGTACACCACCAAACTGAGACTGAGGTTGAGTCTCTTCTGCTAGCACAGGTACACCACCAAACTGAGACGCTGGTTGTGGCGGATTCGTCTCCTCTTCTACGGGTACACCACCAAACTTAGAAGGCATTAGGGCTTCCTATACCGCACGCCGTCTTCTATGTATTCAGCTCCAGAAGGCAACGCATCAAACTGCTCTTGGGTAGTAATTATTGGTAAATCGCTACCGCCAGAGCCTGTACTAGAAGTACGTTGCCCAACATCGGGTGCTCCACCCTGATACATGTCAACTAAATTCTGCCTATATCTCAACTGCTGATCGGGAGTCATCTCCGCATAAGCACGACCTTCAGGTGAAAGTCTACCCATACCAGAAGTAAGCCTATCAATTTCTGCGGTAGCAAAGTCTTGAGCATTATCGTATAGCGCCATTCTCGCCGTAAGCTCCCGACCCTGATAACCGTAGCTAGCTGTAAGCTCTCGGAATGTAGTTCTAGCTTCGGTAAGTATCTCCGCATCTGAGCGTAGATCACCCTTAGCCCTAGCCGCGTCTAAATAATCCTGAGCATAGCTTTCCTGATCCGTAGGTCTAGTGCCTCTCGCTGAGTATTTTTCAGCAACTGCTAGCTGTATGTCTTGACCTCTACGCGTAGTTTCAGACTGACGCAGTTGTTGAGTTAGAGACTGTGCAGTGCTTAGTCCTTGCCTTATGTCATTCTGTACTTGCGCTTGTACCGCTCTTTCAGCTTCAGCTCGACTCATGCCACGAGCTTCTAAGCTATCCACAACCTTCTGGTAGTCCGCTACGCTAGTCTGTGCAATACCTACGCGCTCAGCTTGCATGGCTGCTTCTTCTTCTCCGATGCGTCTTGAGGCACCACCGAGACCTTCTGACATACCTCGGAAAGCAGCTCGTCTCATACGTCTTCTTTCTTGCTCAGGTGTCAAGCGTGCGCCCATAGCCTCACGGAGCGCATCCTGTGCTTGCTGAAGCTGTGCTCTCTCTTCTGTCAGTGCAGTAAGTTCTTCAACGCGCTCACCTGCTGCCCTACCTTCTGCGCCTGCATCTCGACGTAACTGCTTCAATGCTTCGTCTAGCACGAGTTGTTCTACCTCAGTAGCCCCTTCTTGGGGTCTAGGCGGCATAGCTTGGCCGGTATAAAAGGCTTCCATCTGCTCTGGAGTAGCATCAGCAGGAAGACTACTTACCACACTACCATCTGGGCCAGCGAAACCTTTTGGCTTACCGTCCTCGTTCTTACCCATCCCTACTCCCGGCTTTTGTACGGTAGGAGTGCCCATACCCATCAGCCGATTAACTTCCATCATCAGTGCAGAATACTGTTCCATAGTCAGACTGCCACCTTGTGACGTAGGTTTATTCTGACTTAAAAGCTGACGTGCAAACATCTTATCCCGATCGGTTACATTAGGATCAGCCAGCGTCTTCTCAGCGTTTATATGAGCTTGCGCTGCGGAGACACCGCCCCCTGCTTGGTAGCCTACAACACCACCCTGTGCAGCCATCTGGGGGCGTGCCATGTTGGGTGCAGGTATACCAGCAATACCGCCCATAGGAGGTCTTTGCATCTGTTGTGGTGCAGGTCTTTGTGGCATTTGCCCTTGCATCTGAGGCATTACCTGTGCAGGAGGCATTCTTCCCGCCATAGCAGCTTGTCTACCCCGTTGCTGCATACCGCCCCTAAGACTTCTCAACATATCTACAAGGCCGCCCTGCATTGGCTGGGGGCGTAACCGTTGCTCGACTTCTTGACGCATTCTAGGCACCACTTGAGGAGGCTGTTGTGGTTGTCCTTTTTGCATCGCTAGTTGGGCATCGGCTGCCGCAAGGATGTTTTTGGCACGCTGTACTTCAGTCGCATACTCTGTTTCAGGAGGTAAATTAGCCCCTTCCAGCGACATACTGGCTATACCCATAGCAGCATCAGTGCGTTCTTGTTGCTGTCCTTGTGGCATTAAAGCTTGTAGACCGTTCATAGTTTTATCCTATTCCAAGATCAGCTTTTGCTGACGCCATTGCTTGCTGGGGGCTTTGTCCCATAGCAATGTAATAGTTATATTGTCCTTGTAGTGCTGCCGACTGTGTTGCAGCAGAATATCCTTCTGGGTTAGTGGTTCCACCCGTTCCACCTGTTATCAGGTCATAGATGTCCGTGATGTCACCCAACCCAGCACCAAGTAAACTCAGGCCCGAAGGCTCAAAGTAAGTATAAGTCTGGGTTTCCAGAGGCAGACCTTGCAACAGTGACTGCATGTACTGTACTTGCTTGTATGGGTAGTCTCGCTCTTCTCTAAACTGTGCTATATCCGCACCAATACCCGCCTGTTCTATAGCACGTTGTTCTGCACCGGCCTGTCGTTGTGCAGCTAGGGCTTCTAAACCGTATTGACGTTCTTGCCCAAACAAGTCAGCCGCTTGCTGATAAGCTTGTTGATAACCTTGCCCGGTTATGTCTGCCAGCCTATCCAAAGTACCTCTAGCTAGTTCAGCTTCAGCTACCGCTTGCCTAGAACCACCGTATGCTCCAGCCTTACCATACTGACTTTGTAATTCTTGTTGTGCTATCTGTGCTTGGCGCATAGCTGCGTCGTACTGAGGCTGTAACGCAGCCTGTAGATACGGGTTCATATAAGCCTGTACTGGGCTAGTACCTGCTCCTGCAAAGGGCTGGGGTGTCTCACCAGCCGTAATCTGTTCGGGGGTAAGTGGCTGGTAGGCTGCACCTGTAAAAGACCCCGCCGCAGTTGCACCGGGTAGTGCTAACGAACCAAGACCACTAAAAGCCTGCTGTTGCAACTGAGATGGGCCAGCGGTTAGCGGGCCTTGATAAGCTACATAAGGCGTCTGAGCCAGAGCCTGTCCCCTGCCCAACATCTCCGTTACATAAGGGCCAGCCCACGAAGACAACGCAGATTCTTCGGCTCTCTGCGTAGTACCGCCTAGACCTGAAGTTGCTGTAGTTGTGTTAATTGGATCGGGCATTTTTAGCCTCCTACGCTGGCATCATGCGAGTAGGGTTAATCTCTGGGCCTTGCCTAGTAGTCCCAGTGCGCTCTCGGCGTACCCTATCCATCATTGAATATAGTTGTTGTGCCCCTGCATCTGAGTTGCCGTTACCTAAATGACTAACCACATCAGCGGGTATTACAAATTCACCGTCGCTCAAAGCAGCGGGTTGTGTTCCATCTATTGTAGCAGGTACAAGGTCAGCCATCCCGTCAGTAGGGCCACCTAGGTAATAGCCTTGCCCCATGCCGCCCAAAGAAGCTAAACCGCCTCCGGCTAGGCTAGGGAAACCCTCTGTGTAATCTTCACGCTCTGGGCTATTACCTACACCTGTGCCAAGCGTGCCAAATACACGGTTTATATAGGCTTGGTTACGAGCTTGGTTATCCAAAGGCAGGTCTGAAGCAGTACCGCTGGGGCCGTCATTGTTTTGATTGTCATTATTTTGTGCTATTGGCGCAGCGCCTTCAGTTGTTGCTCTAGGCTGGTAAGCGCCTTGTGTGAAGTAGTAGCGCCCCCCACTACCCGGTCTACGAGGTATTACAGTAGGTAAACCGCCTTCTTCTGTTGCAGGTTGTGTATAAGTTTGTGCAAACGCTTCAGGTAATACTTCACGTTTGTATTCATATTGAGGTATTCCACCTGTATATCCAGTAGGTTGAGGAGTGCTTGTACCAAAGAAATCACCTAACGTGGAGGAATCATCAGCTCGGCTAAGTCCATAAGCGCCCAATGCAGTGATTATATTTTGGTAGTTTATTTCTCCGGTATCAGAGTTATAAAAAAGCCCCAATA
>Ga0208899_1001111_pt1 | contig 19203 bp, 14 predicted proteins | sample VirMetDEL_Nov_24_FD_184518 | JGI IMG/M metagenome (GOLD analysis project Ga0208899, IMG submission 184518) | Aqueous microbial communities from the Delaware River and Bay under freshwater to marine salinity gradient to study organic matter... | ecosystem: Environmental > Aquatic > Marine >... | reverse complement strand
ACTGCACGATATTGGTCGTGTAGAGCTTGGTAAGGAGAGAGAATGGCTAAAGTAAGTTGGATGTATGGTGGTAAACGCTACTCAGGAACTCTTATTAGAGAAACTAAAACACATAAGTTTGCTAGAACAGAAAATGGCAAAGTAAAAAAAATTAAAAAGAAATAATGCCAAGACCAATATGCAAACTCAATGATGTCATTGGGGAGCAGTGTAGAAAGCAAAGCAGAAATGCTTCACCTTACTGTTCACAGAAATGTAAAAATAGATTTTTTTATTTAAAAAACAAAAAGAATAAACCACCTGTTAAACCAAAAGAAACAGCAGCAGCTAGAGGGCAACACTATGAAGAGTTTGTTAAAGAGTATGCTGTTGCTTTAGAGGAAAAAAAGTTTACACATCAACAGGTTGCAGACAAAATGGATATTGCTAGAAGTGTTGTTACAAAAATGTATACAGCTTATCAGCAGGATAAACAACTTGTAGAAGCAAGAGAAGATTGGGAAGTATCATCAGAAACTATTAAATCCTTAGAAGATTTTAAAGATTTTAGAGATAGGTATTTTAAAACAGAAACAGGTGACCTATACGAAACAGCAGAGTTTCACGAAGGTTGGATTAATGACATTGTTCACGCTATAGATACAGGTGGACAACAAATGATACTTAGCCCACCACGACATGGCAAGACTGACTTATTAACACACTTTGCTGTATGGCAGATATGTAAAAACCCTAACATCAGAATTATGTGGGTTGGTGGTAACGAGGACATAGCTAAGAACGCTGTAGGTTCTGTACTTGACCAATTAGAAAATAATGAACTGTTAATAGAAGAGATATGTGGACCAGGTGTAAAGTTTCAACCTAAAGTACGAAGTGGTAAGTCTTGGAGTTCTGGACAGTTTACTGTAGGCACAAGAACAATTACAGGTATTAAGAGTCCGACTATGGTAGCTGTTGGTAAAGGTGGAAAGATTCTATCTCGTGACTGTGACTTGATTATTGCAGATGACATTGAGGACCATGGCACTACAATACAGCCGAGTGCTAGAGAGCAGACTAGGCAATGGTGGACTACAACATTATCTTCCAGGAAAGAGGAACATACTGCTGTAGTTGTTATTGGCTCTAGACAGCACCCTGAAGATTTATATAACTTTCTTTTAGAAAACCCACAATTTGAAACACGAGTAGAAGAAGCACATAGTTTAGAGTGTGTACTACCAGAAACAGAGTTTGAATTACATAAAGACTGTATGTTGTGGGCAAGTAAACGAACTTACAAATGGTTAATGGGTCAAAAAGATAATGCTGACACGACAGGTGGTAGAGCAATCTTTGAGATGGTGTATCTTAACAAAGCATTTGTTGAAGGTATTACTATGTTTAATTCTGATGATATAGACCAGTGTAGAGATGTTAACCGAGTTATTGGGCAGGTACCTGCTGGAACACATTTGATAGCAGGACTTGACCCAGCATCTACAGGATTCCAGGCTTGTTTCTTATGGGCTGCAAATCCAGAAACAGGAATGATGTACCTTGTAGATATAGAGAACGAACAAGGTGGTGGTGTTATACAAGCTCGTAAGTCTATAAAAAAATGGCACGATAAGTATGGACTTTCACATTGGGTTATTGAAGAGAATGGTTTTCAGAGAGCTATTAGACAAGATACAGAGCTTAAAGATTATTGTGGAAGAATGGGTATACATTTAGAAGGACATCAAACACAAAAAAATAAGTTTGACCCTATTTATGGTGTTGGAAGTATGCAACAGTTGTTTGAACAAAAATTAATAAATCTACCTTATGGTGACACAGAAAGCGAAACTAAGAGTAATATATATCGTAGGCAACTAATTTATTTTTCAAGTGCTGCTAGTAAGGCTAGCAAGGCAAGAAGTTATAAATCAGATGTCGTTATGGCTAGTTGGTTTCCTATGAAAGTTGTAAGAAGGCTTGGTAAAGAACGATTAGCTGAAGTAGGATTAGATTATGAACCTAGTTTTGGAGAATGGGATATTACAGATATGAACGAAAGCCCTTGGGGATAGAATGACACCTGAACAACTTTCACACGCAATTACTAATTTGCATTTTGATAATCAGAATGCTTACAGTACTCGTGGTCGTATTCGTGCCATTATGAATGGTGGACCTGATGGTATTCAGGCATTGCTTGGTGATAACTTAAAAGGTTTCCAAGACTGGCAAGTACCAGTTCCTAACTTGATGATGTCAGGTTTAGAACACTTGTCACAAAAGATTGGTCGTATTCCTAATCTAAAAGTTGATGTACCTAATGGTAAGGATTCTGATAGAGCAAGACAAAAAGCTGAAAAGATTGGCAGGATTGTTAATGCTTATGATGAGGTACAAAAATTAGATTTACAAATGCCACAAGTTGGTAGATGGCTACCAGGTTATGGTTTCTCTGTATGGGTAATTAGAGAAAAGAAAGATGCTAATGGTACACCTTATCCTTGTGCAGAACTGCGTGACCCATACAACTGTTTCCCAGGTTACTTTGGTGCAGACCAACAACCTAAAGATATGGCTATTGTGCGAAGAGTTCCTAAAGAAACTCTTGCAAGAACTTATCCTAAATTTGCAGAAAAGATTATGTCTAAGGATGCTTACAACACAGACTTTAAAGGTGTAGGTAATGCTTATGCTTCTGCGTATACAGATTCTTACAATGGTTCTTGGGCTAACAGTAATAACGAAGGTGACTTAATTGCAGAGTATTACAACTTAGAAGGTACATACATTTTCCACATGACCTCTGCAACTATTCTTGACTTCATACCAAATCCACTTGATAGTGGACCTGCATTTGTTATAGCAAAGAAATTTAGCTTTGACAGATTGCAAGGACAGTATGACCAAATCATAGGACTTATGGCTTCTATGGCAAAGATTAATGTGATGTCAATAATAGCAATGGAAGATGCAGTGTTTACAGAAACAAACATTTCTGGAGAGATAGAATCAGGACAATATCGTAAAGGTAGATTCGCTGTTAACTATCTAGCTCCAGGTACACAAGTATCTAAACCAGCATCTAATGTTCCTTATCAAATTTTTCAACAGATAGATAGAATAGAACGACAACTTCGTGTTGGTGGTTCTTATCCTACAACTGATGATTCACAGTCACCACTAGCATTTGCTACTGGTAGAGGACTTGAAGAACTCGGTGCATCTATGTCACTTATGATTAGAGAGTATCACACAGTTATGTCTGATGCTATAGAGATGATTGACTCTAAGAGATTAGAGTGGGATGCAAAGATGTATGGTGGTAATGCTAAATCACTATCTGGTTATATGGACAATACTTTTTATTCAGAAACATACGACCCAGGTAAAGATATAACATCTTACAAGACACGAAGAGTGTATGGAGCTATGGCTGGATATGATGAACCACAGAAGATTGTGACTGGTTTACAGTTACTACAAGCTGGTATTATTGATAGACAAACACTACAAGAAAACTTAGATGGTTTAGATAACCTTGTTAGAGTTAACGATAGAATTACAAAAGAAAAAGCAGACAGTGTATTGTTTGATACATTGTTAGCACAAGCCCAACAAGGCGACCCAAAGGCAACTATGGCTGTTGTGCAGATAAGAAAGAATCCTGATGATATGCAAAATATTTTAGATAAGTTCTTTACAGCAGAAGAGCCAGAGATACCAACAGCTGAACAAGAATTGCTTGGAGGAGGTGCCTTGCCACCACAAGGTGCTCCACCAGGCATAGCTCAACTACTTGGTGGATTAGGAGGATAATGTCTATAAATAATAAGTTTGAAGAAATAGTAGATTTTTGTTTGTCAGATGTTGATGAGCTATGTGATGATATTATTTTTGAAGATAAGGTACAAAGTAAAGCATACACAGACCAAATGCCACCAATGGTGTTTCCTTTTGGTTATATGATTATAAGTTCTACTTTTACATTTTTTGAAGAAGAGGATGAAGATGGCGACCAGGAGTAACTCAAACAAAGGTGTTGATAAAAGAAAGTTAAATGTACCACCACCAGCTAGAAACACACAAGACAATACACAAGCTGTGCGTAGAATACCTGGTGTAGGTTATGGTGAACAACAAGCATTAACTGAACAGCAACAAGCTGCTCCATTGCCTAAAGAAGGTACACCACAAGCACAAGCTGCACCTAAAAGAAAATTTCAACCTGTTGATGTTTTTGCACAAACACAAGTACCAGACCAACCTATAACAGATGGTGCTCCAGTAGGACCAGGAAGAATGGGAATGACTTTAACACCACAACAAAAGGGTGACTTATATGCTATAGCATTAGCTGAATTGTTTCCTACTACAGATACAGTTTCACTGGCTAATGATGGACTTACAGTTCTTGAAACAGAATAATGGTATACCAGTACACATTAGGTGATGAATTTAAAAATAATTCAGAATTAAAAAGTTTAAAACAACAAGCTATTAAAGACTGGCAAAACTATGGATTGTCAGAAGATAAAAAAAATAGAATGTTGACAATCAAAAATACCTATCCAGGTATGCCTACAGGATTAATAAGTTCTTTAGTACAGACTGATGCTACTAATGACCAAGTTAAACAAGCTGCTACTGAACAAGAAGTTATTAACGCACAAGTAAATAAGAATTACACAAAAACACCTGCAAGTATTTCAGACACTATTAAAAATGTATTTGTAGACCATATTGGTGGAGGTTTTAAAAGAACAGTAAAGTTTGCTTTTGATACTTGGAATCACACACAAGAACAACTTGTTATGAGAGGACTAAGAAGTCGTGTTATGTTTTCTGATGAAGTTGAACAACAACTAATACAAAAAGGTTTGCCACAAGAAGAAGCACAAAAAATAGCAGGAGTTTATGCTTTTAATCCATTATTTCCTGTTGGTTCTCCTGAATCAAGAGCAATAGCTAATGGCGTAGCAAGACTTATGGGAAGAAAAGATTTTGGTATTTCAGATAATTTTGTTGGAGAAACAGGAGCTAGAAAACTTGCTGGATATTATGAACAAGCAGGTCCTAGTTCTTTAGAATATACTCTTAGAAAAATATCTGAAAAAGCAGAATTAAATCCAGATGATTACATCAAGAACATTCCCCAGGCTTATAGAAGGTTAGGAATATCTGGAGTTACAGATGCGTATGATGAATTAACTGGTACAGGGTTTTTGCCAGGTGGTGAATCAGAAAAAATATCTTCTGAACTTAAAGAAGCTAATCTTTATAAAAATAGAAATATAACATTTGGTAGATACATTACTAATCAATTAGGAGTAGAAAGTCCTACTATTGACAAATTAATTTCTGGAACAATAGATGCAGGTATTTTAATATTTACTGACCCTGCTGCTGCAATAGGTAAATCAGGAAAAGCTCTTAAAGGAGCAAGAAGTTTACAAAGAAAAATAAACGAAGCTGTTAAAGAAGGTAATTTAGATGATGTAAAAACATTAGCTAATACCTTCATTGATTCTGAAATGGGAAAGACTGTAGCTGAAAACATTGTTAAAGATAAAAGTCCCGATAAGTTTATTAGATTATTAGATGCTAATGATGACCCTGCTTATGCTTTAAAACTATTTGAAGCTAACACAGCAGATGAAATAGTTGACATAACAAGAGATGCTTTGCTTAATGGAACAAGTTGGAATGTACCTAAAATAAATAGAACTAAGATATTACCTGATTGGATTAATGATTCTGCTTATAAAGCATTTGGAGCTAAAAGAGCAGCAGCAAAAGCTGATGACCCATTAAGTTATATAGGTCGTTATATTCCAGAAAATGAAGTGAACTTACAAGATTGGAAAACAACTGTAAACTCTATGGTCAATCATGGAACAGTTGGTCAGTTGCCTAGAAAAGAAATTAATGATATTGCAGTTCGTTTAACTAAATCACTTGTTGATGAAGATTACAAAAAAGCACAAGACATACTTGCTGATGATTACTATGGAAAACTTATAGATAAAGTATCTGATAATCCTAAAGTTGTAGAAAGTTATAAAGTACATAGAAAAAAAGCTAGAGGATTTAGAGATGAAAATGTAGTTTATTCTATTGATAATGCAGCTAGAAAATCAGGAGAGGGTTTGAAACCAATAACCACTCGTATGCAAAAAACAACTAAAGTAGGTGGCGAATCTATTGATTTACAAACACCATTCCCTGACCAAATTATGGATAGGACTTTTTATTTTACAGACCATAGAGAATTAAAAAGAACTGTTGGACAAATAGAAGGTGTCCTTAAAAAACCTTTTAATAAAAATACAAAAGGTTTTAATCCTGATACACCAATGGGTAAATTTATGAATAATGCAGATGTTACATTTGGTGAGCTTACAGGAAAAGTTCCAGACTATATGTGGAATAGTTTAGATGTTTTATGGAAAGGACAAAGAACTTGGTCAACAGCTAACTTACCTTTGCGACTTGCTTATCCATTAAGACTTGTTCTAGAAGGACAGCCTCGTATGGCTGTTTATGGTCTTGATTCTATTGTTAATGCACCTAAAAGTTATTTAGATTACGCACTATTAATTGATGAAGATGTTTTAGGTAAAAAGTTTGTTGAAAATGCTTGGTCAAAAAAAGATAGAGCTTTACAACAAGGTTTAGATAAAGCAGTTGCTAATTCAGCAGGAAAACATTTTGGTCCTAAAGCTATGAAAGGATTCGTTAATGAAAACTTTTCAGAGTTTACTTTATCTGATAATGACATATTAGAAAATACTGAAAAAGTAAAAAGGTTTTCAGAAGCTATAAGAATACAATTAGCAGGTATTTGGAGAAATGATATTGCAGAAAATATAGCTAGCTATACAGTAGAAGGTAAATCATTTGATGAATTATCGGAAAGACTTTGGAGTGGAGATTTAAAAAATTTAAGAATAGATTATGAAAAGGCATTAGATAGAGCAGAAAGACTAACAAGCGTAGAGGATGTTAAATCATTTTTAAATGGCTATAAACAAAGAATTGTAGAACTTACAGGTGGAGATATAGAGCTACTTGACTCTATAGCAACTGGTACATATAAAGGTATTGATGTAAAAAGTTGGGATAGAAGAAAGACAGAAAATGTTAAAGTTATTATGGATGGAATAGAAGATATGCTTAGAACATCCGATAACAGACCAGGATTTGTTCCTGCTCCAGATGAATTAATAAATAGCACTTATGCAGAGTATGTTGATGAATACACCAAGTTAGGTAATACAGGTATTTCAGACACGCTGTGGTTTATGGCAGGTGCAATGGAAGCAAACATAAACAGGATACCTGCATACAAACAGTTGTACTTTAGAAGCGTTGCTGATGACTTAGTACAAGCAACACCTGAAGCAGCTAAAAAACTTATGAGTAGAATTAAAAAACTTCCTAAATCTGTAAAAAAAGAATTGGAAGAGTTGTATCCATATTTGACTGATGATGCAAAAAAAATAAATGATAATCAGTTACCTAAAATGACTTTAGAACAAATAGACCAAAGAGCTCAAATATACGCTTTAGAAGAACACAACAGAATATTGTATAACTTATCACAAAAAGGTCTTGTCGCTGATTCGTTACGACTTGTGTTTCCATTCCTAGAAGCATTTAAAGAAGTTACACTATCTTGGGCTAAAGGTATTGCACAACAACCTAAGTATGCTCACAGAGCAGAAATGGCTTTAACTAATGCAAGAAGTAGTGGAATTACATTTCAAGACCCATTGTCTGATGAACAGATGATAGCTTTTCCTATGCCTGAATTTATTGCTAACAGATTACTAGGTGGAAACGAAAGTGGTAATTTAAGTGCTGATGTAGTAACTCCTATAAGTGGATTTAATTTAATATCTGTATCACTACTTCCTGGTGTCGGACCAGTAGTAGCAGTAGGAGCAGGTATGATGAAAAATACTTTGATAGACACTTTTGGAGAAGATGCTTTTAAATTAGTATTTCCTTTCGGTACTCCTATTGAAGAAGTAGCTGACCTAGGAAACCCTACATGGTTTGCTGATGTTTTGCTTCCTAATTACATAAAGTCTGCAATAGCAGCAATTAATGTCAGTCCTGAATCACCAACAAGTTGGATATCGCAAGATAAAGTTGCATCAAGAGTGTTAGACAGTGCAAAAGTTGTAGGTCTATCTAAAGTTAGACCTATGCAAAGTGCTGAAGATTTAGCAGCATTTGATGATGCAGTTATACAAAATGTTAAGTTTAGATTATTTGTAGAAGCAGGTTTGCAATTCTTCGCACCATCACCACCAAGAATACTTATGAGTACAGAAATCAAAAAAGATAATGCTATGCAGCTACTAGAGGCTGTAATTGGTGAAGCAGATTTAGGAAAAATATCTGTTAATGAAAGAAAAACTATGGTTTCTATGGGTGTGTTAACATCTTTTTATTCACAGCTAAGACAAGAATATCAAGAAGAGTATGGAATAGAAGATGGTGAAGAGTTAGCTTGGATAGTTTTTAATAGAATGATAGGAACAGATGAATCAGGAAAGTTTAACAGTTTTGGAAATGCTTTACTTAAAAAAGGTAAGTATCAACAAACAGAAGGTAAATTACCTAGATTTGAAAACGAAGTACAGTTTAAGAGAAACAACAAAGAGTTTATGGACAAGTATCCATTAACTGGTATTTATTTAACACCAGATATAGATGAAGAAGGCGAACTAAATGATGATGCGTTTTTTAAATCTTTAGAGAGTGATGCTATAGAACAAATAGACCCATTAATATTTGCTATTGAATCACAACAGTTTTTATACAATCTTGTTGTAGATGCAGAGCTTAAAAAACTAAGAGGAGATAATAGTAAAGAAGCTATCAAATTAAAAAGAAAAATTAAGAATGATGCTGCTGAAATGTTTCCTATGGGAGTTCCAGGTATACTTGGTGATGAAAACTTTGAAGTTGTGGCTGATAGAGAGATTAGATTTAAAAAACCATCAGACTACAATGCAAAGATAAATGAATTAAGAGAGATGTCAATGGACCCAGCAGTACAAGAAGTTTCACCACAATGGTTAGCAATAAATAATTACTTTGCTGCAAGAGAAAATGCCATAGTTAAAATAGCTGAAACACAGGGATACGAATATCCACAAGATTTAAAACTAATAGAAAGAAAATTATCAACTGGTACTACAGATATAGACCAAGATATGAGAGAGATACTTAGAAGTATTGCATCTAACATTGGTTCAGAGTATCCAGAATTTCTTGTTTTATATGATGAACTGTTGAAATATGAGATACAATTTAATAAGGAAGATTAATTATGGAAAATGAAGATAAAGAAATTATATTAGGTGAAGTTGAAGAACTTGTAGATGATAATGATAGTCTACAAACTATAAAACCTCTGGTACAAGCCTATGATGCAGATGGTAATTTAGTTACTATGAATCAAGTAATTAGCTATGTTCCTTCTTTTGATTCTGGTGTCGCACCTTTTGGACTTCCTAAAAAAATAAAAATTGGTGGAGTAGATAAAGATACTGGAGATTTTCTTATGGAAACTTATGGCTTTACTCCTTATTATCCAGGTGATGACCTTACTGAATTAAGAAATTTAAACACCAGACAATCTGTACAAGATATACAAACAAAATTAGAAGATGCTGGTTATTTAAAAGATGGTTCTTTTACAAAAGGATTACTTGATGAAAGTACAAAAAAAGCATTTCAAACTTTATTAGCTGATGCAAATACAGCAGGACAGAATTGGAATAGTACGCTTAGTGATGTTTTAACAAATCCTAAATATGATACATCAGAATTGCCAGATAAACTAGAACTTGACTATGCTGACTTAACAAATCAAGTTATGAATACAGTTAAATCAGTTGTTGGAAGAACTCCAACAGATAACGAACTAGATATTCTGACAGGCATACTTGCAGGATTACAACAAGAACAATTTGAAGGAGAGTTGTCTAACGCAGAAATAGCTGCACAACCTTTGTATAGAGAAGAACAAATAATGTTTGAAGGCAGACCAATAAAAACTGGTGAATTACAAAAAGTAACTCCTAGTGGTTTTGCTGATGTACCAAATGCTGAAGTAAATTTTCAAAATAAAGTACAAGAGTTATTTAAACCAGAAATGGATTTGAACCAAAGAAGGGAACAAACAACAAATGTTGCCAATGTTATTAAGTCTAGTGTTGCTGGGCTCAGGAGTATCGGTGGCTGATAATCCCTATAATATAGAGGGTGCTTTAGCTCCTATTGAAATTGCAAATATTGTAAAAGAAGCAGGTTTTCCAGAAGAAGCTATACCTGAAGCAGTAAGAATTGTTTTATTAGAATCTAAAGGACAGTCAGATAAACTACAAGATAATGCAGATGACCCTGCAATAGGATTATTTCAAGTAGATTTAAAACCACATTGGGATTTAAGTGGTAATAAAAATCCAATGCGTAAATGGTTTAAGCAAAGAGGTATTGAAAATCGTAAAGATGCAGTAGAATGGTTAAAAGACCCTATGAATAATGCACAAGCTGCATTACAGATATGGACTGACAGAAAAAAAAGAAAGGATAGTCCAACTGGTTGGGAGGCTTGGTCTGCCTATAATGGTGGTAGTAAACCAACAAATAGAGAACAAGATGATTGGGACTTAGCTACAAAAGCTATGGAACTTTATATAGACTCGTTAGAAGATGAAAAGGATGTTGTGAAAGAAACTACTGAAAGTACACCTATTAATACAAATGTGCAATTAGAAGGTAAAGAAGAATTTGAATCGCAAGTACCACAACAAGCTGGGTCTTTTGAAGGTAATCAAATTAAAACAAACATAATTAGAGATATGCAACCTATGAGTCCTCGTAAACAAAAGATAAATAACAACTTTGTAAAGTTATTTGAATCAATGGTTAGGGCTGAATAATGGCTGATTATGTATTTAAAGCTGAATTAGGTTATGACAGAAGAATATTACAAGACCAAGAAGGAAACAGAGTTATTATTAACTCTAACACAGAGTTTCAATATTATACACAAGCAAGACCAGGTGGACCATTTAATGGTAGTTATTGGAAAGATGTTGGTAGTGCAGGTCCAGTAACACAAGAACTTTATGAACAACTTACAGGTGAGTATCAAGAAAAAGAAGAACAAGGTGATTCTATTGTTGAACCAGATACAGATGTTTCCGAATTAGACCCTAGTGGACCTGATGCTGGTGATGCTGGTGATGCTGGTGATGCTGGTGATGCTGAAGTAGATACAACATTTAATGCTGGTCAAACAAGTGGTAATGTATTTGCAGGGAGTATTCCTGATGGTGGAGAGATTGTACAATCTGGTAGCAACTACTATGTTTTGTATCCTATTCCAGGTACAAACTTATCATTAAGTTACGAAGCTACAGAAGATGACATAAAAGGTTTATATCCATTAGATTTTTCACAACAAACATTTAGACAAGTATCTGATTCGGATATTTCTTTAACTGTTCCTTTTGGAAATATAGCAGAATTGTATGACCCTAGATTTCTAGCACAAGGACAAACTCCTTGGGAAGGTTTTGTAGATTACTTAGATAAAGAAGCAGATTTAAGACCATGGCTAGAAGATGAAGAAATGGTTTTCTTATTAGCTGAATCTGTATTAGAAGGTAGAACAGTTACAGAAGCTGAATGGAAAACTACTGATTGGTGGAGAACGAGTACACAAGACCAAAGAGATTGGCTACTGTTATCACAAGGTAAACCTTCAGATGAACTACCAGCAGATGCTTTAAGTAAGTTAGAGGATGATAAAATTGCTGTAAGAAATCTTATGATACAGGCAGGTGTTTCTAATCCACCTGAAAGTTTAATTAACTGGGTTTCAAGAAAGTTAACAACTGGTGATTGGTCACAAACATATTCACAGGACCAGATAGCTTTAATAGCTGACCCATCAAGACCAGGAACTAAAGATAAAGATTTAGAAGTATTTTTAACAAGTGGAGATGTAGTAGTAGATTCTACAGTAGCTGGTGAAGATAGGGTTGAACAATTATATACAAGAATATTAGGACCTGTTTTTGGTGATATAAACCCCACTCTAAGAGCTGCTGAAGCAGGAAAACTTCGTAATGACCCTAACTATGAATTTAAATTAACAGAAAAACTTATGGCTCAAAAGAAAAGTTTATTTCCACAATATGGTGAAGATGTAACATACGAAGAGTTTGCTGCTCCTTGGGAAAACTTTACAACTAATCAATGGGGTCAACAAATAGATACATCAAGTTCTACATTTCAAGAAGTATTAAAACTAAATGATTCAGTTAAAGCTGGTCAATATCTTACACAGCAAGGATTAAGTCAAGGTGTAGATAAGGTAGTTAATGAAGCTCTTGAATCATTGAAAGTATTCGGTCAAGGAGTTAGGATTAACTAATGGCAGATTTTTTAACAGAAGCTAGAGCTTTATATCCTTTTTTACCAGAAGGTTTATTAAACTTATTTCAAGAAAAATATGTAGAGTTTGACAAGAATGTTGATTTAGCTGTAGGTGCTATAAGGCAAGACCCTCAATATGTTGATTATTTTCCTGGTAATGTTAGACCTGATGGTTCTGTTAGGTTAAGTGAAGCAGAGTATGGTGCTGTTCTAGAGTCATATAAGGATGATTTAAGAAGGTTTGGTATTAATCCTGATGTATTTGCCGATAACTTTGGACAACTCGTAGAAGGTGATGTAAGCCCTACAGAGTTTCAGTCAAGACTAAATACAGTTTACAGTGGTATTGAACAAAATATTCCAGAAGTAAAAGAGTATTATGCAACTAACTTCGGTATTGATTTATCAGAAGAGTCTATATTTGCAGCAGCAGTTGACCCTACTATAGGAGATGCTATATTATCTGGACAAATTACACAAGCACAAATAGGTGGTGAAGCAGAAGCTAGAGGATTACAAATCTCACAACCACAGATAGAAAGATTACAAAGATTTGGTGTAACTCAACAACAAGCTAGAGAAACATTCAGAGTTGCAGAACAACAGATAGAAGAACTTCAAGAACTAGAAGCACAAGGAGGTGTTTCTAAAGAAGAAAGATTAGGTTTACAAGAGTTTACTGAAGCTGCTGTATTCGGAGAACGAGAAGATATAGAAAGAATACAGAGATTAAGAGAGCAACAGGCAGCAGAGTTTGCACCTACAACAGGTGCTGTTAGAACAGGTCGTAGAGTTACAGGTCTTACAGAAATATAAATCTAAAGTTTACATCTAGATAATATCTGTGTTAATATAAAAGTATCGCATAGTGGTAGTCTGCGTTTATAAATTGACTCTGCACCTCCAGCTTATTTCAAGCGTGTAAGCTGCGTATTTAAATCGCTTAGTATCGGTACAGCTAGAAGTGGCTGACAATTCTCATTTGTACTTTAATTATAATTTGTCGCCTATCGCATTATTAACCCCAGGATAATGTAGTTAGTAGAAATCTGGGAGAGGAGAAAAAATGGAAAACGATATGGATAATACAGTGGAAAACACACAAGATGATAACAATGCTATCAAGGCAATGCGTGAACGCATTAAAGAACTTGAAGCTGTAGAGAAAGAATATAAGTCTGTACAGATGGGTAATGCCATTAAAGATGCAGGTTTTGACCCTAGCTCTGGACCAGGTAAAGCATTAAAAGACTTGTATAAAGGTGAGTTAGACTCTGATTCTATAAAGCAATTTGCTGCTGAAAACTATGGTTGGGGTGCAAGTCCTGATGAAGTGACAGAGCAAGAGGCTCAAAGGTCAAGAGTAGTAACTAGCCAAGATAGTTTAGATACTGTAATTGAAGCATCAGTACCAGTTGAACCTGTTGGCATAGAGGACCAAATAAATCAGGCACAGTCTGATGGTGACTGGCAAACAAGTTCAGCTCTCAAAGCAGAAAAACTTAAAGCCCTAATGGAGAGAAAATTATAAAAATTACTCTCTATTACTAACAATAAAAAGGAGAATTAAATGGGTGCAATTACAGGTCAAGGAGAATCCTATAACCTACCTAATTATGTTGGAGAACTATTCAATGTTTCCCCAACAGATACTCCATTATTGAGTGCTATTGGTGGTATGACTGGTGGAAAATCAGTCACATCAAAACAATTTACTTGGCAAACAACAGACCTCGCAGGTGCTACACAAACAGCAGCTGTTGAAGGTGCTGACCCAACTATGAAGGGTAGAACAAGAAGCGAAGTAATCAATGTTACTCAAATAATGCAGTATGGTGTTGAAGTATCATACACCAAACAAGCAGCAGTTGGAAACCTTTCAGGTCAATCCATCATTGGTAATCAACCAGTTCAAGATGAATTGGCTTTCCAATTAGATATGGCTATGAAAACAGCTGCAAGAGATATAGAACATTCCTTTATTCAAGGAACCTATGTCGCAGACACAGACATATCAACAGCTAGACAAACTAGAGGTATGCTTGAAGCTGTAACTACTAACGAAGTAGCAGGTGCAGCAGGAGCGCTTACACAAGATATGGTTGATGAAGCAATGAAAAAAATGGCAGATTCTGGTGCGCCTTTTGAAACACCAGTTATCTTTGCTAACGCTTTCCAAAAACAAGCGTTATCAGCATTATTTTCTAACTCATTAGCTTTAGCTCCTAGAGATAGAAATGTCGGTGGTGTTAACATCACAACTATTGAAACTGACTTCGGTCAACTCGGTATTGTGTATGAGCGACACATTCCAGCAGATGACATTCTCATTGCAGACTTGTCATTCTTGAAGCCAGTTTTCTTGGATATTCCAGGAAAAGGACACTTCTTCGTAGAGCCATTGGCTCAAACTGGTGCTGCTTATAAGTACCAAGTGTATGGAGAAATTGGATTAGAATATGGTCCAGAACAGTTCCACGCAAAAATAACAAACCTAGCTACCTCCTAATTAGGAGATAGATAGTATATTTATTAGAGGGAGATAAATACTTCTCCCTCTAGTAATATGGAGATATATGGCAGCAGTAGGCACACTCGTAGATAGAATTTATAGAGATTACTTAAATAAACCTGATGACTTATCAGCGTTTTCTAGGTTAGATGGTGCTATGACTGACTCGCAAAATACGCTTTCCTATGAAGATGGATTATTCAGCGTAGAAGAAGAAAACCTATTAGGCAATGGTGCAATCGTAGAGGTTGGATTAGAGCTTATGTTAGTAACAAATGCAAACACTTCAACAAGAGTGCTATCAGTATCAAGAGGTTATTCTGGTACGACAGCAGCAGCACACAATGATAAAGACAATATTTTTATTAACCCAACATTCCCTCGTAAGTCTGTATTTGATGCAACATCAGATAACATAGAAAGACTATATCCTTCGCTATGGAATGTAACTACAACAGATGTAACTTCTAATACAACTTATGCAGAAGTACCAGCATCAACAGTAGAAGTACTTAGCTCTTATGTACAAAATTCATCTGGTAGCCAGTACACATCTGCTGGTATAGAGTTACTTAGAAACTTCCCACCTTCAAGTACAAATACAGCAGTACAGTTTTATAACACAAGCACAGGCAAGACAGTACATCTTGTTGTGAAAAGAAGATTTGTAAGACCAACTGATGAAACAGTGGATCTAGCTACAGACTGTTTACTAGATGATGAAACATATCATCAGATAGTAATGGTAGGTGCAGTTGCTGACATTATGGGAGCAACAGATATAGATGCTTCAACACAAGAATTTATTACAGAGAAACTAGCTGCTGAAAACTACCCTGTTGGTTCAGGAGAAAGATTAAGAAACGCATTACTAAGACTAAGGTCATTGTTGATTGATGAAGCAAGAGGTAATCTACGCTCTCTGTATGCACAGCCAGTAGCGATAATGAACATTAATTACTAGGTTCGTATGGCAGTATTACCATCACCCAGTAACACATCACAACCACAAGCACAAGGTTTTGAAGCTAACTTAGATGATCTATTTCTAAGGTTTGCTGTAGGGCCTGGTAGGCAGATGCAGATAAACACTGCTCCACTACAGGCACAAGCTATACAGACATCAGAAACACCAGAGGATTTCCAACAGGAGTTTGGTCAGATTTATTCAAGAACAAACTTTAGTGGTGGTGAAGGATTAGATAAAGCACATAGAAGAGAAGGTACACCAACTGATTTCTCTAGGTTTTGGGATAGCAAAGGTATTGATGTATTTCACGGAGATGAAGATACAGGTTACAATGCACATTTGCTTTATGATGTAGAACAAAAAACATTAACTCTTACTGATACCAATAATTATTTAGCACAAACAACAAATGGATATTTATATATTACTGATGACACAGATGTTTACGAATCAACTGATGAAGGTGAAACTTGGTCAGCTATGACTTCTACAAACATAAGTTATAAAGTACAAGGTATAACTTCTTTTGGTAATGATTTATTTGTTGTAACAGGTGATGGTTCTACGAACAAACAGTTACTACATTATGATGGTACTACTTGGACTAATGAATCATTAGGTTCTAGCTTTACAGGTTCTTTTACAGGTATATGGTTTGAAAAAGGTGCATTGTTTGTTAGTGGTAAATCCACAACAGCAGAATATTTATGGCAAGGCAATCCATTTACAGGAAACTTTACAGGTGTATTTCAGACAACAAGTGCATTAACACAAACAGAACCAACACATAGTTTTACTGATGTTGTAGATGCAGGTGCAGTAGTTCTTGCAGGTAATACAGATGGCAATATATATTCTTTAAAAATAGATGGTGGTACTTGGTCATTAAAAGGACAAACTAAATTAAGTTTTGAAGAGATACATTCTTTAGCTGCAACAGAAGGCATAGTGTTTATAGGAACTAAGGGTAGTCAATCTAATACTGGTAGATTTTATAGTGCTGAAGTAACAGTAGCAGATAACTTATATGTTCTTGGAAACAGACAGTTAATAAAACAATGGGATAATGGTATTGATTTAACACCACACGCTATGTTCGTTACTAGAGATAGTGTGTATATGGGAGTACACGAATCAGCAACTAAAACTTATTTGTGGAGATACTTTTTACCAACAGGTGGACTTGCTAGAGATATTGGCATAACACATTCTTCTAACACAACATCTGTAGTTAATGGAATAACACAGACTGGTACAACTTCTGCAAAATTTGTATTTGTATCTACTGGTCAAGGTGTATATAAAGAGTTAGATACTTATGTATCAACAGGATATATTGTTACTGCATTAGCTGACTTTTATACATCAGAGAAAAAACAATGGGTAGGTGCAAAGTTAAATACTAATGGTGTAAGTGCTGGAACTGTAGAGTTAGCAACATCAACAATACCAACTGATATAGATGATATAGATTCTGCTACTTGGCAAACCCAGATAACAATAGCATCAGGTGTAGGTGGTGATGAGGAAGTATTAGAATTAGTAAATGGTAGATGGATTACAGCAAAACTAACTATTACTACTTCTGATACCTCACAAAGTCCAGAGTTATTATCTTTTGCTATTAGAGGTTTCCAGCTTGTCAATGACTTAGTTGTTGATATGCCAATAAATATATCTGACCAAATAGAACGACCATTTAGAAAAGCATTACGGATCAATGGTCAAGGTGAATTAATCTATCAAGCTCTTAGAAATAAAGAAGGAAAGAATGTTCAATTAGAGATATATAGACCAGATACTTTATTACGAGGTATAATAGAAAATGTTAGCAGTCCTATTGAAGAAATTTCTCCAAGAGGGTCGGTAACACAATATTGTCTAGTAAGATTTAGAGGTAGTAAAGTAATTGCAACTTCATCTTCTGGACAAGGATTAGGAATACAATTATTAGGTGTAAATAATTTAGGATTATAGATGACAGCACAAGAAACGAATTTATTTAACGCATTTGAAACAACCTTAGCAACAACTATGGGTTCATCAGATACAACTTTAACAGTTGCAGCAGTAACAGATAGTTACCCAACAACTTTATCAGCACCTTTTTATATTGTTATTAACCCTGATAGTGCTACTAACAGAGAAGTGATCCTTGTTACAGCAGTAAACACAGGAACAAAAGAATTAACAACATCAGTTCCTAATAGATATTTACCAGGTTCTGCTGCTAGTTCAGGATTATCACACTCATCTGGACAAGTTGTCAGAATGGCACCTTTACAACAACACATAGAGGACATCAATGACAGAGTAGATACCATTATTAATGAAGATGGTACAGCAGTCAATACATCATTATTCTTAGATGAAGATGATATGGTATCTGATAGTGCTACTAAAGGTGTAACACAGCAATCAGTTAAGGCTTATGTAGATAGCCAGGTAACAGCACAAGACTTAGATTTCTTAGGAGATACTGGAAGTGGTGCAGTTGATTTAGATTCACAAGACTTTACCATAGCAGGTACAGCAAATGAAATTGAAACAAGTGCATCAGGTCAAACTTTAACCATAGGATTACCAAGTACAATAACAACTACCTTATCAGCAACATCAGTTTTATCTGATGGAGTTGTAGCTACCACACAATCATTAGGAGATAACTCTACTAAAGTAGCAACAACTGCTTATGTTGATGCACAAGTTACAGCAGAGGATTTAGATTTTAGTGGAGATACAGGTACAGGTTCTGTTGATTTAGATAGCCAGACATTTACTATTCAAGGTACTACTAACGAGATAGAGACATCTGCTACTGGTCAAACACTTACTATAGGATTACCAAGTTCTATAACTGTAGATGTTGTTGGTAACCTCACAGGTGATGTAACTGGTAATGTAACTGGTAACTTAACAGGAAATGTAACTGGTGATTTAACTGGAGATGTAACAGGAAATGTTACAGGTAATGTTACAGGAGATGTAACTGGTGATGTTACAGGAAACCTAACTGGTAATGTAACTGGAAATGTTACAGGAGATTTAACAGGTAATGTTACTGCTACTTCTGTACTTGCAGATGGCGTAACAGCTACTACACAAAGTGCTGGAGATAACAGTACAAAGATTGCTACTACTGCCTATGTTGATTCTATATCTGTAGATGATGATTTAACATTTGCTGGTGATACAGGTTCAGGTACAGTAGATTTAGACACACAGACTTTTACAGTTGCAGGTACAACTAATGAGATAGAAACAAGTGCAA
>Ga0208899_1001107_pt1 | contig 19229 bp, 21 predicted proteins | sample VirMetDEL_Nov_24_FD_184518 | JGI IMG/M metagenome (GOLD analysis project Ga0208899, IMG submission 184518) | Aqueous microbial communities from the Delaware River and Bay under freshwater to marine salinity gradient to study organic matter... | ecosystem: Environmental > Aquatic > Marine >... | reverse complement strand
CAATCTGCATACTTCTTAATTCTGGAGTTAATCCTCTATCTGTTACGAATTGATCTTTAACTCTAACTATACCTCTTTTAATTTGATCAATCATACCACCATCTACAGGGACATGTCTCCAATCACCACTTAATCCTAACTTATCTCCAGCTTTTTGTGCAAGAGCTCCACCTTCACTTACGGCTTTTTGTATTATGCTTTTTTCACCTTTACCGACAATAGCATTAATTGCACCAGTCAAAGGATAATCAATTACATTTAAAGCTTTACCACCTACATAGCCAACTGTTTTAGCTGCGGGTATGATTCCATATCTAAATCCAACACTAGCAGCAGCGGGTAATAAAGTAACACCACCTCCTATAACTGTGCCTTCAGCACCAAATTTTAATTTACCTTTGATTGTTTCAGCAGCTCTTTCTTTACCACTTAAACCTTCAAAGTCTGTTTGTTCTGTTAAACCTACTACATCAGAAAGAGTTCCTAAATCTCCCGGAGTAGATACTGCAAAGTCTGTAATACCACCAATACCTCCATAGTAACCTGCACGTTTTGCAAGTTCCATACCTTGAGATGCCCTGGTCATACCAGGTGCAGTTAATTTAGTAGCTGTGCTTAGACCTTTTAATTTAGATATTCCCCCTGCAATTTTTAATGCAGCCCCATAAGGCACAGCAAATTGAGTAAGAACCGATGTAATATCTCCAACAGCTGTATCTGTTTCTGGAGTTATTTTATTAAAAATATCATCTATACCTGTAAGTAAATCAGTGTTGGCAAGATAATCAATAGGCATTGCACCTAATTGAAGAAGACCTTTAACAGCTTGACTTAAACCCGCTACAGCTCCAACAGGAATATCAAAAAGATAATCTGTAACACCAGCATCAGTTCCTCGAGCCCTGGTGATGTCTTCGTCATCGCTGAATACTTCAAAACCTCTTAGGCCTTCTAACGCCATATTTTCTCCTATGCAGTTTGTGGTGCAGGAGGAATTATAAGATTAACACCATACTTTAAGTTAAAAGCATCAACATCGTTTTGAGTTTGTATGTATGCAAATTCTTGTAAAGCCTCTTCACTGTTTGCTAATAATTGTACTACATCATCTGTAATTTCTGGTGGTAATCTATCTCTTAATTGAGCATAATCTAATTTTAAAACAGGTTTTTCTGCTGTTTCTGCTCCAATAGTTTGTGCTTCGGTAGTAATTATTTGTTCGCCTGTACTAGGTGAACCTAGAGCTCTTTTAACTCTTCCACCTTGTTTAAGACCTAAGTTTGTAAATTCACTAACAAACGTAGGATAAACTTTTTCAAACTCCGGATACTTAGCAAACAAGTTAAAGTTTACCTTAGCTTCTTCTAGAGTTTTTCTTAATAATGCTAATTTTTTATCATCTTCTTTTAATTTATCGCCTTTCTTTTCAATGTAATTATCTAACGCGGACTTAGCATCTCTTAAATCATCAAATCTTGATGATACTTCTCCGGCCACATTTGTAGAACTTAAAATTTTAATTCTTGTTGCAGAGTCAGCATCTGCAAATTTATCTTTTATTATTATAGATATTACTTCTTCTTGTGATTTATTTTTATATTGAGGATCTCCTGATTTTCTTAAAATATCAGCTTGATATTTTAAATCTTTAATACCAGTAGTGTCTTGTCCTGCCTTAGCTTGAGCCGCTTCTTTTTCTTTGAAAGCTTTGTATGCAGTTAGTGTAAGAGCTTTGTCTTCTTTGTTTCTTCTTCGTACAACAGGTAGTGCTAGTGCAACTGCTGCATCTAATTTATCTTTGAAACTACCTTCTGTTCCAATAGCTTTAGCTGCAATCAAAGCTATCTCACCTCTCTCTAATCCTTCATTCTTTAACATCTCACTTAAGAAATCTTTTTCTTTTTTAATTTCTTCGTAAGGATCTAAAGTAATAGAACTATCATCACTTCCTGGTTCTACTCTTTTCTTTTTCTCTTCTATAGATTTTAATAAAGCTTCTGTTGCTGCACCTTTTGCTTCGTCACTTAACATTGTAATCTGATCGCCTGCAGCTCCCTCAGACACTATTTGGTCGATACCCGAGGAAGTCGTAGCACTTGTAATTATTTCTCCAGTAATTCTATCTCTTTTATTACCCTCACTATCAATATACGGCTCCGCACTAAATATTTCACCTATGTAGTCCCCTGAACGTTTAAGCTTTTCGCCTCTTCTTTTATATAATTCTTCTACAGTTTGAGGTGTAGTGTTAACACTTCCTCTGGTATCTGTTCCTTTTAATAATTGTTCTATTCCAACACTTTCAGAAACATTTGAAAGAGGAGTTGTCCCTATTTGAGTATTACGTCCTAAAATATTTCTATTTAAAAAATCAATCATCGGATTTTGAAAACCAGTTCTAGTTCCCATATCGGTTCCAGACATAATACCCCCACCGATGTTTCCACCTTTTCTAAACGATGGTCTTTTAAAATACATTAGCCTCTGCCTCCGAAGATGCTCCCTAAACCATAAGCACTTAATCCTGCAGATAACGCTTGAGAGAAAGGTCCAACACTTCCTTGAGCATCACTAATTGTAGTTGTAGTATAAGGTGCGCCACTAATCATAGAAGCTATTCCTGATCCATAAATACCTAATCTATCAAAAGGTTCTTTATAAGCTAGTTGATTTCGTTGCTGTTCAGCATCTAACAACGCTTGTTGATAAGCTAAATTTGATGTTCCTGCACTTCCAAGATTTTGTATATTACTTGCAGCTAAAGATGGCTGTAATGATGCTAAGTTTCTTTGTTGATTAAAAGCTTGAGAAGCTAAATTTTGTGCTGTACCAAAACCTTCTTGTAATAATTTTGCTTGAGTTGCAGCTCTGTTTCTATCCGACGCTGCTCCGTATTCTGCTCTTCGTACACCTTCTCTACCACCACCAAAAGCTCCTGCTGCTATCGCGTCAGCTGCAGTTCCTTGAGCTCCTTTTGCTGCTTGAATGTCATACTCTTGTAAAGTCGTATCGATAACGTCTTGTTGATAAGGCGACATAAATTGTTTGTAAGCATTCGGTCCTGAATAAGCTGCTGCTTGATCTAAGAATGGTTGAAATCCTGCAACTCCACTTCCTGTTCCAGCACCAGTTACGGCTCCTGTTGTAGGATCAAAAGTTAATTGACCTAATCCTGCTTGATTTGCAGCTAGTTGTTGTGCTTGTTGAGTTAAAACATTTTGAGATGCAATCTTTGGTCCAAGTTGATCTAACGTTGGTACACCGGCAGAGCCTGGAGCTCTACCTACTAGTTGTGTTAATAGATCTATGTAACTCTCTTGAGCACCTTCCATATAAGGGGCTAGTCGATTGTATGTATAATCTGCCATTATGCTTTACCTACTTGTTCTGCTTTTTTCATTGTGTTGTATAATTTCTTAGATCCTTCTTCAACGCTGCCATTACCTATACCACGTACAGCATCAGCAGTCATTACAAATTCGTTTTTAGATAACATAGCGGGTACATCATCGGCTCTTTCTTTAATACCGACGGGCACAAAACCACCTTCATCTCTGTAATCTCTCTCAACTACACCAGCACTATTTTTTCTAATTTTACCTGTTGGCATTTTAACATCCATAACACCACCTTCAGATTTCATTTTATATCCAAGAGATTTTAACTCTGCATCAATATAAGAAACGTCTTCATCTTTAGAAAGTAAATAATCTCTTTCTAAAATTAATTGTGCTACTCTATTAGAAGAACCTGATCCGCCTTTAAGACCTATTCTTCCGCCGTCCTTTTGTCCTTCACCAAGACCCATGATAGCAATTTCTTTTAGTATTGCTGCATCTTCTGGATATTTATTAGGGTTATTTAATATTTTGTATAGGTTAGGCATAGTATAAGATCTATCTGATCCACCGGATCCACCTAGTCTTCTAAACAAATATGATTTTTCAGGTCTACTAAATGTAATTCCTGCCATCATCATATCTTCTTCGTCTTCGTCATCACCTGCTTCAACGTCAATGGCCATAATACCTATTTCAGAAGTTTCTTCTGGACTACCTTTTTTAAATCCTATTCTTCCGCCGTTAGCTCTTTTTTCATACGCATCTCCAGTATAAATTTCTAAAAATTCTTCAAAGCCTCCACTATATAAATCTTTTACAAGAATTTCTTCTCCGGAACTATCTGTTCCATAAACACTATTGTATTCTTCCAAAGCTGCCGATACTATTCCTGGACTATATCCACCTTTAAATCCTATTCTACCACCATTAGCAAATTCTGGAACAGGTCTTCCTCTACCTGCATCTCCATAAGCGCTTGTAGTCGTATCTCTAAACATTCCAGACATTGCTTCAAAGTCTGATCTCTTAATCATCTTTGGTCCATCCTCTGTCATAATCATTATCATGTCTTCTGTACTTGTGTCAGGCATAATCTCTTCTAGTAATTGTGTTTTTATCATTTCATTAGCACCAGACTCAAATCCTATTCTGCCACCATCTTTTTTACCACCAAAGAAATCTTGTAAGTAGTCTCCGTATTCTTGTTTTTTTTCATCTCTTCGTGCTTCATCATACTCTTCTTCAGTTAAGTCTAAACCAGCGTCTTTAGCTAGCATTAAAGCTTCTATATAAGTTCCCGCAGCGGTTACTGCTCCAAGCACTGCATTTTTGTCAAGTTTACCATCTGTGTAAAACAAAGCTTTACTTCCTCTTTTTAAAAGATCTAAAGCTGCTTTTCCTTTATCTGCTGCAGAAGTTTTAAGACTTTTAATTACGTTAAATGAATCCATTGCAGATCCTGGAGTGGTTGCAGTAGTGCTGCTTATAATTTCTCCAGCTCCTGTTAAACCTTCTCCACCTATTGCATCACCAGCACCAAATGTAGGTTCTGGAAACTGACCAAACTCTCCACCACTTATTGGTTGAATAGGTTTAACATCACTTTTAAATAAATTTTTTATACCACCACTACCTGTTGGCATGCTAAATGCATCTTTAGCAAATGGGTTTTGTAGTCCTTGAAAATCTGCTCCACCTAAATATCTAGCACCTTGACCGAGTCCATAAGTTAAAGCTCCTTTTTTTAAAGAATCTCCTATTTTTCCTGTTTGATCAAAGCTTCCAATACCTGACATTCCTGCTGCAAGTAATGGGTTAAATGGTGCAACGAAAGGAGCTGCTTTTGTTGCAATATTGGCTAGTTCATTAGGTATAAGTTTTCTTAATCTTTTTTTAAGTTTGCTACCTATACCAAACTTTTCCCTAGGTGCGACTTGCATAATGCCACCATCTGCTCGTAATTGTCTGTTCATTAAAGATCTAGATATCGCCATAATTTAAATAAATTTATATTGTTAAGCAGGCGTAGAAATCCTGTAAATGTGATACTTTATTTGATTTTTTTAGTATCGTCAACTTTTTTGAGAGGTTTAGTTGCTTGTTCTAAATCGTCTCTAAAACGACCACAATAAGAGTATTCTCCCACGTGAGTTATGTAGTCATCTATATAGCCATATACCTTACCCCCTAAATCTGTCCATCTTTGACAAAATCCAAAGTCTTCGCCGAAGTAACGTTTAGTAACAGGATCATGTAATGTATCAAATAGATTATACATATTGTCTTTTTTCTCTTCTTTACCGTTAATATTAGTGGGTTGAAATATCTCTAAATGAGGGTATTCTTTAATCATCTTTTCAAGAACTTCTCTTTTAATTAACATACACCCCGTAGGAGCATGAGTTAGTTCCATAAGTCCTCGGTCCACGGTAATTGAATTAGGATTCTCTACTTTAACAGGGAAGGTAAACCCTGCTTTGGCCAGATCATTAGCATCATTAATAGCTCTTTGTTTTAAGGTATGTCTTCTCCATATTTTATCCCAACTTAATATCTTCATAGGATAAGGTACCCCAATAATATCTTTATCAAACTCTAGCATTTTAAAAATAGTTTCAGCATTAAAATCAATATCCGAATCAATAAATAATAAATGAGTATAGTTGTCTTCGTGGCTTAACATTTCAGCAACACATAAATTCCTACCTTGAGTAACCAAAGATGATTTTAATAATGTAAAACTTACTTGTATTTTTTTAACCCAACACGCTTGTTGAAACTTTAATACTGCTTGTGTGTAATGCATACTAACATCACTATGACAAGGAGTGCCTACCATTATTCTATAAGGAGATTGGTCTCCTATATTTATTTCGGTTACGTTATTTTCTACTTTATTGGTTTTAATGGTTTGGTAAGTATCTCCATTTGGGGTTACTGTTTTGTCCTGGTTAAACCATATAGGTTCATTTGGCTTTGGCATTAATTGCTCCTTTTAAAAAGTTAGTCCATGAAGCAGCTTGTTTATTCCAAGAATAATAAAACTGTGTATAGCTAGCTTGTGTGGTTAAATGGTCTTGTATTACTTTTTCATGAAGTGTTGCTGATGCAGCATCTATGCCATAAGCAAATTTTTCAGCTAAGGCTTTGTAATTACTGTCATAAGGAATATACATTGGAAACTCGGCGCCTGTTTCAAACAGAGCTCCATAGTTTGTTACAATACTGTATAATCCAGCAGACATTGCTTCTAATAAAGATATACATGAAGTCTCCTCAAATATACTTGGATACACATACATATTATAATTTTTTATATTTTCTCTTATGTACTCATTTGGTTTATAACCAATGTAATTTACATTAGGTAAAGACTCCGCTTGATCGTAAAGAGCTTTGTAATCTTTATCATTTTTATCCATAAAATCTTTGCCATAAACTTCACAAGATGAATATACATCTAAAGTAATTAATGGGTTTTTAACTAGCTGCATTGCACCTAACAATACAGACAAACCTCTCCAAGGAGTGTTTTGATGTATGATTTTTATAGGTTGTCCTTTTTGATAAGGTTGTGATTGTTCTATTTTGTCTACACCGTTTTTTATAACAATACATTTTTCAGTAGGTAGACCAAACATCATTCTAAACTTTTCATGATTCCAGTGAGAATTAAATACATACCAATCGTACTTATGGTGATTAGCTTTATTTTTAAACCAAGGATATAAATTAGGTTGATCGTAAGAATTTTTTTGCCAAAGTATATTTACTTTGTTGGGATCTAATGGAACTTTACCTGGTATTGAAGTACAAATTTGAACTTTGTCCAATAAATTTTTGTCTACGTATTTATTTAAAAAACTTAATTGTAATTCAGTCCCACCTTTAGGGGTTTGATTTCTTATTTTCATTCATGACTTTCTGTAAAATGTTCAATCCTTTCGGGGATACCTGTACTGTTAAATCTTGAGCAATGTGCTCTGCAACTGTTTCAGTAGTAGGATCAGCTATATCCGCTTCTTTCTCTGCTTCGTCTTTATATATTTTATTTGTTCTAGTATTTCTTAACACTACTGTTGTAGTGCAATCTATTTTTAAAATATTATCATCCATTTTGTTGTGACCTGTCTATTAAAGCATAACTTACAGCACCTGTTATTTCATTTGCTGTATCTGCCTGCATCTTTATAACATCTCCTGCTTCTAAATTCAAGGTATTTACAATCATATTTGTCATACCTTTATTAAGCTGCGCATGGCCTATTTCCACATCACTCCCGCCAGATTTTTTTAAATATAGATCAGCATCTACGTTTGATGCATCCATATGACTAGCCTGCACAGTTTTTACAATTGCCACTGCAGAAGTCGCTACTGTTAATACTGTAGTTAAGTTAGTAGTTGTTAAATCAAATACTGCACTTTTATATTGTATGGTCATGATAAAAAGTAATTATATGTATCTTGCTCTTCTTTCAAGTCGTTTTGAAATGAAAAATTAAGTTGGTCTTTTACTGTAGCAATAGACTCTAAAATTTGTCTTTGGTTATCTACTTCATATTCTTGTTTTGGTTCAGGTATATATGCTGCTATTTTAGCCATTATCTTCTTCCATCTGGTTTTGCATCTAATCTCAATGTTCCATAACGCCAGGTCTCACCTACAGCATCATTTTCTATTTTAAGAGCTACTAATCTTCCTCTAGCACGTGTATCTATTTTATCAGTAGATGAAGTTACTGTAAAGGGTCCAAGAGGTGAGCTTACAGCTGTATCACTTGGATAATTATTTATTAATAAAGTAATTTTTGAATTACCGGTAAGCACTTGAAAGTCTGGTATAAATCTTTTAACTGACATTATGTATTCACCGTCTCCTTGTAAGTTAGCAATATTATTAGAGTTGGTAATGTCAAAATCACCGGATTGTATAAAGGCATCAATTGATGTTGTACCTGATGAATTTACTTGATCGGTTCCGGTTTCATGAGCATAGTAAGTTGATGCACCATAAGTTGCTGTAATACCTTGTATTGGGAAATTAGGTAAAGCAGTTTTATTATATTCAGTTGCATAGGGCAAATCAAAAAGTCCTTGATCTACATAACTAGTTCTAGCTAATGATGAGGTAGTCCAAACATTTTCTGCGTAATTATATACTACACATCTATTAATTTGTTGAGATCCAAACTCAGGATAAAACCAATTAATTTCATTATACAATGTGTTGTGTTCTGCATAAACCAATTGATTTGAACTCTGGTTGATTCCTAAATTATCTCCTGTTGTAGTAAATACAAAGTCTTCAACTTCACAAGGAATAGATTTTACAGTACCATCAAACATGAAAAATCCACCTTCACCAGACATCCAAAACACAATACCATTAGAATAACTTAATGCATTCTGACCAATCAATCCACAGTTACTACCAACTTGTCTAATACTAAATGTAAATGGTGGTCCAACAAATTGGATCACATAAGCAGAAGTATCTGTTAATACTAGTGTATAATCTTTACCAGACACTGCTCCAATAATTTCATTACCTTTATCTAATCTAAACGTTCCTGCAGTATTAGTTGCTGTTGGTTGATACACATTAAAATTTTCTTGATCACTAAATCTTATAAACATTGGATCTTGAGTAGTAGAGTCTCCAATAGTTGTTTCTGTTCCAAAATGAAATACATGTCTATCTCTATCTGATACTTGAGTCAGTCTTGTTTTAGTAGGAGCACCAGACATAATAACTGCTCTGTTTGCTCTAGGTGATGATACGCCTGCGCTCCATGTAAATGTTTTACCGTTATGAATAGTTGCAACAAGTATTTGACCAAAGTTATCTAAAGACCATAAACCTGGATCCAGAGTTACATCACTAGTTGCACTTGCAGTGCCCCACGTGCTTGAACCCCATGTATCTGTACCCCAACCTAAACCTGCAGTTTCAAACGTTGGACCAACAATTTCATATGGGTCTATCTGTGCTGAACCTGTGTTTGATGTAGTTGCAGCTGAATTAGAAGGCATAATAATTTCAAAACTATTTGATCCTAAATTAGATTGTTGTACTTCAAATGTATTTCCTGTAAAATCAGTTGTTGCATAACCTGATCCTGTTGGAACAGTAACAGATGAAAATGTTATATATCTTCCAGCTAATAGTCCATGACTAGTCTTGTTAACAGTAACTGTAGCAGATCCTGACGTTGCATCAAAAGTAGCTCCAGTTATAGCACTAGCTAGGGGAGAAATGTCAAAAAATTCTCCATTGTAATATAAAAATAAACCTTGAGAAGTCCCTATCGCCACATATCTTTCACCATTTATAGCAGCAAATGTATGTTGAGCACGTGCTACACCTGGTAAAGTATTATAAGAATTTGTAAGTTGACTCCAGCCACCTATTTTTTCAGGCAGCCCATATCTAAACCTTACAAAATCACCATCAATCCATCGACTTTCGGCCCCTGATTCTGTAACCATTTTGTCAAAACCGGGTTTAAAATTAAGTTTTTGTAGCATGTTTTCATTCTACTTTATCGAGTATTAAATTCCAAGATAAATTATTTAGTAATTCGTCCACGTTAAAATCTCTTTTTTCTCCGGATTTAATATATTCATGGAGCTCTTCCGTATCAAATACAATCCAATGATCTTTAACCTCAAACACAATTTTATCGGCCTTAGTATTAAAATAACCTATTTTTTCTGATCTATCCTCATTGACCGGTTTTATAGGTCTAATATCAAATTTGAAGATTTGATTAGCATTTTTAAGCCTACCTTCAATATCCCACATTTCTTGTGTTCTTTGTTTTTCAGTTGCAAAAATAGGATCTTCAATATTTTTAACAAAAGATTTCATTGATTTGACATTTTTTTTAAATGGTAATATATACCTATTATGAAAGATAATCTAGCTTACTCATACACTTTAAAAGAAATTCCCTATACAACTTTAACTAAAATACATGATTTTACATACGAAGATGAGATAGGATTAAAATATTTTGAGGATAAAATAAGAGCTAATTTAGGTCCTAATAATTATAAAACAAATGTAAAAGGTCAAATGACTTCATGGGGATTGTTTTTAAAAGACCCTGAATTTGAACTTTTTATAACTAAGGTATTTTATCCAACCATCTTTAGACATAAAGGTATATTAACAGGAGATAGTGAAAAGGAGATACTTATAAAAGACGCTTGGGGAAATGTGTTAAATAAGGGGGAAAAGGTAGAAAGGCATCACCATAGAGATTCATATTACAGCACAATAATATATTTTGATGATGTTGCACCACTACAAACAGATATCGGCAGCTTCTCAACCCATAGAGGAAAAGTAATAACTTTAGATGGCTTTTTATACCATTGGGTAGACCCTGTTCCGCAAGAAAGAATAAATTTAGTTTTTAATTGGAGTAGTAAAACTGGTGAAAATAATTGATAATTTTATAAATAAAAATTTATATTTACAAATTAAAGAAGGATTATTTAGTGATAATCTTGCCTGGTTTTCTAAAAATGGAACAGTCGAGAATGAAAAAAAAGACATACAGTGGTTTTCTCATAGTGTCTATAGTAATTTTAAACCAAATAGTGATGTATTTAATTTAATGCAGGAGTTTGTTGAAAAGTTAAATATTTCATCGATCGTTGAAATAAGAATAAACTTATCTCTTAAAGCTAAAGAAAATTTTAAAACCTCGTGGCACAAAGACTATGGTTATAAGAATTTAAAAACAGCTATATTTTATTTTGATACTGATACAACAGGAACTTACTTCAAGGTAAATAATAAAGAAAAATTGGTAAAAGCAAAAGAAAACAGAATAGTTATTTTTGATTCTGATACTGAACATTGCGCTATGTTAAATGATAAAATAGATAAAAGAATTGTAATAAATTTTAACTACTATGAAAAAAATTAAAAACATTGTTATTATTGGTGGAGGATCATCAGGTTGGTTGACTGCAGCTTACTTAAACTGGAATTTAAATAATTTAAATATAACTATTGTAGATAAAGAAATAGGAACACCTGTTGGAGTTGGAGAAGCTACACTTTTAAATTTTGCTCCTTTCTTATCTAGTTGTGGTTTTATAAAGAATGAGTGGTTTTTTGAAATGGATACTACAGAAAAATTAGGTATTCATTTTGTTAATTGGATTGATGAAAAAAAAGATGTCTACCATCCTTTTTATAACAACCTAGATACATGTAAAGATTATAAAAAAGCAATGACGACTAAATTCGATAATTTATCTAATGTAGCGTACCACGTTAATTGTGGAAAATTAGTTTTATTTATACAAAATAAATTAAAAGATAAAGTTAAGTTTATAAAACAAGATGTTAGTAAAGTTGTTCATAACGATAGTGGAGTAGAATATTTAAAATTAAAAAATAACGAAAAGATAAAAGCAGATTTGTATATAGACTGCACAGGTTTTAATTCTATTTTAAAAGAAAAAACAGAAAAGATAATGTTGAGAGATAGATTAATCTGTGACACAGCTGTTGCTGCACAGGTTCTTTATAAAGATGTTAAAAAAGAAAAAGTACCTTATACTAGATGTGAAGCTGTAGATGAAGGTTGGGTATGGTCTATTCCTGTTGCTTCACGTATTGGTTCTGGCTTTATATTTAATAGACAAATAACAGACATAGAAGATGCAAAAGATTTTTTTGTAAAACATTGGGATAATAGAATTAAAAAAGAAAATTTAAAAACAATAGATTGGACACCTTACTATGATAAAAAAATGTGGAATAAAAATGTTGTGTCTATTGGATTATCTGCAGGTTTTATTGAGCCATTAGAAAGCACAGGATTAATGTTAGCTATGGAAGGTATATATTCTTTATGTAAAAGAATATATAAAAATTTATACAACGAAAATGATCAAGATTATTATAATAATCACATGAAAATGTTTTACGAAAATAGTATTGATTTTGTAAATATGCATTATTTAGTTTCTAAAAGAAAAGGTATTTTTTGGGAAAAAGCAAGACAGTTAAAACCATCCGGAAGATTTAACATATATAAAAAAAATATATTAGACAAAAGCTATCATGATTTAAAAGAAGCAGATGTTTTTAATGATACCGATTGTTTTACATTTAATAGTTGGTTTTGTTGGTTAAAACAAACATTATGAAACAAATAAAATTTGAAAAACATACCTTTATGGTTGGAGCTTACATAGATCTTAAATTATGTGATAGGATAATTGAATATCATAAAGCATTTAGACACAGATCCTACCAAGGAACTGTTGGTCCTGTACGTAATGGTTTTGTAGATATAAACACTAAAGAAAGTTTAGATCTTCATATAAATAAAAATATACCTTTGTTTAGCGAATATAATAAAGAGTTGGGAAAGGTAATGTCTTTATATGAAAAAAAATATAAATTTATAAAAAACTTAGAAAAAGTTAACAATGTTCAAGAAAATACAAATATACAATATTACAAACCAGGAGGAGGTTTTAAAAAATGGCATGCAGAAAGACAAGGATTAAATAGTTCAAAAAGAGAATTTGTATTTATGACGTATCTAAATGATGTGCCTAACGGAGGAACAGATTTTTATTATTATCCAAAATTAAATTTACAAGCTAAAAAAGGTTTAACAATCATATGGCCTTCCGATTGGACACATACACACCGTGGTGTGATTTCTAAAACACATGAAAAATATATTGTTACTGGTTGGTTTAGTTTTTATTAAATATCTTCCCAAACTGAAGTAGATGCATTCCAATACTTATCAGTAGATGGCACATCTGGAGTAGAATATGCTTCCCATCTTAAATTATTTTCATTCCAGTGCACAAGTGCCAAACTTCCTCCGTCAGGTTCAGCAACAGGAGGCTGCCATACAAAATTTTCATCTAATGTCCAAGAGTCAAAAGGTTTTGGTAGATAAATAGTATTTGAATTAGAGTCATAATTATATCCTGCCGATGTTCCTTTTTCACAAACGATATAATTTGAATCGGCAGCACCTATTAAATTTTTACAATGATCAATACCTAAATTATAATCTTCGTCTGAAAATCTAGTTACATCAACTACTTTATTATTTTCTATTTTTGCTAAATATTTAGTCATTATTGAAATATGTACCTTATTATTACTCTTCCATCTCCGCCTTGACCACCAGTAGCATCACAGCCTCCGCCGCCTCCGCCACCAATTCCATCTTGGCCACTTTGACCGCCGCCACCAAGGTTTTGTCCACCTTGACCGCCGCCACCAGATCCACCTTGGCCTCTAGTTCCATCCCAAGAAGATCCACCACCGCCACCACCGTATGTGACTGAAGATCCTGTAATACTGCTTGAAAAACCTTGACCGCCTTGACCGCCTTGGTTTCCACCACCGTTATTTCCTTGGTTACCGGCTCCTCCTCCAGAACCTGAACCATTGTTTTGCGCATTACCATTATTACCAGCGTTACCACGTCCTGTTCCACCGGTGTTTGATTGGTCAGAGCTACCTCCATTTGGATTAGCTCCTCCACCTCCGCCACCGCCAGATCCGCCTGTACGTCCCGCAGCGTTAGTACCTCCACCGCCACCTCCGCCTGAAGCAGTCACAGTTGTGTTTCCTGAAAAAACTGAATTATTACCATCTCCACCCGCACCATTAGATCCGTTTCCGTTTCCACCTGTTCCGATGTTTACTGCATAATTTCCCGTTGAATTTAAAGTTTGACTACCATCAATAACACCTGCAGCTCCTCCGCCGCCACCTTCTGGTCCAGCGTCACCGCCACCACCTGCGCCAGCGACTAATAAATATTCAAAAGTATCGTCTGTTCCTAAACTTTGAACATTAAATTGTCCGCTGTTATTAAAAGTATGAATTTTGTAGTTTCCAGATGTTGATATAGATCCACCAGTAGCAGTTGTAAATGTTAAATTTTCTGAACCTCTAAACACACCCATAGCAATTTGTCCTGAAGTTGGAATAGGCCCATTAGGAGCAGGAGTAGAATTAGGAACATTAGCTCCGCCTGCATAATATTCTGAAAGCGATATAGGATTACTTCCTCCAAACTCAGTTTGAATTTCTGACATTTTCAAATTAGTATTCGGTAGTGCCATTATTTATTCTCCTTATTTAATTTTTCTACTTTATCAGATAATACTTTAACCGCTTCAATCAATAAACATGTAAGTCTATCGTATTTAACAGCTTTAATACCATCTTTTCTTTGAGCAACAGCTTCGGGTAAAACTTTTTCTACTTCTTGAGCTATTACCCCTACATCTTTTTTTCTAACAAAATAGCCATCTTCACCACCTTGTTTTTTAATCCATGAATCTTTCCAATTAAATAACACACCATTTAATTTTTTCAATGATTCTAATGGATCTGAAATATTAACTATATCTTCTTTTAATGCAACATCGGATGAGTAAAATGCAGTTATATCATCTGTAGCACGAATTTGTCCGGTGGTTCCTGAAGGTGAGGTGCCTACCCCTATTGAATCTGCTTGTACATCATTATCGGCAGTTAGTGTTCCCGTAATATCTACATTTCCTGTAGTATTTATATTTCCTGTTCCTGTAATATTTTTTGAATTAAGATCTAGATCACCACCTAATTCAGGAGAAATATCTGAAGAAACTTTTGTAAAAGCGGTGTCTACAACATTTGTTCCATCGGAATAAATCATTTTTATACCTTTATCAGTTGCTGCCCAAGTTACTCCAGTCCCTGAAGTAGTTTTGAATGTTACTGTGTGAGCACCACTAGTTGCGTTTTCAACTATAAAAGTTTTTTCTATTGAATCTGGAATTACTACATTTTTATTTCCAGAAATAGTTCCTGTTAATTTTATTATTTGATTTTTACCATTGGATAATGTTCCATTTGAAAAAGTTAAAGTTGCTGCTGCAGTAATACCAACTGCGTCATATCCACCAATAGCTTGTTCTAATATAAGTAAATTAGTATTAGTAATTTGGCCCCAAGTTCCTGAGTTTTCTCCAGTTGCTTGAACCGTTAGTTTTAAACTAGCTGATGTTGAATTTGCCATATTTTAAATCCCTTAATATTTCCATTATAATTACATTATTATCTAAATCAAGCCACTTCTTTCCAACCTGGAGGATCTATAGGTGCATTACCTGTAGGTACTGGGTTCCATATAACAGGTCCTACAACATTTCCTTCAGCCATTGTCATAACAATGCCTGTTGGTCTTGCTACCGAATCTGTAGCTGTAGCTTGACCTTCTTGCATAGTCATTGCTTGACCTGTTAAATCTACTAAAGTATTAGCATCTAAAACAGCTGTACCAAGAGCGGCAGTCATACCAATACCTGTTATTTCAGCACTTGCGTCATCTGCAGTTGCTTGACCTGGCTGCATAGTTAAATCAAAACCAGTAGCACTCGCTATAGTGTTTGGAGCACCCACTGCTGTTCCAAGATTTGATGTTAAAGTTTGACCAGTTACTTCAGCACTTGCGTCATCTGCAGTTGCTTGACCTTCTTGTATAGTCATTGCCTGACCAGTAACACCAGTGTTAGCATCAGCTGCAACGGAAAGAGTACCTAATGACATAGGTAAAGTAGTTCCTACAAGAATACCACCAGTAGTCGCCTCTACTTCAACAGGAATAAGGAATGTAGCTGGACTTAACGTTGCAAAAGGTGCTTCGCCAAAAGCTGTTAAAGTGTCATGTGTAGAATTAGCTAGGTTAAAATTTAAATCAAAACCAGTTACATCAACCTGTTGTCCTGCAGCTACTTCTGTAGTGTTTCCTAAAGTAGAAGTTAAAGCTTCTCCAGTTGGTTCTGCAATCACCAATGAAAACGCAACTACATTTCCTGTTGTTGTAGTTAAATTTTGACCTGTTACAGAAACATCTACATCTATATTAACGATACCTGAATTTTCTTGAGCTGTTAATTGAATACCTGATGGATATGCAATTACATCTGAGGGTTCTGCACCAAAAGGTGCTTCTGAATATGCTGTGACTCCTAGGGCCATGGATTAGGCTCCTGTTTTAAGTTCTTCTATTTCTTTTTTTAGTTCCTTGATGGATTCAATTAACAAAGCAACAATTCTGTCATATTTAACAGCTTTGATACCATCTTCTCTTGTTCCAACCACTTGAGGTAAAACTTTTTCTATTTCTTGGGCAATAACACCTACGTCATTTTTTCTAACAAAATATTTGTCTTCGCCACCATGTTGTTTAATATAATCTTCTGTCCAATCAAAAGTCACACCGTTAATTTGACTAATTTTTTCTAAAGGGTTTTCTATGTTTTTAATATTTTCTTTTAAAGATTTATCCGAAGAATAAAAAGCAGTAATATCGTTAGTTGCTCTAATCTCTCCAGTAGTTCCTGAAGCAGCTGTGCCTACACCAAAAGAATCGAATTGTACATCATTACCTGTATCTAATGACAAAGAGGCTCTTGCTGTTGCCCCAGTTTCTAAAACAAAATTAGATCCATCGCCAACAATAAACCCACCATTAGTAACAGCTAAACCAGCTACATCTTGTAATTGTGCATCTAATCTCGCATTAGCAACTGTTCCGCTAGCTAAGTTTGACGCATTTAAATCTGTAAGAGCAGATCCATTAGCTGCAGGAAGTGTTGCGGGAAATCTAGCGTCTGGGACAGTTCCAGAAGTAAGTTGAGTTGCATTCAATGCTGTTAATGCTGAACCATTTGCAGCAGGAAGTGTTGCTGGGAATCTTGCGTCAGGCACAGTTCCCGAACTTAAATTAGAAGCATTTAAAGCAGACCCATCAATAAATCCACTATCATTATTAAAACCTGAAATAGCAATATTGCCTTTTGTTAATTTTTTTTGAGCGTTTGCTGCATCAACTACAGCAAAAAAATCTCCATCAGCGTCTGATGTAGATGTAGCTAATTCTGAAAGATCAACATCAATTTGATCTGCTTGAACGTCAATTAAATTACCTGCGCCAACATTTAATGTAACATCTCCAGAAGATCCGCCACCTGTTAAACCATCCCCTGCTGTTACTGCTGTAATATCTGCAGTAATAGTTTTGTAAGTTTGGTCCCCTGCTAAAAAAGTTGTAGAAGAAGCTGTGCCTGTTCCAAGTCTTGCAGTTGGAACTAAATTAGTTGCTAAATTAGCTGCATCTAAATTTGTTAATGCACTTCCATTAGCTGCAGGCAGTGTTGCAGGAAACCTTGCATCAGGTACTGTACCTGAAGCTAAATCATCTGCATCTAAGTTTGTTAAATTAGCACCACTAACTGCTGGTAATGTAGCAGGAAACCTTGCATCAGGGACTGTACCTGAAGCTAAATTGTCTGCATTTAAATTTGTTAAATTACTTCCATTATTTGCAACAATGTTTCCACTTGCATCTAGTATTACTGATTTTGATGCAGGTAAAGTACAGAAAACATTTTTTGTACCTGCTGCAAAATCTACCGCACTGTCAGAATTTGATGATGAAATAATAGTAGTTCTAGCTAAAGTGCCAGCTGCTACCGTACCTAGTCCAACTTCAAATTCCGCATTGGTAGTGTTTACAATTGCATAATACGTTGTATTCGTATTTCCAATTGCACTAGAAAAAGTTTCAAACCCTGTTACTGCTCCTGCAAGAGTAAAAGTGCCTGTACCAGTAGTGGTAGAGGTTTCTTTAACTCTATCGTTTACGACTAACGCCATTTAATTCTCCTTAACCAGATATTCTTAATATAGCTGCTGCTGTAGTAAATGCTGGAAACTGTATCGTAAAAGTTCCTGATGTAGCTGTTTTATCTGCTCCAAAATCTAAAATTGCAACTGCTGCATTAGTAACTGCAGAAGATGTGTTGTAGATCATTGCACCTCTAGCTGTCAACGTTACACCTGTGAATGATAAATCTGCAAAGTCAACAATTGCAACACCTGATGCAATTGAAGTATTTTGACCTGTTAATGGATCACCACCTGATGCGTAAGTACCTGTGTTCGCAACTTCGTTTGTAGTTGTGAATGAAGTAGTCGCTGAGTTAAGAGTTGCTGAAGAAGTATAAAGCGCTAATTTAAAAACATCACCACCAGATGAAGAAAAGTTTTGATCTCCTTCTAATAATTGTTTCTTAAAAGCATTTGCAATTGCTTGTGTTATAGCCATAGTATATCTCCTTATTGTTTTCCTATTCGAGGAACACCTGCTTGATATTCATCTCGTCTTCGTCTTCCCATTTGTTCTATTGAGAATCCTTTGACGGCTTCATTATATTTTTTATCATATAACTGGAGCATGTCAATGGGCCCTTTTAAAAAGCCATAAGCTTCTACTAGGCATGCATACAATAAACCGTTGGGAAAATTTTGACTTATGTATGTAGTGGTATTTGTAGCAGATAAACCAGGGTCTTTCAAGATATAGTTTAGCTGAAGTGTATAAGTAGCATCAGGAGTAGGAGCTACTACAATTCTTTCTTCGTCCCATAAACTATAATATTTAGGTACTCCAGTAGCTTCCGTAGGATTAAATTCTGACATAAAACTTGTATCTCTATACTGTAAAAAATCTCTATTGTTTGGTTGAGAACTTCCATCTGAATCAACAATTTGAGCAGATCTAACAATTAATAAACCAGCAGGTCTTCCAATAAATCTATCAGAGGTAATTAGGTTAGCTGTGTCATATCTTCTGTTGTTGTCTGAATCAACTTCTCTAAGAATTTTAAATTCTGCATTTTCAATAAATCCATCTATAATACTTGAAGTTAAAACATTTGCATCTACTTCTGTGTAGTCTCTAATTTTTTGTACTAATTCTGTGTATGTCATGCTCTATCATTAACAGGTCCAGCTAAACATTGGAACCCGCCTCCCGTTTCTGTGCTA
>Ga0208899_1001106_pt1 | contig 19259 bp, 21 predicted proteins | sample VirMetDEL_Nov_24_FD_184518 | JGI IMG/M metagenome (GOLD analysis project Ga0208899, IMG submission 184518) | Aqueous microbial communities from the Delaware River and Bay under freshwater to marine salinity gradient to study organic matter... | ecosystem: Environmental > Aquatic > Marine >... | reverse complement strand
ATTTTAAGTTTCAATAATCTATACCGCCTCCAGTCTTTACTATTATAAAATCTTTGATTCGGCCTTTTGTGGGTTTTATATTTCTTTTTTCCTTGCCACTTTTTGCGCTGAACCCTTTCTACATTGCCCACAAAATCAGCTCTTTATACATGCAGCAATATTGTATATAAAAAAAATCACTGCAAAGTCATGTGATAAAATTTTTCTCTTTTGTTTGCTATTAATAAATATATTATGTAGATTCGTTTTTAATTATTAGCAAACAAACAACAACACAATGCAAACAACACTTTCCCCCCGTATCTTTTTAACAGATTACAACAGTTATAATAATGGTACACAATTCCAATTCGGCCACTGGGTAGACTTAACCCAGTTCTCAGATGAAAAGGAGATCAGAGACTACATTAATGATCACTTTGAAGAGTGCGATAAAAAAAGTCCTCTATCCTCACCAAGAGAAGAAATTATGATAACCGACTATTTTGTACGTTGCGAAATACAAAGTTTGGAGTATTTCGCAACGTACAAAATATTCGGTCTCACGAAAGTATATTGATGCAAATGGCAGATTTTATTATGGGAGCTATTTCATATCATCATAACAATGAAGAAAAAGCCAATGCAGCAAAAGTCAAGGTTATAGAGAAGATAAAGCAGCATTCTGGCACTAGCTTAGAACGTACAAATTATTCAGATAAGCTAAATCTATTTTTTATTGAATTGAGATAGTATGCCACTTAATCTTCTAAAAACATATAATAAGCTCCTCGATTTTGGGGCATACAATGAATACAAAAGACGGAAATCACTGCAAGGTGTATTTGACAGAGATTTCACCAATAATTCTAGTCTAAGGTTCAAGAATAAGCCCATACAGCCCACTCCAAAAAATGGTGAAATCCCTATGGCAACTTTGTTTACACACCTCACAACCGTTATTACAGATAGAGCCACAAGACAAAGAAGATTCGAGCGCTGCAGGTCAGAAAGGCTGCATTGGGTGAAATTTCATATTGATGAAAGCAAAGATGATGATGTATTGCAATTTTCTGTGAAAGAACCCGAAGGAGTCAGAACATACATTTATGATAAGACAGAAAAATATGTAGTGGTATTGGAACCTTTAAGAAAGGTAAATGAATACTATTTACTTACGGCTTATCACTTGACAGGTAAAGACGCCAAACGAAATAAAATATTGAAGAAGTATAAAAGAAAGTTGAATGAAATACACTAAAAAGCAAAAAACGCAGTGCGTCTTGGCGTGCGTTTTTCGATTTCCTTCCTTCGAATGAAGGATGAACTGAGTGCAAAAGTAACACTTTTGTGTTACATGGTTCAACCCTAGCACCTCTCTTTTCGTTCCAAGTCCATTTTTAATTGCAGCGAATCCAATATGGACTCATATATACACGAAAACAATGAGGACTTTTTCAATCTGATGTTTTCAAGTGCTGATGAAGCGGTAAGGGCTGCAATATTTGGCGATTATAATTATCATGACGATTATGTATGTTTCAATGGTTATGGCAATCTAAAATCATTAAATGAGTACAATTTGGATAACATGATAGACAAAGATGTATTGATTGAATGGATGATTGATAACCTATAAAAAGCAGCAATGAAAACTAAATATATAAATATCAGAACATCTTATGGAGTATAAACAGTTGCCGAGTTTCCATATAACACAAAAGAAGAAAGGAAATATTTTAAAGAAATGTTGAAAGAGTATCAAATGTGTATGAATGTATATTCTTCACAAAGATGTGATAAAACTTGGAATCAATAAAGTTAATCTGATGAGGCTTGAAGAGCCGAAACTTCGATTTATATCGGAGTCATTAACAAACAAACAACACAATGCAAGCAATTTTAATTTCAATAGATTATAAGGAAATAACAGACATAGACCCTGATTATAGCTATTTAGAGCAGGACTGCTATAAGGATAGGCTAGAACAATTTGAAAATGGAGACTTCTATTTTATCAGCATATCAGCAGAGGCCACAATTCACATACCATTTGAAATGGTTAACTACAAAGGAGAAAAAGAGACTGGGTACAAAATAGAAACCATTTCAAGTGGTGGCCTTTGGGGTATAGAAAGTGATTCAAGCAGCGAATACTTAGAATCCATATATGAAGAAGAAAAAGAATCACTCATTGGATATCTAAAAACGCTAAATGTAGATTTATCTAACTGCGAATAATTGTAGACAAAAAAAAGCCTGGGACGTTTACACATTCCAGGCTTTTTCATGCTTATTATTAATGGAGATAGCATTCATTGCGGTAGATGTAGATTCGATTTAATTTGAAGCTGATACAATTCCTCTAATTGATCTAAATACAGTAATTGAGACTTGTAAAAATCACAAGTCATTTTATCGAGTTTTGAGTCATCGCAGAGACTTTGTATGGCTCTATATTGCCTTAAAGACTTCTTAACGTACTTGATATTTAATAATTTAGCCCTAATTATAGAAACTTCTTTACAATCATCATCCACACCAGTTAAAGACATAATTTTTTTAATCACTGTAAACATATCAGAGAATCCAGAAGCTTTAACAACATCCTTAGGATCGTTTGAAACTTCAGGAACTTTGTAAAATTTACCGTCAATCTCAATCCATTCACTGTTGATGGATGGTTTGATATTATTAATTGAATTTTGACCATATGAAGCATTAAAAAAGGCAACACATAAGATAAGCGGCAAAGAATTTAAAAACCTTCGGATCCACTCCAAAAGCATCTCAAAAAACCCTTTTGGGTTTTCTGGTATTCTTGGGTTTTGAGGTGGGTTTTCTGGTATTCCTTGGTTTCGGGTTGGCTCTATTTCCTTATCAATCATTTTTATGATATGATCAGGGTCCAATATAGCTACCTTATCCAGGCCGCTAAAAAAATGTCTTTTACTCATTTTCTATGGCTTTAGTGGTCAGGAAAAACCAATCAACCTTATCCTTCATCCAGGCCAGGGCAGCGGCAAGAAAAACTTGCCCTTGATTTGGAAAAACTTTGGACGGATAAAAATTTTCAGAGTCCTTCGCATTTTCCAACTCTTCGAGAGTGTATACTTTTAGAGATGGAATTCTAACTGTATCACATTTCCTCATTGATATACTTTAATGCTTTAAAAAAATTCTTAGTGGTCAGCTTAACTCCTGTAGCCTTTTCAAATGGCTTCCTGATGCAGCAAAATATAGCTGCTACTGATGGAGTACCCATAGATGTGCCACTCATATTAGCATAGCGATTGTTTAGCGAAGTGCTGAGCACATTATCACCAGCTCCGTACACATCCAGAGCCTTACCTGTATCTGAAAATTCACTCGCATTCCCATGCTTATCATGAGACCCTACTGCTATCGTGCTCGGATCTGAAGCTGGAGAATCGAGATCATTTTTTTTTCCGTCATTTCCTGCTGCGGCAAAAACGACCACCCCCTTTCTCTCTGCATATCTACAGGCATTAGCTAAACCTTCATGGTGGGTAGGTATACCCAGGCTCAGATTAATAACTGTAGCACCATTATGTACAGCTCTGTAGACAGCATCCAGTGACCAGGAGGCATTGCCAGATCCTTGTGCATCCAGGCTCTTAGTCACATGCATTTCTACTCCTGGACTGATGCCAGACACGCCTCTACCGTTGTGAGCTGCAATAAACCTGCCCAGTATCCAGGTGCTGTGACCATTGAGATCCTCAGCTGACTCATGAGGCACTACATTTTCTACATGTGTGATACTATTGATCAGATCCGTATGATCTGACATGCCTGTGTCTATCACATTGACTACTTCTCCCTCTCCAGTCCAACCTCGCTCATGCAGAGCTGCGATATTATAGTAGTCCCATGTCCAGTCATATATCGTGCCATCAGCCAGAGTCATCACTGGCCTGACTTCATATTTGGGTAGCTTTACTATAGGCTCCATTCTTTCACTTTTTTATCGTTAAAATCTATGTCAAACATGCCTCCGTACATGTTATTCATTACCGATACCATCAGACCTTTTATCATAGGGTCATCATGGTGCAGTATGTTGTCATATGGTATACCTATAACCTGTAGCCACTCATTCACATTGAATGATGGACAGGCTTTATGAGGATTCACCTGGTAGTGTCCACATATCTTAATCTCTGGATGATAGGAGAGTATAGATTTAGTCAGAGCCTCCATAGTCTCCTTCTGCTGGAATGTCCTCGTATCTTTAGGGATCTTAGATGAGTAAGCATCCACACCACCTACATAAGCCAAATGTATAGTCTCCCTATTGAATCCTCTCGCTCCATAAGTAACCTCTTTCCACTCCAGCTCATCATCATTATCATAATCTATGAGATCACTACTAGACCCATCGATGTGTACCACAGTCCTGTATCCAGGCTTTCGCCATCCTCGCCCACCTTGATCTACTGGACGAGTAAAGAAACTATACAGCCACTCCGCTGAGATCCCCATCCCTTCTGGAGTAGCTGTACAGTGCCACATAAGGTATTTAGGCTTCATCCTAAACCTCTGACCAGGTTATAATGTCAGCCTTCTCAGCATTATCATTTCCAGACATATTCGCCCGATCTCTTGCAGCCTTATTTCTCATGCCTCTGACATTAGCCACTACAGCCTCATTCACTGACTTCCTATAAGTATCCCATACCTTAAGAATGAAAAGAAATATAGCCTCACCATGACCATAGATGATGTCATAGTCCTCTAGTATCAGCTGTATAGCTTCTGGTATAAACTGTGAGACAAACGGCAGCTTTGCAAAGAAGGGCAGTGCTACCACCCACATCAAGGTAGAGTTAATAGTTTTGATCCACCCTTTCACCTTTTGTGCTAGTGGCGATAGATCACGAATACCCACTTTTTGTTCGTCAAAATAAATGTAGATACTTAATAGCACCGTGACGATTAACATTGTAATTAACATGTTGTTTGTTTGATATATTAATAATCACAAGAGCCGCAATACTCTTGCATTCCTTCCATAATTAGCTCACCTTCTCCAGGATCTGCTTTTGATTCTCCAAGATCTGAGTAAACTGACCTTTCATAAATCCTATTTCTGATTTCACCTCATCCATATCGTCCTTCACTTCGCTTATCCTCTTATGAGCCAGCTCTGTCTTTTCTTCATTATTCTTCATCCTTTCATAAAATTTACCAGCAGACACCAGACCAGAAATGAGTGCTACCACAAAACCTGAGAATATACCTACGATCCATTTAATTTCTTCTGACATTTTTAACACTCCTTTACATGTAATCAATATAACTCCTTTCATCACCCTCTAATATGCCCTTATCCCTTCTCATCTTCAGTCTTATCTACTTCCACCTGTATCCTATTCTCATTTGCCCATGTATCCTGTCTTACTCCACTCACCTCCCATGAAAACTCTAACCCTTTGAATCCTCCATGCACTGCAAAGCAGGGTGATTCATTACCATCTGCATCTCTGCATGTATTTACTTTCTGAGAGATGTATAGATGTGCAAAGTGGCCTATAGGAGTGAGCTGATAAGTATAATCTTTATTAAGTGCTGTGAAGTAGTGTGGTAGGTGTATCCATACCTCATCTCCTGATGTGAATGTGGCATTACCTTTATATAGATTGAGCATATCGGGACTCTCTACAAAACTGTGATAGAGCCACTTATTTTCTGGATCTAAGGGATGATCTATTTTAAATGAGCCAGAGGATTTAGCCAAATTCCCATTTATATTCACATCTCCTGTAAAATCATGAGCAGTCCCAGATGAGGCTACTACCTGACCTAATACAGACTGACCAGTAACTCTAAAAGTACCAGATACATCAAGTTTAGATGATGGATTAGATAAACCAATTCCCACATTCCCACTAGACCTATAGATATTACTGCCATTTACAGACCAAAGAGTATTACCTCCTGTAGCATTGAAGGTGATATTAGTATTTGATCTAGTAATACTCATATTAGTGCCAGGTATGAGCCTTAAAGCTGTGCTACTCCCTTGAAGAAATACAAATACATCATTACCACTTACTCCTGTATAAAAGTATTGATCATCTGATGCAGGATCACCTGCTGGTCCCTGTGGGCCTTGTGGGCCTGTAGGACCTGTACTACCTGTACTACCTGTAGCTCCAATAGGACCAGGGCTACCCTGCGGACCTGTGGCTCCTGTAAGACCTGTCGCTCCCTGTGGTCCCTGTGGACCTTGTGCCCCCGTGGCTCCTGTACTACCTCTGGCACCCTGTGGACCTCGACTTCCTTGTGGGCCTGTAGGACCTGTGGGACCTGTGGGACCTGTGGGACCAGGGTCTCCTTTTTCTCCTTTTTCTCCTTTCACATATCCAGCATTGAGGGTATCACCCAGGATGGTGGATATATACAGGCTGTCATCAGCTATATAGGCTGTATCTATCTCATCTGGTGCAAAGGGCACTGAAAATAGTATGTCTCTAGGGTTATCACCTTCTATGATATTTAAAAATGTATTGCCTCTGTATATGAATGTATCTGGTGCACTGGATATCTCTCCCTGTCTCACATATACCTGCCTGCCTCCTATGGCACTGTCAGTAAGTACAAGATATCTGTCATCTGTGGGAGCGCGCTCTATCTGTCTGAGTTTGGTTTGAGCCGATAGGTCAGCACAGAGAATAGAGAATAGAGAATAGAGAACAGAGGATAGTATTATTATTCGATTCATGGGCATGTATTTACAACTTCAATACAATCAATACCAACATGAGCACCATCCTGAGAAAAATTGTCTTGCACTGACAATTCCAACTCTATATAATTGATCGGAGCTATTGTAGTAACTTCTACGAAATAAAACTGGTTAAGAGTTAGGTTTCCTAGAGTGATCGCCGTGTCGTTTACGGATGGCCCCTCTATTCTAAAATAATCTGCTCCATTCGTTCGGCCTTTCCTCCTATATTTAATAATCAAAGTAGAGCCTGTATTAATTGTATCTTGAAATGTTGGAAACACAGTAGTCCGAGTACCTTTGCTTGATACTATATTAAAACTATTATCAATCCCATCACATGAATCCACCTGAGCACCTAAATCATTATACAATATGTATGGATGATCCGCATCCAAACTATCACAATCCATACCATTCAAATATCCGTCACCATCAATATCATCATCACACACATCCCCTATATCATCGCCATCCATATCTGCCTGATCATAGTTCCAGTCTATAGGGCAGTTATCACATACATTACCTATAGTGTCCACATCAGTATCCTCCTGATCTTCATTAGTATCATCAGGACAATTATCACAGGCATTGCCTATACTGTCGCCATCATCATTGAATTGATCATTATTGTCTATCAAATCACAGTTGTCACAGGCATTGCCCAGGGTATCAGTATCTGTATTGGTCTGGAGGGTATTGATCACATTGAGGCAGTTATCACATATATCACCAACGTTATCACCGTCACTATCATCTTGCCCTGGATTGTCTACATTTGGGCAGTTATCACAGGCATCTCCTAGTGTATCTTCATCATTATTAGCTTGGTCTTCATTCGTGTCATCTGGGCAGTTATCACAGACATCACCATGAGTGTCGCTGTCTGCATTGTCCTGTGAAGTATTGCTATCAGTAGGACAATTGTCACATACATCTCCCACGGTATCACTATCGCCATCTTTCTGATCAGGATTTGCGAATAGATCACAATTATCATTCTCATTAGTAAGCCCATCACCATCTATATCACAGGTGGCTACCATTGTACCAGGATTGCAGGCATCTCTGTCATCAGGATCTAGTCCCATGCCTGTACCATCCTGATAGTACATATCCTGATCTGCATCTATGCGTGGCAGGTATTGGGTATTGCCTTCATAGTATTGGACCAGATTACAATCACATCCACAACTATCAACTTGCGACCATGCAGATACATTGCAAGCTAATAGTATAACGATAATTAATAATCTATTCATTTTCTAATGCTTCAATTCTTTGTAATAATTGCTGAATCAATTGCTTCTGCTCCTCTATTTGCCGCTGCTGTTCTTTTATCGCCGACACCGTTATTGCCCCTATTTGCTCGTCTCTCAAGAACAGGTATCCGTCATCATTTTTACCGACCGCTGAAGGAAGAACTTCAGCTACATCCTGAGCGATAAAGCCTATGTTTATCCTATCTGTATTTTCCTTCCTCTTTTTGTTTATTTTTCTGTACTGTTTTAGCTCTTCTTTTGCCGTTTTTCTTTGCTGTGTTAGCTCTTTTATCTGATTTGGTATAGAAGTACCACTTCCTGTATTTGCGCCCTCTAAAGAGTCTATTTGCATTGTCAATTCAATGATATTTTGCTTTCTTTCATTGATGAAACTTGAATCTCGCATTACTTTTTTGGACTTTTTCCAGTTAAATTCCGATGGTTTTAATTCTAATAATTTTTGCAGAGCTATTGAGTCGTTAACTTCTACTATATTTTTCTTTAACCTCCTGTCTGATGTGTTCGTAGTCAATGTTCCATCTGCTTCATAGTGCAATGCACCACTACTTGTTCCTGAGCCTATTGACCTTATACGAGCATTTCCTACTACTTCTAACTTCTCACTAGGCGATGTAGTCCCAATTCCGACATTGCCTGAAGCGTCAATAGTTAATCTATTATTTGCGCCTAAATTTACATTGTCGTCAATTGCAAACTTTCCACCATCATTACCAATTGCCCAATAATTTCCATCCCTATCAAACCTTATCTGTGGGTCACCACCCGAAGCTCCTATATAAACATTGCTGCCGTTGGTTCCAAAATCTGTCCTTTCAAACCTAGCGCCACCAGTTGCGCCTTCGTACTCTAAATGAAAATCTACAACAGGCGATGTAGTCCCAATTCCGACATTACCTGTTCCTTCAATTCGCATTAATTCACTACCACTTGCATAAAAAACATGGTCAGCTGCTGTAGTAGATATGATATAATCTAATTGACTATCAGATATTCCAAACCCATAATAATCCCCCGCATTATTATCGTAGAGCCTTAGCTTAGGGTAAGTGCCTTTTGTGGCTGAATAATTTGCGCCTAAAGACAAGTCTACATTATTGTTTTGTGTCGGTGTATTGTTACCTATCTGTAACTTCGCAATAGGCGATGTAGTCCCAATTCCGACATTGCCAGAAGTGTCGATAAAAAACTTAGGTAAAATAGAACCGCCTGTATATAGTATCCCCCCTGATATGGTATCCCAAGGGCTAGATAATCCGTTTAAATCCTCCCATCCTGATTGAGTTTTTCCTTGAAATTTCGCCGCTGTAGCATCATACCTGATAGTGCCCTCATTCTCATTTGAATTTTGACCTATCAGTATGGCCCCACCTATGTCTAGCCTTTCTTTAGGCACATTAATGGACTCAAAAGAATACATTGCATTTCCCTGTCCATCATCTGTAGATCTTGTAGATATGCCATCATCTATCTGATCCCAGTAATCACCTGCAAACCCATTGTCCCATGTAAACCATCTATCATTTATGAAGTCCAGATATATATCTCCATATTCTAAGTCCTCCATCCATGTAGGAGGCTCTCCATTTATCAAATTATAATCAACATTATTATAGATGGTAGTACCTTCTTCACCAGCTGGTCCCTGTGGACCTTGCGGCCCCTGTGGACCTACCACATACCCTGCATTAAGCGTATCATCACTACTCTTTATCACATACAGACTATCTCCTAATACATAGGCACTATCTACACTCACTCCTTGGATACCTTGGATACCCTGTGGACCTTGAATACCCTGTGGACCTGTATCCCCCTGTGGACCTGTATTCCCCTGCGGACCCTGCACACCCTGTGGACCTACCACATACCCTGCATTAAGCGTATCATCACTACTCTTTATCACATACAGACTATCTCCTAATACATAGGCACTATCTACACTCACTCCTTGGATACCTTGGATACCCTGTGGACCTTGAATACCCTGTGGACCTGTATTCCCCTGCGGACCCTGCACACCCTGTGGACCTTGCGGCCCCTGATCACCTTGTATATTATCTGTAACTAGACTAAAAGTGTCTTGACTTATTTTGTCAACAAAGAGCATCTCAAACACTCCAGGACTGATACTATCACCCTTCATGATCGTATCCAGTCTATATACAAAATACTGAGTGGTATCAAACTCACTGAGGCTATCCCTTAGAGCTTGATTATTAACCAGTAAGGTCACCAGGCTGTCTACATTGATGAAATTATAGAGCGAGTCACGGCATATTTCTATGGTGTCTCTTGTTATTATGGTGGTGGTATCGTATACAGTTTGGAGCAGATATACCGAGGTATCAAATTCACTGAGGCTATCCCTCAACAATTGATTGACTGATAGTAGCTTTGCCAGGCTATCTACATTAATGAAATTATACAGGCTATCTCTACATATGTCAATGGTATCCCTACTCACTATGGTGGTGGTGTCATAGGTGGTCTGGAGTATATATACTGATGTGTCAAATTCACTCAGGCTGTCTCTCAATTCTTGATTATTAACCAGTTGTGTGACTAATGTGCTGATGTTTATGATGCTGGTGATGGTATCATTGCATATCCTGACGGTATCGCCACCTTCCCCCTGTATCCCTTGCGGACCTTGTGGGCCTGTATCGCCCTGTATACCTTGTATACCTTGTATACCCTGTGGGCCTGTATCGCCTTGTGGGCCTTGTGGGCCTGTATCGCCTTGTATCCCTTGTATACCCTGTGGGCCTGTATCTCCTTGGATACCCTGTGGACCTTGTGGGCCTGTAGGCCCCTCTGGACCTGTTTCGCCCTGTATGCCTTGGATCCCCTGTGGACCTACATTATTGATCGTGATGGTATCAGCATCTATGATTATATATGTTGTGTCCTTATTTACTACTACTGTAGTATCATAGACCACATTGATCAGCGTATCTCTTACAAATGTGCTATCATACTGATAGACCACCGTTAGATTAGGATTAGACAGAAGAGAATCACATGAGGCATTGTTTACATTTGGCACACATGGATTAAAATCATTGATATCATAGAGAGGGTGAGATGGTGATACATTGCCATAGAGTGAGTCTCTGTCTGAGTCTATGAGTATTACGTCTTGGGATCTCAGAATAGAAAAAAGAGAGCAGAGAATAGAGACTAACATTATCTTTTTCATTTCTTCTGTGGTTTTCTTTTCCAAATGGTCTGCCTGGACTCTTTCTCTTTTACCCTCATGATCTTCATTACGCAAAAATCTACCATCCCTATATCACATCATAATCATGTGATACTTTCAATGCTAAGTTTACTATTAGATGATATTGGTGTATATTTGCTTTCAGAAAACATCTATACTATGGATCACATCGCACTGACAGCACTATTCACCACTCATGGCAAGAGAGCTATAGACTTCATCAGGTGGCTCAGAGAAAATTATAATATTGAGATCACCAGGAGCGAATTGTCTCTACACATGTCTGGTGGGAGAGGTATAAACAGATGGGCCGAGGCCCTATATAAGATCTATTTTGAATCTTTGGATTAACCACACATTCTGCACTATACAGGCACTATCCTGCCATTCCAGATCTTCTTATTCTCCACCACGAAGGCCCCATCAGCTCCCACCAGCTCCACCGTACAAAATCCATGACTCCAGTTATTCTTAGGAGCATACTCTGGATGCAGATCACAGAGACAGCCTGTGCTCCAGGTAGTGATAGGTGATCCATCCCAGGTATTATTAGTATAGCTGGATGGCTGGTGATAGTGACCTATCAGTATAGTCTGCACTGACTTCAAAAATATACCTCTGGATGCTGATACAGGATTAGTGAATCCTCGGCCAGCCTCATGTCCATGAGCCACGATAAGGTTCCCTATCTTAGCCCACTCCTTATTTTTTACAAAGTGAATATTCAGCGACTTGAGATTCAGCATATTCTCCAGACTAAACTCCATGATGCCATACAGCTCAGGGGCTTTGGATCGCATGTACTGATCATACCGAAAATCATGATTACCTACTTTATAGTAGATCTCCACCTTATCACCAAAGTACTCTCTAAATGTCTTTAACAACTCCCTGGTGATCATCAACTCTTCCTTAAAGTTCTTCTGCCTCGGATCTCTCAAAAACCTACTGATCTGATAAGCATCCATGATATCCCCATTGAGATACAGAGCATCTATACCCACCTTTTTACCATACTCTAGTGCCAATATCAGAGCATCCTTATCTTGAAATGGCACATGAATATCAGAGAGCACCAACACCTTTCTACCTTTAACGATCACAGGGCTATCCCAGTCCAGCTGCTTCTCTCCTTCAGGTATCTTATTCCAGGAGAACTGCTTATTTATTTTCACCTCTGAATCAGGCACATACTTCCTTGACTTACCTCCTACAGCTCCAGTCACATATCTGACAGACCGCCTGGCATCTTCTACATTTTTGTATACTTCCTTATTTTCAGCATATATCAGCTTTGCTAATCGCAGCTTATTGCCAGAACTATGTTTTTCTACATATTCCCTAGCTATCTCAGACTTCAATCCCCTTCTTCGTTTCATACTATCCTTATTTTTTAAATCTCCTATTTCTGTACATACCCACCAACCTATTCCTATATCCCAGCAGCACCCTATCTCTCTTTATTCTCATCCTTCTTTCCTCTTGCAACTCTTTCTCTACTCCCTCCATACCCCCATAAGTCGTCAACTTATCCTCGTCCAGCCGCTTCCCATTCTCACATATCATGCACCCACCAGGATCTCTGAGGTCAAAAGAAGATCCACACTTATCACACGTCCTCCATATCTCATGAGCCATATCTTTATATTTTAATAACAAAGTATTCATCAATAACCGCTGGTTCGTTTAAAACGATTCTCTCATTAGCAGAGTCCAGCTTATAAGTCCTGTAGTCAGTCAGAGCACTATCGTAGAGCTGCCTTGTACCGTTACGCTCCAGCTGTACCAGCTCATTTAGCTCATAGTCCTCATAATCACCCTCATTAGGTATTGCCTTGTCTGTCAGATCCAGGTACAGACCAGTCACATCTTTAATTAGGATCTCTCTCAGACCTCCATCTCTCACAGGCTCAGGAGCTAGTACCAGTGTGCCTTCTGGAAATATATCTACCAGTACCTCTGAGATCACTATGTTATTATCACCCTCTACCAGATCCTCTGTCAGCACCACCTCAGCACGTAGACCTGTCACTGGATTCACCAGGATGATCGTATCTCCTGTTACCAGGCCAGTATCTCCTACAGCCTGTACAGTGATACCATTATTCACTCCCTGAGTAGTAGGAGCTGTAGTATGAGTGATCAGACCATCTACCGAGATCACTACACTGTCCTCTCCTCCTTGATTAGTCACTGATGTATTATTAGCACCTATGATGATATTACCAGATCCCAAGGATTTTACTATACCACTATCCTTGATCGTAGTACCTGGTGTATCCTCTCTCGATATCTCTACGAATACTCCAGTGAATATCGACTGCCAGCAGTCATACCTTCCTCCCATCATGATATAGTCTACACCATCATACGTCACTATGGTATCGGGCTCTATCAGATCAGCTGTAGCATAGTGCCGTATACTACATGTGAGCACCTTGATCAGCCTCTCTCTGAATTGTGCCATCACATCTGCCTTATGCTGTAGTATCGTCTCTGATGCCCCTACACCATTCTGCTGCCACAACTCCGTATCTACATACTCTATACCATCCACCCTCCTTAACCTGTGTATGCTATCACCATTAGGCACATCTCCCAGCCTCATCTCCTCCTCTACTGTAGCTCTGTTATTCTCATTATTCTCTGCCAGATAAGCCCTGTAGTCATTATCACTTACATTCCTATTACTATCCTCACTATCTACACTAATACTGAATTTTAGTGTCTCGTACGAAAAGCGATACTTACTTGTATCACTATAGTCCTGCCCTTGACCACCTAGACCTATAGGCTGACCATGCTCTTCTATCTCCACCTCAGCATTCCCTTTCGTAAAAAACCCTCCACTCACAGGAGTAGCCAGGATCACTTTGTTATTAACATTATCAATACTATACTGATCTCCCCCTGGACTGAGCTGATTAAACTCAAACGCCCTACCATCTCCTTTTACCTTTACAAGACGATCTACCTTTTCCTTTTTGGTCGCACTGTTTGGCAACGTAGCATTAGTTATCGTAACCTCGCTTACGGTTCCAGCTTTTCTTGTGGTCTTTCTGATATTGATAGTTGGACGTATAGATTCAGCATATTGCAACCTTACACTCAGCTCTCCTGACTCTATCAACGGTGGAGTCTCCAGCTCTATCTCAGTACGAGTCTTAAAACTAGCATTGCCTCCAAACACTATAGCTTGCACCTGTTTAGTCAGGATCACCTCACATACCGCAGGTGTATCTACCCACTGCATATCACTGTACTCTATCTCTACAGCTTCAGGATCTATAGGTAGTGGCAGGTAGTCCCACTCCAGAGCATCATTGAGAGTACATCTTTCTCTTTGTAGATAATAGTCACCCACTTTCACCGTCAGATGCAGTACCATATTGTGTACTGGCAGTATATTAGGCTCTGGAGCTATGCTGAATGCAGCATGCTCTATCAGCATGTCTATACGCAGTGTGGCATCAGCTATACTGTCTACAACTATTATATTTTCCACCAGATCCTCTACCACATCAGCAGGATCACCTGCTGGCGTGCTTAGGTTCTTAAATACCAGACCATGAGCCAGGTTATTATTTCCACCTATCTTGTGTTTGATAAGTACAGATCTCACTTTTGGCAGTCTTGTAGTCTTTCCCACATTAGGTAGCATCCTGTGAGGCTGCTTTCCACTTGCCTCAGTAGTCACTTCTATATTATGCTGATATAACTCAGAAGCTAGAGGAGTAGGATTAATAAACGCATAAGTCCTATCATACACCTTCTGAGTCACAGGAGCTGTATTGTAGTCCTGTATCTGCTTCATCTTGTATGCACCATTCCTCTGATACATCCTGGCGTTAAAGAGCTTCATGATTCTGGCAAATACCTGGTCACACTTCTCTCCAGCAATCAGATTAGCCCAAAAGTCCTCATTAGCCCTATCCTCTATGTCCAGGATTTTAGCCTCATTCTCATTGGCAAATGCTCTGCCATGTATCGCTGTCTGATTGAGCACATCATCTGATGTATTCATATTAGTCTCATACGTCTTTATAGAGGTAATGAGATATCTTTCTCCATCAGTGTAGTAGTCTTTAACTCCCAGTATGTCCAGTGCAAGCCAGATGTGATCCAGGAGAGGCAGAGTACTGTCCACCCATGCAGCATTCTGAGTATAGGTATAGTCCTGAGCCAGACCTAATGCATCAGTGCATTGTATGGTGATACCATAAGGCTTATGAGACTCAGGCACTTCTATTCCTTCAGTCAGGATCCTCATCACATACTTCAGATCATTATCTATGTAGTACTTTATGAAGTATCTCCCTGGCTCACTCTCCTCCAGGTCAGCTATCCATGTCTCTAGTGCTGTATTGCCTACAGGTATGTACATGCCAAATGACATAGAAGTAGGAAGCAGCGGAGTAAATAGCTCTGTAGACTGTGGCCTGGATATCTCAGCTCTCCCTCGCACACAGAATTCTCCTATATTAGCATACAGGCCATCTCTGTCATGGATCTCGATCTTATTGACCGCACTATTGTCATGATTCCCAAATTCTCCTGTAAGTACTAATGACATATCAAAAGTCGTCTATCGTTTTATCAAGGAATAATACTACTACCACCCAGCATCGTATACTCATCATTAGCCATTCCCAGCACTCCTATGAGATCCTTACCCAGTATCCTGAATGTCACTGGCCCACCACCACTATTAGGCACATATGGAGCAGCAGCCTTCAGGAACTCTCCCATACGCTCGAAAGGCACTACAGCCTCACGTCCACTAGGATTATCCCCCAGTATGGCTGGTGTAGGGCCAGTAGTGATACCTCCCTTTGCAAAGAACTTTATACCGCTGAGTGCATTGAATAGTCCCTCAAAGCTAGTTTTAACACTCCCAATCTTCGTTATATTAAATCCTCCCAGTATGCTTGAAAGAAAAAATGCAGCAGCAGCGGCTACGATAAGTTTTTTTACCAGTGCTCCTATCGTCCTGGTCAGTGTCTTAAATACATCCTCTCCTCCTGACGCTATAGCGTCAAATACATCAGTAAAAACGCCCATTGTTAAATTAGCGATAAAATCAAAATTTCTGGCTATAAATACTGTAGCCTTAGTCCACTCACCTTGCATGAAGTTTGCCATGCTCGTAGCATTCTCCATGAGATTTGAGATCAGGCCACTCCAGTTAGCTGCCAGCTCTGAGCTGAAGGTGATTACTTCACCTTTCATCTCATTCATCTTATTCTTCAGCTTCACAAAAGGATAGATGAGCTTAGAGTAGTCCAGGAGATTAGTACCTGAGCCACTACTTCCTTTCTTAGCACCTCCGCCACCAGCACCTACACTACTAAAGGAGTCATCTATCTCACCAGCTGGAGAGAGCACTGCATTTTGTAGATCTTGGAGATCCTTTTTTACACTCGCCATAAATTCGCTGAAGGACTGGGCCTCTCCAGGATCTATAATCTTTATAGGCTCTATAGACTGTAGCCACTCATTAAATTCCTTTACACCAGGTATCACGCCTCCCAGCCAGGAATCAAACTCTGCCAGCTTGCCCACTATGTACTGTATACCACTTAGGAAGATGTTTTTTAATCCTGACCAGATGTTTTGGAATCTAGCCTTTACGATCTCCCAGTTCTTATACAGATATATCCCTATCGCAGCGAGAGCTGCTACTAGAGCTGTGATCAGTATTACTTTAGGACTTACTATGAGCTGTATCACTCTGCTAAATACCCTCATCCCTGCCGTGATCGCTGTGATCAGCTTAGGGATCTGGCCCAGCACCAGCAGCAGAGGCCCAGCAGCTATAGCCACCACTCCCAGCCTTACTACCCAGCTCTTAGTACTGTCATCCAGAGATTTAAATCGATTAGCCAGGACTCTCAGCACACCTCCCATAGTCTTTAAGACTTCTTTCACGCCTAGAGCCTTCTCTATACTATCACCAAATGTCTTGGCTGCGAGATCCACATTATCTCTAAATGTACTCCATACACCATCCAAGGTGTCAGCCAGTCGCTCAGTACCTCTGTAAAACTTTCCACCTTCATTAGTGGCATTATTGATCGCTCTGGCTACTACATCATATCCGAGCCTGCTCGTCTCTGCCATCTCAAAGATCTCAGCGGATGTTTTACCCAGCTCTTTTTCTAGCAGCTCTATGATCGGTATCTGCTGATTAATCAGCTGCCTAAGATCCCTGGTCATCACCTTGCCCTCAGCTCTAGCCTGACCAAATGCAATGGCTACGTTATTAAGATTACCCCCAGTAAGAGCTACCATATCTCCTAGCCTCCTGGTAGCATTCATAGCATCATCAGCTGCCAGACCAAATCCTAATAATATATTAAATCCTTTAGACAGCTGCTCTAATCTAAAAGGTGTCTTGCTACTGACCTCTACCAGCTCATTGTACGACTTTGCTCCTTGCTCTGCACTCCCTGTGAGCACATCCATAGTAACCCTCAGTCTCTCAAACTTTGCTGATGTTTTTAGAGCGACTACACCAGCAGCGGCTAGTGGTATAGAAAATCGTGTAGTCAGGAACTTCCCAGTCTTCTCCAGATCTCTACTGAATTGATCGACCTTGCGATCTAGCCTGTTCAGCTTTTTGACAAAACCATCTATCGATGCTTTTATCTTGACATTTAACTCACTGTGTTTCTTAGCCATTGTTCATTTTCTCTAGCCAGTCAGCATCCCTCTTTTGTACCCTCTCGAACATTGCTGCCTTTTCTTCCATTGTCACCTTACTCTTCTCTTCCTCATCATCTCCAGGCAGCCGATAAAGTGAAGTTTCTTTGATTCCATTTTTCCTCACATCCACCAGCCCTGCCAGCTGCATAAATGATGCTCTTCTCAGTCGTTTCCACTTCACCAGCTCTGCATCCAGATACCCTTCTATAGCATTACACAGCTCATCGAATGGCATCTCCCAAAAGTCTCTGTAGCTTCCACGCATAGCACCGAGATAGACCTTTTGCAGCTGGTCTATCCAGCTGCCATAGTACTCAGTGCTTTTTAGTTTCCCGATTCAGCTCCTTCTACTACCGCCACCTTATCCAGCTTCCAGTACTTCATGAGAAAGTCAGTCCAGTCTGCGATCACAGTAAAGTCCTCATCTGATACTTTTACCAGGTCTGCTTTACTCATCTGATCTCCTATACCAAAGTGGATGAGATTAACTGTAGCCTCATACAGATCATCCTGGATGTACTCACCCAGCCTCCCCACATTGTATTTTCCGTTTGTTTTCTTTTTGAGCCATACATTCAGTTTGCTCAGTGGAGCTTTAAATTCATAAGTTTTGTCACCGATGTTAATCTCCTTCATTGTTGTTTGTTTATGTTAAAAATCCTGTTTGTCGTTAAAATCGGAGCTGGCAGTTACTCGCCGCCAGCTCCACCTCACAGTATGAAAAAACCAACTTTATATCCTGGCTTATGCATTAGTACCTATCGTGATAGCACCATCACTCGCAAAGTCAGCACTATAAGTCACTATAGCATCTCCACCTTGCTGTGAGTCCAGTGTCACAGGATTGATCACTGCTGTAAATGATACCGTCCTGTCACCAGTAGTAGCTGTACCAAATCTGATGATCACCTTCTCGCTCGCTACTAAGTGATCTATCAAGTCAAAAGATCCTGTACCAGCTGGATCATCATTAGCTACCAGTCCTGAGACTGATCCTGTAGCATCCAGCGTACCATAGTCCCTGTTTTTCACTCCTCCATTTCCCTTACACAGATACTCTATGATCTCTCTGTTTATCGTTACAGAGACATTCTCCACACATGCTAGAGCAGTCATTGTGCCTGAGATGTCTTTGTATATGGTGAAGTCTTTTACATTAATCTTGCCCATAGCATTTAAAAATTTATTGTGATTAAATAATTTGCATTACCTCATCACCCATTTCTCAATGCCTTCACTTGTCACCCATTCTCACTCCTCCTCATCCGCACTTCGTTCACCGTCCTTCGTCTGTCGTTCATCATCCATCGTCAGTCCT
>Ga0208899_1001105_pt1 | contig 19284 bp, 26 predicted proteins | sample VirMetDEL_Nov_24_FD_184518 | JGI IMG/M metagenome (GOLD analysis project Ga0208899, IMG submission 184518) | Aqueous microbial communities from the Delaware River and Bay under freshwater to marine salinity gradient to study organic matter... | ecosystem: Environmental > Aquatic > Marine >... | reverse complement strand
TGCAAAACCTTTTTTCAACCATTAAGATGGCTGTGAGTAATACCATCCAGGTAATTGCTCTTTGTAACACCCTTACAGCTTTTCTAGTCTGGAATCCTTCTCTTTTGATGCCTGCTGCTATTCCAAAGAAGCCGTCAATAAATACTATAGCAATTAAAGCTAAGTACTGCTCTGCATTTCCCATGTAGAGCTCCATAAAGTAAGAGCAAATAAAAGACATAGTAGTTGATACTGCTGCTGTTAGAAAGAGGGTGTTAGATTTCATTACGCAACATCATTTGAGTTAATCAATGTATACGTAAACGAGTTGCCCCATACTTTGGCAGCTTTGTTCACAACCTCCATGAATAACTTAAAATCGTCGCTTGCAGCAATAACCTGACAACCTGCTGACCATTTGTCTACCTGTACTGATTTACCTCCTGGCCTGGCTGTCGCTCTGTGAATATTAATACCGTAGATACCTTCGTGTACGTTCTCTTCAATAAGATCGTAAGTATCGTCTTGATTTCCGTCTCTGTATACCTTTAAAGGTTTCTTTTGTCTGAGTGCTTCGTACTTCCCTTGGTGTAATCCAATCATGTGAGAACCTCTGTACTGACCTTCTTTTAGGATTGCTACTCCATTTTTGTTTAAGAGTTGCTTTTCAGTCCAATGTGAACCTGGGTCAGTAGTTGCATCAAAGCAGTGGAAGTGCCATTTACCTTCTTCATCTTTATAAGAGATAGTAACACAGTCATCAAACTTATTTGTTACCTCTCCGTTGGTATCAGCGTTTCTAACTCCTACAATGTTAACATCATAGTTGTCCGAAGTAAACCACTTATACCCTTTTGCTTTAACAGCTGCTTCGATTTGTTCTCTAGTATAACACGACATAATTTACTATTCTTTTTTTCCTGCAAATTTTTCTAATCCAGCAATGCCGAAGCAACCTAATGTGATAAACACAAAAGAGTTGTAAATAAACTCCTGTACTACTAAATCTTTTCCTAAGTAGCCTGTAATAAGATCTGCTGCGGCGAAGATAACCATTACTGCGAATGATAAGAAGCCTATTACATTCTTTTCGTTGACATTATTATTGTCTTTGAAAATATCTTTGAACGCCATAATTTGTTTGTTAATATACTTAAACATATTAAAACAATTTAGTGAAACTTCTTTGCGTATAAATAGGAAGAGTCTTCTAGAATCCGCTAAGGATTAGTTCATCAATGTACTCTTGAATCTCTTCTTTAGTAGCCGCTAACTTAAAGCTTAAGTCTGCCTGGTACCTTTTCTTTTCTTCATCGTACTGTAATACTATAATTGTGGGTACAACAACAATAGAGTATTCGGACTGTAACTTAGGTTTCTTTGCGATATCAATAAATTCTATTTCGCAGTCTGAGAGATCTTCTACCCATTCAACATCATGAGAAGCGTTCCAAGCTGCGTTAAAATGTATGACTCTTACCTGAGCTTTAGATAAAGTACTGAGTAGTAAAAATGATATTAGTATTAAAAGTTTTTTCATAATATTACTTTTTACCTAGTTCGTCTATTTTCTCTTCAATGCGCCTAATATCTTCTTTAATCTCGCTAACATCACCTTGAGTGTTGAGAATAGTATTACGAATCATCTGATCCTTCATATCAAATTCCATCCTAGTAACTTCTGGGTCTGGGGGTGTGGGTAGTTCTTTTGCTTCATCAATTGAGGCTTGGAGTGAAAACCACATACCAATAACCGTAGCTACAAAGAATAAAATAATTCCTATCGTTTTTAAGTCTAAAGTAATTTGAGTACCTTCGTCTATCTTTTGAGCCATCTTATAAAATAATATAATTTATACCTGTTGAAAATTCATACCAGGTTCTGTTCCAATATTTGTGGTACCTACCTTCTGTAAATACTCCTAATGATCTATTAAATCTATATCCAAAAATAAGTCCTCCTGAATAATCTACCCATTGTCCTCCGTGGAAGTGATGGTAGCTGTATTCATTATCGATGTCAATATGGTAAGGTAATAAGTTAGCCCAAGAGTGTAGCCAGAAATCTTTTGAGTAATGGTAATAATCGAATCCCATTACCAGAGAATGTTCCCACTTATTAGGTAGAGCGTTTCTCTGTTGTGCAGCGTAGTCGGATAAGATCTGAGGTACTATTACTTCTTGAAATACTTCTGTACTGTTAGCTACAACATTGCCATCTGGGTCAGAGTAAATATTACCCACTCCCCAACTGTACCCCATATCAGTAGCAATCTTCATCCAAGGAACACTTCCGTCTGGTCTCATACAATCAGCAAAAGGATCAAAGCCGTAAGGCTCAGATATACGCTGTAAAGCTCCTAAGTTAACTGAGAACTTTCTGTTGAACTTATATCTCAGTCTTTCTGATGATTCGAAGTATCCAATATCGGCGAAACCGTCTTCTAAGTACTCTACTTTTAAAACGTAAGTGTTTGCAATATATCTTAAAAAGTGATCTTGATTTAAAAACTCTTTACCCTGTTGACGTCTATAGTCAAACTCTGCTAAGTACTCAAATCCTTTTGACTTACTCCCAATAGTAGCAGCATCAGAGAATGAATTCTCAGTACCATTCTTAAATCTGTTCTGTATATTAGGTTCGTAACCAAATCTCTGAATCTTTCTAATACCAAATACAGCTGAATAATCGTAAGGAGTAGATGTGGTAGTTGTAGATAATCCGTCTCTAACTGAATAAGTAGTTACATCTGAAATAGAGTTGTTACCGTTGTAAGCAGAATAGAAGGTAGAGAACTTAAGAGTCCGGTCGATACTCTTCTGTATGTTAGCCCACATAGGACTCTTCTCCTTATCTGCACTTTGTCCAAAAAGGGTAAACGGTATAACTAAAAGTAGTAATAACTTTTTCATATTAATCTTCTTTTACAATTCTCTTATTGAATACTTTATCGTGGTGTCTAATAGATAAGAAATACACTCCGTTAGGTAATGATGAGATATCTATTGTCTGTGCGTCTGAGTCTTTAACTATCTCTCTGCCTGTAAAATCAAACAAGCTGTAAGTTATATCTAAGTTAGTTCTAACGTTCAGATTACCTGTGGTAGGGTTCGGGAATACTACAATGTGATCGAAAGTAAATTCTTCAAAGTCTAAAGTACCGCTTTCAGTAGCACAGTAATCATATAATGCTTGACAATCTGGATCCCATGAGTGAGTACAGCAGTATTCATCTACATCAATTACCCAAGCATAACAAGGATCGTTTAACCAATATGGGTTACCAGGTCCAGTAATACATCCTGCATCGTAAACACAAGAGCTATCTGATACGTTGGCATTAGGGTTATAGTTGTGTGCATTAGGATCAGTACATCCGTATACTGAAGGTATACAGCTTCCATTATCAGTATTAGCTAGTGGATCGTAATTCACAGCTGTAGAGTCTGTACATCCGTACACAATCGGTATACATGGGTTAGAAGGGTCAGTTGCTGATACTTGATTTACATTCGCTGTTGGATCGTAATTAAATGAGTTAGGATCTGTACAACCATATACTTTAGGAATACAAGTTCCATTATCAGTATTTGCTAATGGGTTATAGTTTAATGCTGTAGAGTCAGTACATCCGTAAATGTAAGGAACACAACTACCATCATCAGTATTAGCTAGTGGATTGTAGTTTAATGATGATGGGTTAGTACATCCGTATACTTTCGCAATACAAGTGTTGTTGTCTGTATTCGCTAAAGGATTATAATTGAACGCTGTTGAGTCCGTACATCCGTAGATAATTGGAATACAAGTACTATCGTCAACGTTAGCAGACGGATTATAGTTGATTGAGTTAACATTAGTACAACCGTATACTACCGGGATACAGGATCCGTTATTGGTATTAGCTAATGGATTGTAATTAAATGCTGTAGAGTCTGTACATCCATACAGAGTTGGAATACAGTTTCCATCGTTAGTGTTTGCTAATGAGTCGTAATTAAATGCTGTAGGATCTGTACATCCGTAGATAAACGGAACACAGCTACCATCGTCAGTATTAGCTAAAGCATTATAATTAAACTTAGACGAGTCAGTACATCCATATATAAATGGAATACAAGCGCCTGCTGTGTTGGCTGTTGAATCGTAATTGTACTGAGTTGAGTCCATACAACCTACAATGATAGGAATACAAGTACCGGCTGTGTTGGCTGTTGAATCATAATTAAATGATAGAGGATTCATACAACCTACAATAACAGGAATACATCCTCCATTATCAGTATTAGCTAATGGATCGTAATTAAAGGCTGTTGAATCGGTACAACCTAATACTTTAGGTATACATACATCTCCAAATGTAGGTTGAGATGTCGTAGTTTGAATTACTGGGAATTGTAGTGTAGTGGCTCCCCAGTGTGGGACGTGTACAAGTGTATCACCTTCAGGTCCATATAAAGTATATGCTACTTCAGCAATTGAGTTTTGAGATTGAGGAGTAGTAAATAGGTACAGTTCAACCGGTTCATAGATGTTTAAAGGTACATCGAAGTATAAATTATAACCATCGTTAGGTCCTATTGTATATTGAGGTGATAACCAATCACCTTGTTTGATACCTAACCAAGTACCACCCCACCCATTCGCTTGGCCATCATTAATTCTAAGAGTATAGTCACCAGTCATTACTTCACTAGTGTTAGCATTTGAATCGTAGTTAAACTGAGAGTTATCAGTACATCCTACTACTCTTAGAGTACTACAAGAACCATCGCTTGTTGTTGCATTTGGATTATAATTTAAATAGAATGGATCTGTACATCCTGTAATATTACCTGAACCACTAGAGCAAGCACTACCGGTGCTAAATTGAGGTGATGTAAATTGGTACCCGAAGTTTCCACTTGGGATTGTATCAGATAATGCCCATAAAAGATTACCACTACAATCGTATACTTTGACATCACCATCTACTTGACCACCATATAGTGTACCATTTAAACCATCACCATAAGTATCGTTAATTACAATGTCTACTAAAACATTTGTATCAACACAAATGTAATGTGAAATTGGTATACCTTGAGGTTTACCGCTATAAGTTCCTTGAGTTGCTGTATAAACTGCACCATTATCATCATACAGAATCCAACTTGATTCACCGCCGTATGTGTCTGGGGTAAATTGAACATCTATATAAGTTTGACCAGGACCACAAACTACACCTACACCTTGACATTGGCCATCACTTACTGTAGCCCAGGGATTAAATTCGTTAGAAGTAGTATCAGTACACCCGATAATATCTTCACAATCTAAACACTTTTCCCAACAATTAGTATCTAATACTACTGATGCTCCATCTACTATTAAAACTCTATTTGCAAAAGGACCTGATGGGTCGTAAGTAAAACACGTTGCGTAAGGGTTGCCTCCTCCTAATAGATCAGCAGGTAATTCCTGATCAGCCCAGTTATCAACTGAGAACTTCCATAACCATCCTGGGTTGTTTATTATATCAATTGTGCCTGTCCAAATACCATCACCATCAGGATCAGTTAAAGAATCCGCAAGACCACTCCAGCTATTAAACTGTCCACTTACGTAAACTTGAGAGAAGGTACCGGGATAAGAATTCATATCTACTGCAAAGTCTACAGGATATGCACATTGACCATTACTTAAATTAGCATTAGGATTGTAACTTGATGAAGTTGAATCCATACACCCAGCAATTGGTGGTGGTTGTGAGAGTAGATTTACTACCGTATCATAGGTCAATCCTGGGTATGTACCCATCCAAGTTATATCATCGTTGTTCCAATCAAGTTCAAACAAATCGATAATTTCACCTTGAGTAAAGTTTCTAAGAGTAAAGTACGATGGTGACTGATTAGAAAAACTATACCATCCTGCTGATGAGTTACTCTTGAACTCGACATTGATGTCACCAGTATCAGCATTAATTACTGCGTAATGGTATCTTGGAGTTTGTCCGTTTAATCTTTCTTTATAAAAGAGTGTATCACCATCTTGTGTGATACATACTGCGTTGGGGTTTGTATCCCAACCACCAAACTCTAACTCTACTTCAAACCAACTAGAATTTTGAGCAAAACTAATTAACGAAAAACAAGTTAATAATAAAGTTAAAAACTTTCTCATAATATCCATCCTAATTTAATTGCAAATGTCCACATAGTTAGTAGCATTGTTGCCGCAATACCTATAACTATTGTTTGATCTCTATCTAATTTAACTCTGACTGGGTAGCCTAATTTCTTTCCGTTCCATTGGAACAATCCTGGGCCGTTGTGACAAGAATGCCATTCCTTAGGGACTAAGTTAGATAGACGCAAAGGCTTATCAATAAGGTCTGGTAGGTTGCCCATTACCCATCCTAAGAAATAAAGCCAGAAATGTCCTGATATAAATCCTAACGTACCGAATGTAATAAGGTGTGGCACCTCAATCATAGCAGAGATTTTATTATCTCCGTAGCCTGTTTCTCCTAAGTAATCCATTAGAAAATGAGATACATAACCAAGAAATAATCCTGCTACATAACCAAATGTGGGAGCACCGAATGCGTTACCGATGGCGACTGCTGTAGTCATAACCACCGCTCCTGCTACTCCGTGAACGTGTGAATACATATCAATTTTTTTGAAACTATCTTTTTATAAATAGACACGGAAAGGGGCTACAAGGCCCCTTCCGGAAAAACTTAATCTCTTCTTTGACTTACTCTTCGATTTCTTCTTCTACTTCTTCTTCAAAGTAGATTCCGTCCTGTAAGCCTTGAAAGAGTAAGCGTGGATCAAATTCATGTTTATTGATCGGTATCATTTAAACTCTGTATCTCTTTAGGTAAAAACTCGCTGTTAATATGTCCACAGTCCTTGCAAGCAAATACTGGGATTGGCATATAAGAAGTCTGACCCGTACCTGTCAATATGCCAGATACCTTTCTGATGTGCAGAGCTTGTTCGAAGTACATTCCTCCACAAGAGTCACATACTACCGGTGTTGTTTGATCTAAACTAACGTTAGGTTGTTGCTGCATTACTTTTTGTTATGTAGTTCGTAAACCTTGTTAATTAAATTAGTCTTAGTAAGACTTGAATCTAATTTAGCGTCAAAATTAGCTCTAGCGTGATCAATAAGATCTTGCTTCTTTAATGTTCTTAGTTTACTTTTTGTAACCTTTCCTTCGATTACGATAGGAGACTTAACTGCCTCTACTACATCATTTACCTCTTCCATGATATCTTCTGAGGCATCTTTTACAGCTTCGAAAACGTCTTGTACTTCTTCTACTACGTCCTCTACTCTGTCTTTAACTGCTTTAACAGTTCTTTTTGCTCCGTCGACTGTTTCGATGATCCTTTCATCAATGGTTGTACGACCTAATAACCAGTTCCAAGCTTGAGCTAACTTCGCTACTACTTGGTTCCAAAAACTTTTTAACATGTCTTTAATTTTAAATGTTTGTACATATATAAATATATACTAATTACCATTTATACCGGACTATCTTCAAGTTTTTTCATTAAAAAGTTATAAAAGTCTACAATAGTTTCTCCATCAAAAGAATCGATAAGAGTATCTATTTCTATCTTATCAACATTAAAAGCTTTACTAGCAGCTTTAAAGAAAGAATCTAACTTCTTATTCTCATCTTTCTCATGATCCTCAAGTAACCTTTTTCGTCTAGCAATATCCATTCTCGCTACTTCTAAGAACTCAGCAGTATCTGGATACTCAAACCATTTCTTACGCAATCTATGCTCTACTATCTCAGCTTCAAAACTATAGGGTGATAGGTCGTAGTCGCCATTCTTAACCTTAGCTTCAAAGGAAGCTGTACCGGGCAGAGGTTTATTCTTAGGTGTATAACTCTTCCACCACATAAACTTATTATAAGGCATCTTGTAAAAGTTCTTCTTAAAGAACTTCTCTAACCACTCCTCAGTATGTAGAGGCTTGAAAGGACAAGTATCATACTTATCGTACTGTAATATCTCCATAACCTTTTTAATTTACCTTAATATACGAAAAGTATTTCAGTCTTACAACTTTCCTTTAGAGTAAGTAAACGTCCAACTAAAGTCCGGCATGACTACATCCTGTAGAATTGTTACCGTTACATTAGTACCTGGGTCAGTCTCTACGTTGGCAGCACCTTCAAAGCTTACTTCTCCTTCAGCTCCATCTCTAATATGTACCTCTACACTATCTGTCGAAATCAAAATACCATTCTCCATTTTGAAAGTATCTGAATATGTTCCTTCTGGTCCGTCAATCTCTAAAACGTGGTCTGAGTCTAATCCTTCTACGTTAACAAAGTTTGAGATAACACCTCCATAAGCTTGATCAATATCAAAAGCATCATCACCTTGAGCCCATACTAAAAGGTTGGATGCATTCACACATCCTCCGAAGAATTCAATACCATCATCTAAGTTACCTACTACTTCAATTTGATCTATAACTGTTCCGTTACCTACTCCTCCTAGAGTTAGTCCGTTAAGTTCGTTACCATCACCTAGTAAAGTACCAGCATGTCTAATTGATACATACTTTAGTACTCCAGAGTTATCTGAGATGTCTTCACCTCCGTACTCTCCATACCCGACATTGGCTGGGATACCTTCTATTAAAGATGGAGTAGCATCGGCAGAGATTGGTGCTTTACCTAAGATAACAATCCCTCCCCAAAGACCTTGGTCACTCTCATCTAACTGACCTTGATCGTAAATAGACGTAAATACTATAGGAGCTTGAGGAGTACCTACTGCTTCAATCTTTCCTCCCTGTGCTATGATCAAAGCTGTCGATACTGAGCCCTGTCCGTCTCTGGCTTGAATAGTTGTACCTGCTTCGATAAATAAAGTAGCTCCATCCTCTACTACTACCTTTCCGGACATTTCATAGAGTGTATCTGCATACCAATAAGTGTCTTCTGTGATTAATCCAGTAATGACTTTGTCTCTGTTCTCTACTGGTTCAGTTGGCTTACAAGAAGTAAGCACCAATGCAGCTACTGCTGCAAACGTAAACATTCTTTTCATAATAATCTTTTAGTGTTTATAATAAGATAGAAAAGATATCTTCAATATAGATTAAGTTAAGATTAACTCTGCTTTAGCTTTGTAGTCAAATGGGGACCGAAGTCCCCCTCTCAGTTCTCAACTGATGTACACCTGACTGCGATCGCGGAAGATGTAGGATTCGAACCTACGGACCCCTTACAGAGTCAACACCTTAGCAGGATGCCGCTTTAAGCCACTCAGCCAATCTTCCTATTGTTGGAGAGGAGGGACTCGAACCCCCACGGCCGAAAGGCAACTGATTTACAGTCAGTCGAGCCAACCAATTGCTCAACTCTCCAATATTCGGTTTTTCCCCCATTAGCCCAAAGGAGAGTGGGACCTCCTTTTGGATTTTGAATCAGGTGTTCCTAAGAACTTTACACCGAAAACCTTATCAGTGAACCCGACAGGATTCGAACCTGTGGCCGTCTGCTTAGAAGGCAGATGCTCTATCCAGCTGAGCTACGAGTCCAAAATTGAAAAGGCGTTAGGGTACGGAGTCCTATTAACAACAACTTACATTTACCCGTGCACAGGTGTGTTGAACTATATGACCTTTTCTTTCGATGTCTAGTGCCATCAACCAGAACTTAACGTGTGTCTTACGCTTTATGTTAACCGGGTTTCTGTTTTAAAGTTACCGTACCATCGCGAATGGATAACTCCCGGTTAGTATAAGGCGTGGATATGATTCGACCTCCTTTTCATAGGCGTACTTTTTGGGAGGAATACTGAACCCGCCATTTCCATATCATATCCACATTTTTGAGAGGCTTCACTCCTTTAGCGCGCTTACAGCATCAGAGTCCCGACCTAAGCAGTCCGTCGACTGTACCCTTAGGAGTTTACGTTTTACTCCCCTCTTATAAGTTTAAAAGAGTTAGCGGTGTGGGATTCGAACCCACATCAGTTGAGTCGGAGTCAACCGTCCTGCCCTTAGACGAACCGCCAGCAATTACTGACGACCGTTGTTTTTACTTCACACGATTCACCTCTACCGATTTTGATAGAATCACTCGCTACACATAAAATGTCCAGCCGTTTTCATTACACGCGGTATTCGTCAGTTACTCTTTTAAATATGTCAAAGAACTCTCGTTCTAGTACCTCGGGCCGGGATCGAACCGGCACGGACATTACTGTCCACAGGATTTTAAGTCCGGCGTGTCTACCAGTTCCACCACCGAGGCATTCCTTCTTACTTCTCCCAGTCCCTGTATGCTAGTTTTAAAGCATGTGCTGGATTGGACGTGTAAGGGCGTTCTTGTGCTAATTTGATTGCATCATGAATGATCTCATAATGTAATTCTGATTCTAATACCTTTTTAAGTATTTGGGTAAACTCTTCATTCATAACTAAAAAGGTAATTCGTTTCCGTCTTCATCATAACCTATTTCTGTTGAAGTAGGCTCGAACAATGCAAACGTATAGTAAAAGGCATACATCGCGAATGGATCCGAGTCTAAATCATAGTCTCTCATTCCTCTTTAGCTTTCCAGAATAAACTTCGGACTTCCTTTCCTAACTCACTGTCGTTAGGTATCTGCTTCACCAACGTCTTAATCACATAAGCGAAGTAAGCATCATCGTATAGATTGTTTTCTTTCATAACCTTCCCTTTTATCTTCGATAAAGATACGAACTAATCCTCATAACGCCAACGGCGTTCGCGTTTTTTATCAAACTTTTTATCGTCACCGTGATCACGAGCGATCATCCTTCTTCGAATCTTTTGTGCTAGGTTTCTCTCCTCTCTTGTTTCCCTTCTCATCTTTCTCTGGCTCGTTCCACATCTCATCCCAAAATGTGTATCCGATATCACTGTCGTTCCAATTCATCGTGTTCCGGAAAACTTGTTGTACGCCTGCTCGTACGCGTCGATCCTGTCCTTATACCTTTCTTCTTGCAAATATCTTGAGGCAGTATCCTGCCACTCTATAAAAAAACCTTTATCGAAAGCGAGGTGACCTAACTCCTCTATTCTCTTTTCACTCATAACACCCAATAATGAAAAGTTAAACAACAAGTAATACTCTAATAAATAGCCCTGCCCACAAGGCCCGTAGGGACTTTTTATAAATTTGCGCGTGGCACCTTCGGTGCGAGGGAAGACAAACGCCCGCCCCCGCTCCTCGGTCTAACCAAACAACATTTGCTTTTGTACTTGATCAACGTAAAGCTCTGTAACAGATCCTTCTTTATCTTCTAAGATTAAAATAGATCCTTTTACTTCTACTACTTTTAACTCCTTACCGGCGTGAAAGCCTTGCTTTACTTTTACTAAGTCACCTGATCTATAAACTGGCATTATTTATTTCTTTTACGGAAACCACCCATATTAACTTTATGACTCTTGTCTACGTTTTGAGTCTTGTTCTCTTTCTTTACTGTTTGCTTAGTACGTCCTGTTGACTTATTAAACCAGGTTAACCATTCACTAAACGTTTCGTAAGTCTGTCTTGCTGAGTTTTTTCCCATTACATAAATTGATTAAAGTCCATTTCGTCTTGTTTCTTCTCTACTGGATTAGAGATAATACATTCTGTAGTTAACATTGTACGTGCTACCGATGCTGCATTCTCTAATGCTAAGCGTGTTACCTTAGCAGGATCGATGATACCTTCCTCAAACATATCTACATACTCGTCTGATTTGATGTTAAAACCGTACCAGAAGTTTTCGTTAGCCATAACATTATCGGTGATCAAATCTACTTCTTCTTCAACAAAACCAGCATTTGTTAAGATCTTCTGAAGAGGTTTACTGATAGCTTTTGCTAGGATATTATATCCTTGAGCTTCTGATTCAGAACCAAAGTTCACCTCTGCTCCAGAAAACTCTAACTTGTAGGCTGCATTTAATAGAGCTATACCTCCACCAGGTAGTATACCTTCTTCTAAAGCAGCTTTAGTAGCATGGAGAGCATCCTCTACTCTATCCTTCTTCTCTTTCATTTCAAGCTCAGATTGACCTCCTACGTGTACGATAGCTACTCCTCCAATAAGACGTCCTAAGCGGTCCTGTAGAGTCTCTTTTTCGAAAGGTGAATTACTATTATCAATCAAAGACTTGATCTCCTCAATTCTCTGTTCGATTGCTTCAGTATCTCCTTTACCATCCACAATAGTAGTCTCTTCTTTACCTACTGTAACCTTACGAGAAGAACCTAACCAGTCTACGTTAAACTTATCTAAGCGCATTCCTTTTTCCGGACTAACAACTTGACCGCCAGTTAGAGTAGCGATATCTTCCATCATAGCTTTTTTACGATCACCAAACTCTGGTGCTTTCACAGCTACTACTTGAAGGGTACCTCTCATTTTATTAACGACCAGAGTAGAAAGAGCCTCGCCATCGATGTCATCAGCGATAATCAATAATGGCTTGTTCTGTGCCGAGCAAGCTTCAAGAATTGGAAGAAGCTCTTTCGCAGCGGTGACTTTCTTATCCACGATTAAGATCTGTGGATTACTTAAAGTAGCAGTCATAGAGTTGTTATCCGTTACAAAGTAAATAGATTTGTAACCTCGATTGAACTGCATACCTTCTACAACCTCTAAGTAAGTCTCTCCTGTCCGAGACTCCTCAATAGTCACTACGCCTTCTCGCCCTACTTTGTCCATCGATGAAGCGATAAGCTCTCCTACTTCTGGATCGTTATTTGCTGATATAGTTGCTACTTGTCTTAACTGATCTTCATCAGTAATCTCTCTAGAGTTCTCTTCAAGGTACTCGACTACCATCTTAGTAGCTTTATCAATACCTCGACTAACTTCTGTTACATTAAACTGCTCAATAGAGTCGATACCGCTATTGTAAATCTCTGAGGCTAATAAAGTAGATGTCGTTGTACCATCACCAGCACCGTCAGCAGTCTTAATAGATGCCTGCTTTACTAATTGTGCTCCAATGTTCTCAATCTTATCCTCTAACTCTACAGCTTTTGCTACAGTAACACCATCCTTAGTTGAGGTAGGGTTACCCATCTGTTGTTCAATAATAACATTACGTCCGTTAGGTCCTAATGTTGACGTAACTGCGTTAGCTAATTTGTTTACACCCTGCTGTAAGTCTCTACGTGCTCGGGTTGAAAATACCATTACTTTGCTCATAATAAATCGTGATCTGCTTCTGCGTTATACGTTTCTTCTACTTTACAAAGGATTTCTTTTGCTTGACCGATGTAATACTCCTCACCTTCGAACTCTATTCGGATAGTACCAATCTTAGGAAGCAATACAATATCACCTACGTTGACGTTTACTCCTACAAACTTACCGAACTCAGACATACGTCCTGGTCCTACGGCAATAACTTCGCCCATCTCTGGACGCTCCTTACCCATGTCGGCAATAATAATATTACCGTACATTTGTTCTTCTGCTTCGATAGGCTTTACTACAATCCTATCATTCAAAGGAACTAATTTTTTCATATGTTTGCTACTTTGGTTACTTTATTCATAACAGTCTCGTACGTGTCAAGATACTCAGACATACTAACAGCTTTCTGGTCTAACTCATTAACTGTCAGTAAACGAGCCATTCTACCTAATGCTCCTCTTAGGCTACTGAAATACCCGATTGGTAATGTAGAACCTTCAGACATCAAAGTATACTGGGATTCGTCTAATGTAATGTAATAAGGTGCTAATACCTCATCCTTGATAGTCGTCATCGTCTTCTGATGACCTTTTTGCTTTCCTCTAGCCATAACTACTTATTGATTATTTACTTAATATAAGAAAAAAAGAGACAGGGACCAACTTAGAACCTATTTAATTTTTAAAACTTTTGGTTTTGCTTCATCAGCATAAGGGATTGTAATCTTTAACAATCCATCATTCATCTCCGCATCTGCATTAGCTAAGCTAAACTTCGGAGCAATCTTATAACCTAAATTAAAAGAACGCCTTGCAATCCCTCTATGGATCCAAGTACCTTCTGGTAAGGTATCTTCATCCTTATTGTAAGTGATTCTTAATACATCACCTTCAACATTGATCTCGATATCCTTTTTAGTAAGACCGGTACATGCAATTTCAAAATGCAATCCGTCTTCTGTCTCTAAAATGTCTACTGGGTGTTGAATCTTTGCATCAAAGACTGGTGCAAAGGTGTGGTCGCTATTGAAAAAGTTGCGAACTAGAATGTCGAACGGGTCGACGCCTCGTGGAATAAATGTCATAATCCTTAGATTTATGTTAGTAAAATGTATTAACTTAGACTCCCAATCGGTGAGTCCCTTAAAGAGGTCCCTGCTCTCTCTATTATATATATGCTTAGTTTTACTTTTAGTGTCCGTCTCTCCAGTTATCAGATATCTCTGGTGGTGCTTTCAAAGTTACTCCTTCGAGCTTAGTTGTGTTCTCCATTATCTCTTGAATGATAGGAGCTAGTCTCTCAGCTTCATGCTCAGGAACATTAATAAGCAACTGGTCATGCACCTGTGCTTGTACTCGTCCATCTACTCCTAACTCTTTTAGCTTACGATTAATCTGTACTGCTGCTCTGTTTACAACGGCTGCTGCTAATGATTGTAGCTGATAGTTTAAACAGTTGTTAAGTCCGTTTCGGTAATCTCTGTATACCTGAAGTACCTTTTCTTTACCGTGTTGTTCGGATAATTGCTTACGGAATCTCCAATCCATCATCTGCTCTCCGAAGCGTTCGTAGATAGCTTTTACTTTAGGTAAGTGACGAATACGGCCTACCTTGTTTGTGATGAAGCCATGTTCTTTAACTTGTATACGAGAGTTCTCTCTCCATTCTTTTAGTTGCGGGAATCCATTTAAGTAACCATCTACAAGCTCTTGAGCTACTTTCTGATCTACATCTAGAGTCTTACTCAAAGCAAATGCTTCCATACCGTATGCAATACCTAGTGAGTAAGCTTTAGCAGTATTTCTTTTAACAGGATCTAACTTCTTAAGATAGATAGGAGATTTCTTATCTGGGGATACTCCGTTCGGATACTTCACTTTATCTTCTTCTAACTTCTCAGTCTTAATAGCAACTGTAGAGTAAAAGTCCCATCCATTGTTAAAGATGTCTTGAAGACCTTTATCACCTGATACAGAAGCAAAGCAGTGTGGTTCTAGAGATTCGTAATCGGCATCGATTACTTTTCGTCCTTTTCCTGCTGTAAGGAATGCTCTAACAATGTTGGTATATTCGACGATGATGGGTGCGTCTTCGCCTTCTTCTTTAGGTTTTGGTAGCTGCTGAGCGTCGCTTCCGTAACGGCCAGACACAGTACCATTTTGTTTGAAATAGAAATAGTATCGTCCGTCTTCTGCTCCATCAATAAATCGATCAATGTACGTAGACTTGATCTTTAATAGTTTATTATAAATACGAAGGTTATCTGCCCACTCATAGCCATTCTTTGCTAGATGCACAATCATATCCATATCGAACTGATCTTGACCTTTATTAGTCTGAGTGAGAGGTCTAATGCCCATATACTTGAAAGCAATCTCTCCTAAGTGTTTCTTAGATTGAATATTAATATACTCACCATCATTCTTTTCTTTCCAGAGTGACATAGATATTCTGAGTACTTCCATCTCATCTAAGACATCTAAGTTACCTGTCAGTAGGTACTCCTTAGCAGGACTATCCTCAAGTTCTTCAATAAGCTTCTTACCCATAGAGTACTTACCGGTCTTCTCACTCTTAGGTAGATCCAAAGAGTATCGCATAGCTAAGTACTGAGCCCATGTTCCTTTATTAGAAGGTGGGAACTCTCTTAAAGCTGTATCGACAATCCATTCCTTAACCTGAGGTAATGCAATAAGAGAATCTAGTACGATCTTTTTATTCTCAATTAGATCTTTAGAAATCTTCGTATGAGTTTCTCTTAACAGATCCATATCGAGATCTACTCCCATCTCTTCCATAGGAATAGTTACTTCCTTATACAAAGGCATAACCTCATCCTCAAAAAAGAACTTCTCTAGATTCTCTTCTTTTAACTTCTCTAGAAAATATGTACAGACACGAAGGGTTAAATCGGTATCGGCAGCAGCATACTTGGATAGTATGTCCATGTCGGCTTTGTAAATCTCAAAGCTGTCTCGAGTAGTTGAGCCTCCATTACGCTTAATAGACTCTTTCAGCTCTATCTGTTCTTCGTTAGCTGCTTTCTCTACATCTAATCCGATATGTTCCTGAATAGATATTGCTAGAGGTTTAAGACCAAATACTCCCATCCCTGCTCCTTCTTCCTGAACAGTATGTACTAAGAGTTGATTCTCTACCCATAAGCTATCTAGTAAGTCTACTCCGTAGAAGTTCTTAGTGAATCGGCAGTCAAACGAAGCATTGTGCATCACAAGCTTCTTACCAATCAACATACTAATAATCTTCTTAGCAATAGCATGACAGCCCATACCTTCGATAGTAAGTTCATCTAAGGATTCATTCTCATGACTCCAAGCCATAGTCGGCATATAGAATCCGATACCAATATCGCCTGATACAGAGAATCCAACTATTTGTCCTTTTCTCATATTCAAGCTATCAGTCTCGGTATCGTATGCAATTACATTCGATTCCTGAATATGTTGAATAAGTAGGTTGACAGTTTCTTTATCTGTTACCGTATAATACTTCTTTTCTATTGACATTACATCCATTTAATATTGTTATGAAAAGCTACTGATGACTGATGACAGGTGTTATTTGAGTACCCTTCATTTAAGTCCATCTTAATATTCAATTTACCTGCTGGTGGGATTACTACTTCTTCTTCGAACTGCTTGCGACTAAAAAGTACTACACCGTTAGGATCTAAAAGCGGAGAGTAAAAAGCAATATGAGTAAAAGCATAATTACCGTCTTCATCTTTCTTCTGTCCAATACTCTTAAAAGATACGTACTTACTATCAGGTTTCCAAGTAGTCTTTACCTCAATAAAGATCTCACCATCAGTACTTCTAATATCGAATCCAAAAGCATTACTCAGTGAGTTAACTTCCATATCGCGTCTGAAGTAATGACTAGCCCAGTTCTTGATAACAACTTCGGATAGTAACGGGCGTCCGCCCATCATAATAAAATTTCTAGCTTCTTGAGGATCTCTAATGTACTTGTAAAGCAATTCTCGTGGAAAGCCTAAATCCTCTTCGTAAAGGGTAAGTTTATACTCTTCCATAACCGTTTCTTTCATATCTAAATATAAGAAAAGAGCCCGTAGGCTCCAACTTATTTAGTAACTTTCTCCGTAGATATCAAACGTCTTAATCTCTGGTTCATATTCTTCAGTTCGAATAACATACAGCTTACTGTCTAAAGGTGCGAGTCTAAACTCTGCTTTCTCCTTTGTCTTCATAAACCAAGCATTCAGAGCTTCAGTCAAACTAGGATAAACTGTCTTCTCACCAACCAACTGCCAGCGGTCCCCAGGAGGAACACGCGTAGCAATTAGTTCGTATACTTCTTTACTCTCCATTACTGACGTAAAGTTTTCTTCATTCTCATTGAAGAGTCGTCAAACCATCCAGGAATCATCTCTTTATGAGTAGCTCTGATAGGATTGATATCTAATCCGCCTCTACGAGTGTATAAACATGCTACCATAAGCTTCTCCGGTTTATAAGCTTCCATCAAGTGAGTAAATACCATCTCACAGATCTCTTCGTGGAAGTGAGATACTGTACGGTGACTCACAATATACTTCGCTAATGAAGCAGCATCAGGAATATTATTACCTTCGATGTTAATATAAACATCCCCCCAGTCTGGTTGATTAGTCACACGACAGTTACTACGAAGTAAGTTAGACTTCACCGTCATAGGTACTGCTGGACCTGATACTGTATTAGCAATCTTTAACTGAGAAGCATCTGATTTAAATGCTGTAAACTCAATAGCATCTAGATCTACAATACCTTCTAGGTCTTGGTATCCTCTAAACTCATACTCAGCATCATGATCATTCTTAAAGAACGTACAAGTAACAAAGCCTCCTAGTAAGTTAGTAAGGTCTTTAGATACTGTTTGTTCGATTTCAAAGATACATTCTTCTGCTGTCTGACCCATAGGAGTCATATTCAGAGAGTTTAGGTACAATTTAATTGATTTTGACTCAACGTGAAACTCTGTATCAGCTGGACATACAATCTTAAGCATACCTGCTACAGGTTGTCCTTTCTTAGTAATAGCTGATACTTCGTAACAGTTCCAGCTATCTACTCCGGTGAAAGGTAAGTTACCTTCTTCAATGCCATAAGCCTCTCTGTTCAAGTAACGAGGCACCGCTACCAATAGTTCTGGGTCATAAACGTCTTTGTAACCGTCACCTCCTACCTTACCGAGGTGTTTGTTAGCAATCTCAACTACTGCGTTGTAATTTTTAACTTCTTCCATTTTACTTAATAAAGTTTAATATTTGTTCAACTCGCTGTAATGGTGACCCTGTTACAGTCAGATAGGGTTGGTCTAGGTCTCCTAGTATGTTTTGAAACTCTCTATCGATAGTCTCTCTCCATTCTTCATTTACACTTCTCTCTCCATCGTCTACTGCTGCGAACTCGATAGGGAAGTAAACATAATGAGTATACTCTTTATGGATTCTTTCGAACGTCTCTTCAATATAATTACGAGTAGGTGCAGTAATCCTCATATGACGTGAGTAAGCTACTAAGTCAATATACCCTCTATCTAATAAAAGATTAGAGGGATTTAATAATGCCTCTAAGTGAAAGTTACTAATAGCTAACTGAGTTTCGCTAGTACCTTCTTCGTTAATAGGAAAGCCGTACTTCTTAACTGTACGAGTACTCTCATTTATAAACTCGTATTTAGGTAACTTACCTTTCAATAATTCATACACAGTAGTCTTACCTGTACTACTAGCTCCTACTAATGCTACTCTCTTTACCATAACCTCTCTTTAAAGAACTTAATCCATAAGTCCGTTGATATATTATGCAATATACGAAAAGTATCGTCAAGAGACAACAATCTCTCTAAATTAAATGCTCTTTCCAGCACTACAGGTCCTTCGTCTACTCCAGCAGTCACTCTATGAATAACACTGCCTACTGTCTTGTAATTACCTTCCCAGGCTTTATACTGAGGATCTTTTCCTTTAAGCTGTGGGTATTGAGTAATAAGACCTGGATGGCCATTATAGATTTCGTATTCGTTAGCAATCTCTTCCGGAACAATCCTTAGCCAGCCATGCAAAGTAATTAGAGGATT
>Ga0208899_1001099_pt1 | contig 19308 bp, 16 predicted proteins | sample VirMetDEL_Nov_24_FD_184518 | JGI IMG/M metagenome (GOLD analysis project Ga0208899, IMG submission 184518) | Aqueous microbial communities from the Delaware River and Bay under freshwater to marine salinity gradient to study organic matter... | ecosystem: Environmental > Aquatic > Marine >... | reverse complement strand
AGGGAACTGACTATAGTAATCTATCGATACCGTTAGGTTGGCAGGGTAAGGGTACAAGAGTATCAACTCGCCCTGACGACAGAAGTGCTTGGGTGTCCCAGCCTCACCAATTGCCTGGAACTGCTTCATCTCCCGCAGTGACACGCGCGACAGGGCGTATTCACTGTTGTATATACTCATGATCTCAATGAGGTCGTTGGGTACAACGATGTTTGTGACCTGAGACGTGATCGCGTAGTTCTGCGTTTTCTCCATGCTTGGGATCCGCAGTGTACGCTGGATGCGTGTGATGGCCTGGTCAATAAAGGTGTCAGCCAGGGCGTCATCACAGTCCGTGCGATTAAGTAGGGCCTTAAAGTGCGCCCTGATTTGACCTTTGTTCATTTCTTATGACCTTCTCATGATCGCCATATTGTCGATTAAGTTGGGATACGGACGACCAGCCTTCTTAGCCTTTGCTCTGGCTTTGGCTTTCTGAGCGTCTGTCATCTTCTTGCGTTTTGCTTTGGGCTTAGGGTTAGCTTGGTTCCAAGGTGTCTTTGACATGTTACTTGGATCCCTTTTTGCACTCACCAGCTAGACGGCATGTGCCTGGTGTCTTGCACCCTGGGCAGGGCTTGAAGGTGCCTTTGTCGCTGTACATAAGTCAGATCCTTTTCTCAGTTGCCATGAAGCCATCCAGGTTCTGATCTCTGAGACGTTTGACAATCTCAGGGCCTGTAGCTTCCCATATGTTGAAACCCTCGCGGAGCCATTGCTCGACGACGACGGTTGGTATTGACGCCACGCGCATGAACTCACCCTCGCGCTGGTCTTTAGATGCATTCCGACTGTCTTTAAGATCGTCTAGGAATGACTGTGATATTTCTTGTGTGTGCTTACGGACGACGTCATCGCCTTGCTGTATGAAGTCCGTATTGACGCCTAATAGATCGACGCCTGTTTTCTTAGTGCTCATGGGTTCCCCTTAGAAAAACAAAAAGAGGGACACCCAAGTCGTCCAGGGTAAGGAGAGCGGAAACCCCAGGACGACGAGGATGCCCCTCATCTGTGTCCTAGGCCCCGTGGGTGGGACCTAGGTATGTCGCGTGTGTGTTAGATCTTATGAAAGACCAGTGATCATACCACCGTCAGCATAGTTCATATGCTTCAATGAGTATTCGCCGACGATAAAGTGTTTGTCGGAGTCACCGTTTTTCGCCAACAGTGTGCGTGAGAACGGACGTAGTACGCATGAACGCCACATTGACGGATCAATTAGGAATGCGTGTGTAGTCAACTGGTGGCGGTTTAGAACCACTTTGTATTCGCCGTATGGAGACACGTACAGGTCAATCACGTTTACCAAGTTGCGTCCTTGGGCGATCTCACGGTTACGTCCAGATGCCGCTGCAAAGTTTGCAACGATCTGAGCGTCAGCTGGTTTGATCATTAGAACTGTTGGATCAGAACCGTTGTTGAAGCAGTCTTCACCAAGCTCTAGGACTTTCGCCTCTGTTAGAGCGTCAGTTGCGTTGGCACCAGCGTCGACAGATGTTGAGATCTGTTGTGTCGCTGAGTCCATCTCACGTGCTACTGAGCTTGAGCCAGTTACTTTTGCGTTATCCACGCCGATGTAAGCACGCTCTAGATCGCGTTTGATCTCTTTGAGTGCTTTACCAAGTTGGTACGCAGTTTCCTTCGCACGACCATATGTCGCAATCGCGTCTGAGGTTGCAGACACCTGGAATGCTTTATGTAAGATGGCGGTATTATTTGTACGCTCTACAGCATCTGTGAGAGTTGCCATTGACGCATCAGCCCCTTCGACCTGATTATTGTCCGCAGCGGCTGCAAGACTATCCTCAAGCCAGGAGAATGTACGAGCAGAGACTTTCTCTGAACGCATCATTGTGAACATTGGCGTGTCTGTTGGTGTAATATCTGAAATGATGTCAGATACATCTTCTTTCTTACCGACCTGGTCGTAAGTTGTATATGTAGCCATTTTGGTTACATCCTTCTGAATTTAAGAGTTGAGTGCTATCGCTCCCAACGTGACATCAGAGCATCAGCGATATCCTCTAGGTCACCAGCACGGCTCGTGTTTGACCGTAGACGGTCTTGTGCACTCTTCTGACGCTGGACCTTTAGGTCGGCATCTGAGCGGGGTGCTTTCTTCGTCTTCAGTACTTTACGGGTGCCTTCTTTTGTCTTGATCACTTTGGCCTTCGCTTTCTTTGTTTCCGCTGTGGCTTTTGTCTGATCATAAAGACGTGCCTTGTTGAGGATCATGATGACCGCAGGGTCAACATATTGATCGACTTGTTCCTGGGGTAAGCCCTGGCTGACTGCGTATGAACGGATGTTGTTGTATAGTTCATCACCCCAGTCGGGCAGTTGCTCACTTAGGACCTTAACGCAGTTCTGGGCAGCTTCTTGCACTTGCTTTTGTTGTTGTGCTTGAGCGTCCCTGTAGAATGCGTCAGCTTCCTCTCGTAGGAACTTGAGATCTTTCTCGGCTTCCTGGGCTTCACGACGTAATGCAGCGAAATCTTCAGTGGACATCTGTCGACTTGCGACCAGCATGTCTACCTCGGCATATGGCTTCATACGCGCTTCAGCACGTTCCAGGAGCTTTCGATAGCTGATGTCTGCCTTTGCCAAAGCCTCTTCGGCTTCTTTACGTTTGGCAGCTGTTTCTTGAGACTTACGTGTTAATGACGCCTCTTGACCGTATAGTCGCTTTAGATCCTTTAAGGATGCCTGTTTGGCTTCACCGTCGACTTGTATTTCAACCAGAGTATCGTCAGACAACTCAACTTCCGTTTCATCATCTTCTTGATCTGTCTCTGGTTCATCCTCGTCTTCAATGTCATCCGTGTCAGGGTCCTCTTCGGTATCTTCTTCTACTTCTTCAAGGTCTTCATCGTCATCTAAGGTATCTGACGTCTCTTCGTCTGTCTCGCCGACAAGTGAGTCGTCAGTCGCCTCTAGCTTCTCGTCCTCTTCAGATAGGTTCTCACCGTCTGACCAACGATCTAGAATGGCTTCGGAGGCATCAAACATGTCGTCTAATGCCCGTGGTTGAGTAGCGTTGTCTTGGACGTTATCCATGGTCCTTATGCTTCCTCTTCGCTATTGTCGCGCTTTGCCAGCACCTCGTCGCGGATGGCGACTTGTTGCTTCAATGTGTTCACCACGTCGACTAGGGCGCGATAGTGGTAATAAGTGATCGAGCGTTCTTTGTTCTCTTCTGGTTTCGAGTTCACAAAGTTCTGGAACGTCTGTTCCACTAGCTTGTTGACCACGTTGTTAAACGCTGGGGACTTGAGTAATACCTCTGCGTCCTCACCGTGCTGAATGAGTTCTTCTTCAGTCATGCTGCTCTCTTTTGCTGGTTAGGGGCCTGGGAGACCCTAAGGTCTACCCAGTTGGTGAAGCGATAGCGCGGACGTCGTCTGCGTTTCTCGCAATCTCTAGTTCGGCTTTGTCGACAAACTGCTTGTGTTCCAGTTGTGCCTCTTTCAGATCCATATTGTCTGACTGGATCGCAAAGCCTTGTTGTGCCTTCATTTGCTCCAGCTGTAGTTTCATCTGGGCAACTTGGGCATCCATCTGTGCCTTCATCTCGGCAACCGCTGTCTGACGCTCTTGAAGCTCCATCTGCTTCTGTTGCATCTGCATTGCCATCTCCTGTGCTGGATCTGGCTGCTCTGGTGGTTGCTCTTGTGGTGGCGTTAGGTAGTCTTTGACGTTCTTGATGCCGTTCTGTTCTAGAACGTGTGACATCAACTTGTACTGGTTCTCAGGTGTATACATTGTTGACAATGTTGGATCCTGAGACATCAGACCGTGCAGCACTAGGTACTTCTGTGCTTCAGCTTCCTGTTCACCGTAGCCTAGGTGCATCTCGACAGTGACATCACGTTTAGATCCCCAGTCACCTGGGTTGACCGCCACGTAATCACCAGCGATCTCAACGATCTTGGCTTGTGGTTCATTCTCGACAACCAGCTGGTAAATCAGCTGATACAGAGGTTTCAAGAAGTTGTTCGCAAAGTTACGTGCAATGATCTTCTGACGCTGTTGTGACATAGTCGCCAGCTGTTCAACCATAGCCGCTGAGTTTTGCTTACTGATGGCATCCTTGTTGAGACCTTGGGATAGACGTGAGACGCCTGTGGTGTCCTCTTTGTCCTCGTCCAACATCTGAATTGTCTGGAAGATGAACGGGTTCAACGGTGCCTGTACCATCGGACTGATGGCGTCAGGGCGTGATACATTGACGATACCACCGACACGGTTGTCTATCAGCTCACGTGGGTTCGTTAGACCACCTTTGACCACAGTGTAACGTGGGTTGTTCGTGATCATTGCGTGATCTAGGATCGAGCGTGTCAGAACTGTACGTGCAGTCTGGATAGGGACAACCTTGGACCCGAAGTTGGAACCAAAGAACGAGTGTGGGATCGGTAGTGGTACAAAGGCGCAGAACGGTTTGTAGGTGCACTTCTCTTTGTGCAACACTACGTTACCAGCTTTGATTACTTTGTACGTCTCAGCGATTCCAGAGCCATCGAGATCGATGTCGATATATAGCTCATAAACAGTGATGCTTCTAACTTGATCCTGGAAACCTTTAGCGTTGAAGCCACGGTCTTGACCAATTTCTTCGTGACGTGCCAGGACCTCTGGATCGGTTTCCATTTCGACGTCTTCGTGATCGCCGATCTTAGCAATGAGCTTTTCGTCATACCCTGCCTCACGTAGTTCTGAGATTGTCATAGTCGTGCGATGACCCAAGAAGCCAACGTCGTCTAAAGACTTAGCTTGTGGCTCAATGACGAACTGTTCAGGTGCAATGGCCTCAATGACCACCTGACTAGTGTCCTGGAAGACGCGAAGGTCACCAGAGTACAGACCAAGTTCGTCTTGCTCGACTTCCTCGATCTCTACGTTGTCTTGGGCAACAATAGCGTCAAACTCTTCCTCAGTCAGATCCTGGATAGGCTCTAGGTAGCTGTCTTCGCGCTCGTCCCAGTAAACCTTACAGAGACCAGCACGTGCAATGAGACCGTCGTGGATAACAGACTGCATAACCTCGAACAGGTTGTTCTGACGGTTTGCAACGTAGTCACAGTAGGCTGTAGCGATCTCAGCGATACGCACGTCCTCTCCAGTCTGTGCGGCAAAACGCACGGTCTTGTAGCCAGTACTGAAAGTTTCTAGCAGCGCAGCCTTCATGCTCTCGACAGCATCATAGACGTCCATAGAGACATACTTACTGTTACCGTCGTGCGCTGGGCGTGGGAGCGTAGCGTTATAAAAGTCTATGACCTTGCGGCGTTCTCTGGATATCTGTGAATCATAATACCCGATAGATCTACGGATGTTATCATCGAGGATCGTAACGAGTTTATCGTCGTCCACCGCTTTGTAGTCTTTTTTATCCATAGTGATCATACCATTTCAATGTAATAGTCATCTGCACTCTCTATCGGCTCCCAGGCACCTTCGTGCACGTGATTGGCTAATGCCAACGACATGACACAGTCGTCGTAGCATCCTGGTTCAGCTTCCATAGATCCGCTCTCAGTCACGACGTAGGTGAGCATTTCGCGGATCGTTGTTTTGTCATTGAGTTCTATCTCGTTCTCACGGACAGACGCTCGTAGCTCGTCAATGATCAGAGGCTTGGTTTTTGCTGTCGTACTAAAGCCCAACTTAATGGTCTCTTTGTCCGTCAACTTGTCGACTTGAACCTCAGTAAAGAAGTTCGGGTAGGCCATGTCTTTAGCCAACCTGGTACACGTCAAAAGGCCGTGACCGTTGTTCTCGACAATGATGAACGCAGTGTTGAAGAACTGACCTAAGTGATACAACACAGTCGCGTAGTAGTCTGGGTGCACATGGCCTCTCCAGGTTGCCACTTGTCGCTTCTTACTGTCGAGGACCTGGGCAACACTGTAGTCACCACCACGGACGCCCATAGCGACGTCGGCACCGATGACATACTGTTCACCAGGGTCATGACGACGGTACATCGTCAGTTCACCTCGGACGTTATTCAGCCAGTCTTCACCTTCGAGTGCTAGGCGCTCCTGTACGTCCTGTGTAGTGCCCATAGCCTCCTGTAGCTGCTCGGGGTTAAACACGGGTCTACCTGTCGTCAGGAAGGCTTCCTCAGGCTCTGAGGGGTACTCCTGTTTGAACAGGTCGAGACCGTTCTGTGCGACCTTGCGACGACGGAACATTAGCTGCTCGTCATCGAGGTCATACTTGGACGCAAGCTCTTCCTCGTCTGGGGTACGCTCGAAGTTCTCTGGGACCGTCTCACGATACTCTGGGTCTGCAAACCAAGGGATGAACACAGGCACGTAGCCATTGGTTCCCTCGACTGCACCCTTCCAGAGATCATAGAAGATCCCGCTGACACCATTGGCTGTACTCTCGACAAATATAGCGGTGCCTTTAGTATTGGGGACAGCTTGGGTCAGCGAGTTCCAGTTGTCGGCAGCGGTGGTCTTAGACCAGAACGCAAGCTCCGACGCATGAACGTGTGTCAGGGTCTCACCCCGACCAATAGCTTCACCGCCAGCTGTCGCAACGACGTAACTGGAGTCCAGGACGTCAAAAGACAACTCTCGGCGGGATGAATACTTTGTGTGTGGCTTCAGGATCTCAGGGCAGTTCTCATGGTAACGCTTTGTCATATCGAACAGGGCGCGTGTTGAGTCACTGTGGTGGGTAATCACCAGGGCCTTCGCAGCTTTGCGCTGGGAGACACTGAAGTACAGGTAGCCGCCAACGTAGGTCGATAGACCTTGCTGACGCGCCTTCAGAATGATCACTCGGACTTTGCCCTCTGTCTCTAGTTGCTTAGTGACAGCGTCGTTGAGGATCTTCTGGGCTGGTTTCAATTTGAGGGGCGCAATGTCACCTGACTTAGTGCGGATCTTTAGGGCGCCCTTCGCATAGAAGCTAAAGTCAGTATACAGTCGCTTACGGACCTCAGCCAGCTGCTCCTTAGTAGCCATCGTCGGCTTAGTCTTGGTCGTCACCGTCATCGGTATCTAGCAGTGAGCTTAGGAACTCCTCAGCTTTACCGACAGTGATCTCAGACTTGGCGACAGGTTTGACCTTGGTGAAGTCCAGGATCAACTTGGCTGCTTGAAGACGATCACGGTTGTGTACTGGTGTACGCATGATCTCCACTGCGGTTTCGAGTGCTTCCTCAGCGCGTGGGTCTTCGATGTCATACTCTTTCTTCATGATACTTACCGCCCTTTTGGCGTCCTCTTTTGCCTTGTCGACGACTGGCTTGATGGTTTCCTTACTGTGACCGTCGGGAACTCCGAGGGGTCTTCCCCCCTTGTTCTTTCGGTTCTTTAGCATTTCGCGGAACTTTGCCCGTCCCTCGGGTGTCTGATGTTGCAGTGCCAGAGGGTTCTTGTGTGCTGGTCTGGCTCGACCTGGCATTAACTTTGGCTTTGCTGGTTTCTTCTTTCGAGGTTCGTTTGGCGGGTGACCCATCTGTCGTCTCCACTAGTTTGTTTATGATAGACAGTGTCTCTGGACATTGTTTGCAGAACACTGGTGCTGGGATCGCTGATGCAACCTCACGCAACACAGTGTCCTGTTGTGCTTTGGTTAGGAGCTTTGATGACTTGACGACATCAATAGCCTCTAGGATTGGAACCAGGTCCAATGCAGTCTTTAACATTTTGCTCTCCTTGGGGGTCTTAGGCTTGTGACAACATGCCTGGTGCCATTGGTGCGTTTAGTGCACCTGGTGGCATCTGTTGTTGCTTCCGTTCTTCCTCGTCATCCATAGCCATTTCCAAGGCAACTAATGCTGCCATGACAACCGCTAGTGGGTGCGCATAGAACTGAATGACCTTGTTGTCAGCTTTGCGGAACTCTTGCTGGATCATCTTAGATGTCGTTGGCATTAGCTTCTTGGCTAACTTTGGGTTAATCAGGTAGACCCATACAGGATCCACAGCAAACTCCGCAGCCATACGAGTGTAGTCTTGGTATGCTTGCTTTGTTTGTGGTGTAAGTCCTGAAGACATTACCTTGCGTATAAACCTAACTGCTCTTCGCTCATTAGGGTTCTTAGGTGAATACGCTTCGACGTTCTCTTGTAGATCAACGATTTCAGCATATGCCTTCTTTTGCGTAGGGGACATCTGTTCCCAATCCGCATCCAGTAGTGGCTTGATTGCACTATCTACAAACGACCCTGGTGGCGTGAAGTCAGAACGACCTACAATACCAGTGCCTGGTTTAGACGACTGCTTTCTGTTGATGAAGTAAGAGTAGACCTCTTGTTCACCTTTGCCATCTAGTGGACCTAAGGTGATTGCGTGAGAGATCTCATGTAGAAGGGTAGTCAGTGCTTCAATGTCAGTGACATAGGTACCATCACCCTTGTCCGCACCAGGCTTCATCGCCCAGATTGTACCCTCGGTGCCCTTACCCTGTTTCTTTGGTCCTTTACGTTGGAACATCCCACGGGCATCACCAAGTTTAGATGGGTCCTGACCTGTGTCTAACGTGAGCAAAGTGTTAAGCTCGTTTTGTGACATAGCCAGTCTAACGACGACACCTAGTTTCTTTGCAAACTCGACAGCGTCATTGAAGTTACTGATGCCATCTTCGAGTTCACCACCTTTCACTCCAATTTGGAACTGAGGGCGAATAAGCTCAACGACAGCCTGTTTGTATTGTGCTGGTGTTACTTGGGGCTTTTCAGCGGGAATGACATCGGGTCTGGGTCCGTCAGGATTGGCTCCTGGGCTGGTATCACGGAGGATTGACTCGATAGGGCTGCGGGATCCGAGGATAGGTTCTCCGCTAGGGGCATCAAGGGTGCGTCCATCGGGAACTGTTGGACCTTGCCGTAGTTCCGCATCAGCTGTTCGAATTTGCTTCCCATGTTCTTTTGCCTTTTCTGCTAGTGCATCAAGGTTGACGCCTTCACGTGTGTACCAAGGTGCATTTCCGCTTTCAGTTACCTTAAACTTAGTGGGTACAACTTTGTTCTTTGGCTTTTTGATGTCCTCTAGGAACTTCTGAAAGTCAGGAACAGTAAACTTGAACTCACCATAACCAGGTACTTCATATGTAAACATTGGCACGCCATTTTCAACACCGTAGCGTGCACCATAGGCATATGCACCATATTCACCCTCTTTAGCTGTTACACCTTCTAGAGGGTTTGGGTCACCTTTTGCACGTTTCAAGATTGCGTCGATTGTACCGTGTGATGCCTCTTGCTGAGACGATGCTACCCAGGTTTCCCAGTGGTAGCGACCCACAGATGCTGCATCTGGTCGACCTACATCGCTGTAGATTTGCGATAGACGGTTCTGTAGTGATTTCTCCATTGCCTCGTAGACAAGAAGTCCACGTGCACCATATGTCAGGCTAGACAGAGCGGAGCCTGTAACAGGCTTACCGTCTGACTTGTATCCATCATATAGGTTGATGCCTGAGAAACGTCCATCGTTCCACATTTGGCGCATCTGGACGCGGTCTAGGACCATGACGTCGTCATAACCAGCAACTAGAAGTGTAAAAGACACAACCTTATTGTCGATACCTACGCCTTCACCCATGCGTAAGAACTCACGACGGACTTCTTTACCTGTGGTGTTAGGATCTGACATCATGTCATGGATTACTTGTAAGCGGGAACGTCCGTCACCCTTGCCAGCGTCCTGAGACATCTTCATCAAGAAGGTATTACCAAACGCATTCAAGTTGTGTGTTGCGCCAGCACCTGGTTGCCCTGAACCTTTAGGTGCAGCTGACTTTGCCCACTTCTCGTAGTCTTTGATATTGTCAGCAAGTGAGCCACGGTTGGATTTACCAGCCGCCATGCGGATCCATTCTTCAATACCATTGAAGGAATCCATAAAGAGACCTTCTTGAGTGTATGGGCTTACGCCACGCGATAGGAATGACCACAAGAATAGGCGTCCTGTGTCTTCAATGCCGATTTCACCGTTTGTGTATGCTTGACGGAATTCGGCTGCATTACGGAAACCATGATCGGCATCTGCAATTTGCCCTGGTGTCAATGTAGACAGTAGTTTCTGTGCACCACCGTTGTTCAAGTCTTCGATGAATCCGTGTGGTTGCACTGGGACGTCTTTTGTCGCCATCGCATCACCTAGCATGGATGCCCATGCTTCAGATGACCCTGCGGGATCCTCATGACGCGCTAGTACCTCATCAATGCCGTCAATTTGGCGTGATGCGTTCTTATTGTTTGTACCCGCAAGAACTAGTGGTTTCCCTTCACGCGCTGTAGGTGCCTCAACACGAAGGTGCGGTAGTAGACCATGATTAGTCTGGCCCTCTGGTGCCTTGATCTGTTGGTGAACAACAGGTGTAGGTGCTGAAAGTGCCGCTGTCTGTACTGTAGTAGGAGCAGGGATGTTTGGATTGATAGATCCTAAGATTGGCTCATCTGGAGACACACGTGCCGCCTGTTGACGCGCCACACGGTCCACATACGGTTGTATATACTTCTCGACTGCCTCAGCTGGTACACCAGCCTCTTCTAGCTTCTGCACTTGTTCCTGTGCGGCTGCTACTGGGTCTGAACCTAGGTTGTTCGCTAGGACATCCAGAGAGGTAATTAGACGGCCCTTCTGTACACGGTTCAACTCTGGATCTGTAGTGACACCCTCAACCAACTCAGCGTTCATCGCCTTGTTAGCCTCGATGCCACGGTTGTAGTTCTCTTGAGTTGTGAACTGTGGGCCAAACTTCGGTGCCTGGGACATAACATCGGGTGTCGGGGTGTTCTGGGCAGGGGTTTGGTCAATGTTTGGGATGTTGACACCACCGCGCTGGGCTAGAAGCTGATCTGGGGCCGCTGCACGTTGTACAGTGGTGTCTGGGGTATTCAAATGCTGGTTAATGACAGGGATAATGTCATTGAGATTACGGATCTTGTTTGTACCACCGTCCAGGTTCTTACGGATGTCACCAAATACGTCGTCTAGAGCCTTTACATCAGGGAATGCCGCCTTAATTTCGGTCATCGCAGCCTTTAGACCATCACGATCTAGGCCAGTGCCTGACAAAATGGTGCCGATTGGGCTGTTGTCTTTGTCAACTTGTGGTAATCCACCTAGTTCAGCTGCTCGGGCGTCGTCTTGCTCTTTCTTTAGGCGTTCTGCGACGATCAAAGACGGGCCAACGGGGTCTGGCAGACTGTCTTTACCCTCGTACTTACGCACAAAACGATTAACTGCGGATCTGCGACCTGTGACTGCATCAATAGCACGTCCAGCACCTACTGCACTAAACTGGTATGGCAGTGATCCACCCATAGTGGCGATAGCAACACCTTTGTTTGCCATACCTGAGATGACTTTTGACGGATCATAGGATCCATCTTCACGTGTGAACGGGTTGAACGTGTCAGTGAACTGACTGATACCGCCCTTGGTGCCATTCTTGAATAGATCTGTGAGTTGATTACCTTCACGCATCAAGTTGGCAATCTGTTGAGCCTCTACCGTTGGCGGTAGTAGACGCATGATTGCATTAAAGTTCTCTTGCGTGACCTTAGATTTAACTTTGTTCTTACCTTGACGGATAGCAACCTGTGCAGCTGCGTAGTCATCAATAAGTTGGTCTAGTGTCTTTGCTTGTTTTGGGTTCAGGTACTTCTTGACGGCTGGGTTTGCAACGATCTCTTTGATCTGACCACTAATTTGCTCATGTGCAGCTTCAAGTGCTTGCTTTGCGTCACCAGTGTTGCCTACGTCCTTCAGATTGTAGCCATTTTGATTGGCTATCGTTCTAATACGTTGGGCAAGAGATGCTGCGGCCTGTGACTCTGTGTCTGACAGACTGCTTGGATCTTTTAGTGTGCCATTCTTTGTATATAGGATCGCGGCTTCGCCTGGTGTTGTTGCAAGTTCTGCTACAGCTTCCAGTGCGACTTCTTTGGCAGACGTAATTTCACCATCGAGGGCAACCTGTGATGCAGCCTCACCCGCGCCACCTGTGAAAGCCTGTTTACCACCTTGCAGTAGTATACCACCGCCACCTTTCATACCGATAGCTTCGAATGCACTAATGATGGCTGCTTTAGTTAGACCACGTTTCTGTGCTTCAGCCATAATGTTGCCATTGTCGATGGCTTCACGGATGGCTTGTGGATCTGACACATTGATATCTTGGTCACGTAGGAAGCTCATGACCTCACCACCGTATTCACGGGGTGTTGACGCAGCGATCATGATACCCGCGCCGAGCAGTGGGTTGCCTGTTACGACAGATGTACCAATACCAGCTGCCATTGCTGGACCAGTCTCAGCTGCGGTCTCACCGATGAAGGCAAGTGCAGCCATAGGGTCTTTGAATGACTTACGCGCCCAATCCATGACGCCCTCGGCATCCTGGAAGTCCTGTGCGCCGCGCTGGGCCACTGGAGACATGGGAAGTGCCGCTCGGTCAGCTTCAAGCTCAGACGCACGCGTTAGAGCGTTTTGGCCTGTCTCACGTACAGTCTCAAACTTACCACCTGGGGCACGGTAGTCAGACTTCGCAGCCTCTGCACCACCGACCATCGCTTTCAACTTTGCGACGTTCTGTGGGCCTAGGTCAAAGTCACGGTCTAAAGAGTCAAACCAACGATTAAGCTCTTCTTCGTTTTTTACACCACCAAGAGCCTGGAGTGTACCATCGGCCTCCATCATTGCTAAAGCGTCTTTAGGTACAACAAGCCCTAAAGCACGTCTGATAGTCGTCAATCTATCGACATCCATGCTTTCTAAGGTGTTTGCAGCGTTAGTTGCAATACCAGCTTGAATACCCTGCTTTGTACCAATGACACCTCGCTGGAACGCGCGACTAATACCAGTACCTGGTGGGTTTACTGGTGCTTGTGCTTGGCGAGGCCCTGCGGCTTGTAGCATCTGGAACGCCCGAGCGACTTTGTCAAACTCTGGGGTCCCCTTCTTGTCCTTGTTTTGGACAAGCCACTGCGCGTAGGCTGTCAAGTTGTCTTGAGCCATAGAGAACCTCTGATTGTAAAGGGGTATTAAGTACCGTCACCGTTAATGACAGCGTTAGCCTCATCGATCACTGACTGGTCGACTGTACTTGGATCAGCTAGATCAGCATCGAGAGGCGCATTAGGATCAACCTGGATGCCATTCTGAAGTCGATTGAGGATCTTCTTCTGTAGTAGAAGCTGACGATCAAGCCATGCTTTCCAGACAACGTCGTTACTGTCTAGGGTTGGGGCTTGTGACGCAAATAGTTGCATTTCGGCGTTAGAGATTGCACCTTTGGTCTGAGCTACACGCTGCATAACACTGTCTAGACGGACTTCCTGTAGGAACAGGCGTTTTGCCTCGTCCTCGTTACCAACAACGCGTCCTGTAAGACGACTTGCGATAGCTGCCCAATTAAAACCCGTTAGACTACTGTCAGGGTCCTGTGTGAACATATCACGGGCAGACTGTAGTTTAGCAATAGCTGAACGGACCTCGCCAATGGCCTCTGGATCACCAGGGTTACCACCACCAGCACCACCTGAGTTCATCTTACGCAAGAGGTCCTGACGACGCTGCTCTTCAAGCATACGCTCTTCCTCAATCCTCATGCGCTCCATGTCAGCCTGGCGGTTGTAGTCCTGGATCTGACCATATTGATTCATCATGCTGCCATAGACAGCGTTACCACCGCCGTTAGCAGATTGACCAAGACCAGCACCACCAATACGCATCATGGCCTCACCTAGGCCGATACGGTTGTTTGGTATCTGAGGCATACGGTTGGAGCCACGTGCGTTGCCTGTGGCACCAGCTAGGATAGGCTGTTGGCCCATCATCGTTTGTGGGTTTTGCTGTAGTACCCCTGGTCCAGGGTTAAAGAACTTAATCATTTGTTAGTCTCTCCTACACAAAGCCGCCGAGGCCAGGGCCACCGCCAAACAAAGGATTAAAGAACGAAGAGTTGCCTGGGATGTAAGCACCAGCGTTTGCAAACTGCGTACCCATACCAAATCCACTGTTCATACCAGCGAAGGTTTCGGCAGCTGGATTAACTGTGTTTGTCTGGAAATTACCTTGGACACCTGGAGACGCTAAGAAGCCACCGTAGTCTTTACCTAGGTTGTAATTATAGCCAGTCAGATAGTCGAACTGTGAGCGGTCTGCATCAAGTTGAGCTTGGTCGTACCCTTGTTGATTGTTACCCGCGCCCAGCGCAGTGTTTGCACCAGAGATCGCTGTGTTGTTACCCTGGTTAGCCATGTTCATACCAGTGGTTGTCGCTGTGTTTAGCTGGTTGTTCGCAGTGCCAGCGTTTGACAACATGTTACCAGCTGACGTCATGGTGTTGTTACCAGCTGTCAAAGCATTACCAGCGTTGCCATAAGCAGTACCCATGTTACCCGTCATGTTACCCTGGTTGACGTAGGTGTTCATGGCGTCGTTATAGAAACCACCAGTGTTAGCCATGTTGTTCGCCATGTTGACTGTACCAGTCATGCCTTGGTTGAACTGGGTGTTCTGTTGGGCCAGGCTTGCGTCTTTAAGACTGTTGTAAACATCAGAACTGACGTCTGCGCGGCGGTCATCAAATGCACGGTTAGCCAATGCATCAGCAACACCAGCGCGGCTGGAGTTCACGTTGCCAGAACCTGACGCAGCCTTGTTGATGCCCGGGATTGTTTGTTCCGTCAGTGTGCGCCTGTCGTCACGTAGCATGGCGTCGACGATGGGGTTCATGTTATCTAAGGCATACTGAGATGCAGTCCCCATGCGATCATCGTTTAACGCCTTGTCGGCTAGGTTACCGAAGCGATCAGTGACACCCTGACTGTTGGTTGCTAGGTCATTAAAGTTGGAGCGGTAGTTACCAATGCCATCGCGGATGTTGCTGTAGTCATTCGCCAGGTTCATCTGGTTGTTAGCTAAGGCATCAAATTGACCAACACGGTTGGTGAAGTCGCCAGCCATACCTGTGAACTGGTTGTAAAGGCTGTTGGCGTTATTACCGAAGTTCATACCTGGGGCAGCGTAGTTGACACCATCTTGGTACATAGAGTTGCCACGGTCGACCAGGTTGTTACCTAGGTTGTACAGCTGGGTGTTTGCACCAGTTTGCATGGTGTTTGGCTGTGCGTAGAAAGATCCTTGGTAGGGACCTTTGGCGATCATGTCGTCGTAGTAACCAGAGACGTTGCCTAGGTTTGTGTTGATGTAAGGCATCGCTGCGTTCAGATACTGGTTGTTCTGCTCGTTTGCGCGATCTATAGCACTCGCTTGCTTTTTAGCAGCGGAGTTTGCCATCATACCGCCTACGACAGCACCAATTACAGGCCAAACCATGTGGATGCTCCTATTGTTATTGTTTTATTATCTTTAGTTGGGGAAGTCGTCATAAGTTGATGGACTAAAGGATGACCAAGATGTCCCGTCATAGACAACCAGGCCAGTGTAGCCAGACCCCAGGGGATCCCAAGGTGACAAGGCATAGCGAACCATGCCCTTCTTTGGTTTCTCTGGGGGATTGTCGGTCACCTGGATGGTACCTTGGATGATACTATTGATTGCATTCTCGATAGCTTGGAACTCTTGTCCTATGTAGAGACGAAAGCTCTCATCTAGGTTAGGGGTTGGACGTCTGACATATGTCGTGATGGTGACGTCAGTTACTGAGTTCGTCGCCATGTCTAACGTCTCCCAGTTGCTACGATGTCAAAGTCAAATCCAGAGATCGTGAAGTCTTTGGTGTCTGGGGTCTCAATCTTGTAACTCAGGTAGCGACCTGATGATCTAGAGTCGACCTTGTAGGCAGATGACGTATCTAGAGACACAGAGGTCTCGTAGGTGGGGGCCGAGGTTGCTAGGTCTGATGCACCCATAGACACATTGAAGACTTTGTTGGTTGCCACAGTGTTGAACTGGGGGACCATCTTACGGATGTTCTTGTAGCCAGTCAGGGGTAGCTGTGCTTCCGTGTCTAGGTCAATCCCTGTGCGCTCTAGTCTCATGGGTTTGGTTGCACTGGTGTTCAATGCGCCAGCTAGGGTTGACCCCTCGTCAATGCCATCTAGACCCAGGATGTTACTACCAGACAAACCATCGCTTGAGGATGCCTGGGAGAGCATAAGGATGTTACGGGTGAAACCAGCGTCCTGAGATGCGTATGTAGAACCAGCTTGGTTGTAGGTGACGCTGGCTGTGTCGTAGGTCTCTACTGTGTCGACGTTGGCACTGGTCCCTGCGTAGACATTAGGGAGATCTAGGAAGGACCAGGTGTTGCTTGCGTAGTTAAAGACAGCTGCACGATTACACCCGTCACCATTGGTGAACTCAGCCATGTCGTCGCTGCTCTTGTAGCAGAAGTATATCTCTTCACGCGCTGGGTCATACTGAACGAAACAGCGATCTAGGGAACTCGTGTCAATACCTGAGAAGATGTAGTCTTTCACGCGACCATCACAGATACTTTGGGTACTGACACCATCTGTCATGTAGATGTCGTCTTGGTCGAAGACGTAGTGTCGACCCTGGACTTCCACTATGCAGTTCTGGTTGATGACACCAACGTCACTGAAGAGCTTACGGAAGTTGAATATGAAGGTGCCACCGACGAACTCCATGAGCCAAACCTGGTCACTAGAGTAGATCAGGAAGTTAGAGCCCAGGGTCTGACCATCTATGATCGGGGTGTTCATCTGCGCTAGGTCGTTGAACCCAGCACTCTTGGTGGTGTCTGTCTCGTCCCAACTAGAGGGAGCCTGGTTAGCTAGAGCAATGTCACTAAAGCGTACCCTAGTTGGAAAGCTCTGACCACCCTCGTCCATGTTCATAGCAATCAGGAAGTCACCATAAGATCTCAGGGATTCACAGGTGTAGCCTGAGGGCCAGTTGACCAGGGGGGCATAGTTGTTCATCGCTGGGGTCTTGTAGAGGGGCGCGATGTCCTCTCGGTTCAAGTACTGGACGTTCGCTAGGGACGTCGCTGTGACTTGGGCGGGACTGACAGATGCACTGGAGTTGTAATCTAGGGCAATGGTACCGTTACTGAAGTTGTAGACATCAAAGTCATCGGAGACCACGGTCACTGTGTCATATCCAGTGGCGTTGTAGACACCGTGGATGAACACTGGGGTGAACCCTGTGACTGTGGAGACATCACGGAACCCTGGGGATCTGCGGATGTTGCCTTGGTCGAACCTGACGTTCTTAGCGCGGGTGAACGCATTGATCGGTAGGTTGAATGGGTCGACATCAGTGATTACGCCTACGGAACCTAGGTCGCGGATCGGTAGGTTTGGCATGGACTGGTGTCCTTCGTGTTAGAGACAAGCTGGTGGTGTAGGCCAGGAGACTGTGTGCGGGAACCCTTGTTGCTGAGGTACATCGAGTAACGCTAGTCGGTAGGCTGAGACGTCAGCTTGCTCTTGTTCGCTTAGGTCGGCCCAGCGCAGGGGGTTACTGACGACTGGGTCTACCTCGGACGCTAGGCGTCTGTCACGCTCGGCTCTGACGTTAGCCGCTGCCGTTGCATCAAGTTCCTCTTGGGTGGGGGCCACGTAGGGACTGAAGTTTGAACCTATGAGGGCGCGTAGGGCCGTGTTGTCTATGGTCATGTCGGTGTCGGTAGGATCTAATGTGTAAGGGATCCAACCGTATTCTGGGTGATTAATCTCGACATAAAAGTAGGTGTTCTCAGCGTTGTGAGATGCAGCATTCCTGATGTCGTTAACTGTTAGTGTTATACTCATGTGTCATTAACTCCATTAAGATATACGCAAGAACAAGGTTGAACCTTCCCTGTTTGCCGCAAAGGTTGAACCATTAGCAGCGTTACCCATAGCACGCCATGATCCACTTGGTGCAGAACCTTGGATCGTGGCAGCTGTATCGTCACTGAATACAGTTGTTGATACAAAGCCAGCGTACACAAGACTGTGTGAGGCCGCTGTGTATGTAGACCCAGCCAGGAAACCTTGACCGTTAGCTGTACTACCGAGCCAAGCGTAGGTACCCACGGCACCTAGAGTTGTACTAGGACTACTTGATGCAGTAGCAGTCGCTATACCTGTGACGTGACCATTGCTGTCTAGGGTGATGTCCTGGATGAACGTACTACCACTGTTGTTACTACTAGAGGCTGCACTGATGTTAGGGTGAGCCGTCAGGGCACCTAAGCCAGCCGCCGTGGGGGGACTATAGGTGAAGACACCATTGGCACTGTTGTAGCTGAGGGATCCGTTGCCACTGGCGGTACCCTCTGCGCCTACTGACAGATCCGTCAAGGCGATACCACCAGATGCCGAGGATGGCATAGTGACAGTCTTGGTACGGACACCCGTGATGTGACCATAGCTGTCTGAGGTGACCTGGTCGATAGCAGTGAACGTAGTGCCAGCTGCGGGGGCCACAGAGGTCGTGGTGTTACTACGGGATACCGTGGCGTGATCTATGGTGATGGTGCTTGCGGATGCCTGGTTGGTCGTGAAGCTGCCACCAGTTGACAACAGGGTCCCAGCTTGGATCGTCACGGTACCATCGTTGACTGTGGTTCCAGAACTGGTGATGGCATCTATCTGTGCCTGGATGCCACTGGTGACACCATTGAGGTACTGGAACTCTGTAGCTGTGACACCAGCCGCTGCGGCTCCTGACAAGATGTTTAGATCCGCAGTGTTGCCTGTGTAGCCACCTAGGGTTGATAACTCAGTGTGGTCGGCAGTCACCGCACCAGTAACGTTGGGTAGGGTCGCAAGTAGAGTGCTTTTGATTAGACGTAGGTGGTCATCAGCCTGACCTAGGCCATCGGTAGACGCAGGGTTACTTGCGTTCAGACTGTTGATGTAGGTTCCTGACTCTAGGGCCATGACGGGGACTCCTGGGGGTTCTAAGGCCCCTCTTTTGTGGGGCGGGGGTCTGCTTCAAGAGGTCTGACAACAACAACAACAACGACAACTCTTTAACGGACTTTTGAAAACGATTGATTGATTGGACCACTGGGGGGCCGAAAGACCGAGCATGGTACCAGGAATCTTGGGTCATTCCTGGATGACATCAGCTAAGTCATTGATTTACTTAGAGACAGAGGACAACGGATACATCATCCGATGACCTTTCGGGTCTGAAGTGAGACTATCGGGGCCGATGGTATGAACCGCAGACATTAGGCGATTCTTGTCTGGACGACCCTTGTTTCTTTTAAAGACAAATCGGGACCTATAGTCACACTGGTGTCAGACATCAGTCAGACCATAGTCAACCTGATGATCATGATCATGAGTATGACAAACCAGACACATAC
>Ga0208899_1001098_pt1 | contig 19320 bp, 28 predicted proteins | sample VirMetDEL_Nov_24_FD_184518 | JGI IMG/M metagenome (GOLD analysis project Ga0208899, IMG submission 184518) | Aqueous microbial communities from the Delaware River and Bay under freshwater to marine salinity gradient to study organic matter... | ecosystem: Environmental > Aquatic > Marine >... | reverse complement strand
TATTAAGAAAATAAAGGTACTTGATCAGGAGATTAAAGACCTTAAAAAAACATACAACGAAATTCAAACTAAAACAGCTATAAAATGAAAAACGAATTAAAACCCGTTCAAATTTCAGTTTTGAACAAATCAGAAAAGCAAATTTTAAACAAAGAACAGTTAAACTTTCTTTTAGGCAAAACACCCGAAACACATATTTACACAAGACCCGCAAAAGGTGGAGGTCAATGGAAATTTGTAACGGGAGTTTATGTAAAAAAGGTTCTCAATTCAATCTTTGGTTGGGATTGGGATTTTGAAGTAGTCGCATTTGATACTAACATGGATGCTAAACAATGTATTGTTCATGGCAAATTAACTTGCAGGGCAAACGGTGCTACTGTAATTAAGCATCAATTTGGAAGGGCTGATATTAAAATGCGAAAAGCAGACAACACCCCTTTAGACTTGGGCAACGATCTAAAAGCCGCCACAACCGATGCGTTAAAAAAGTGCGCAAGTGAATTGGGTATTGCTTCAGATGTTTACGGGGCAAGTGAATTTAAAAGTATTACGGTTACAGATACCGAAAGCACCAACAAAGAACTTTTAAAAGAATTAATGCAATTATTTATTATCAAAAAGTCTTATTTATCAGATGAAGATTTAAAGCGCATTGAGGAGATAATAATAGAAGAAGAAGAAAGCAGCTACCAAAAAGCAATTAACAACCTTAAAACACTTTAAAATGAGCAGAGTAGGAAATTTTACAAGTAGTCAGGTGTATCGCCTTTGCACTTTTGGACGTGCCAAAGATTCAATAGGCGCACCATTTTACACTTATGTAACCGAAAAAATTAGAGAGCATAGAACAGGCCGACCAATTACCAAAGAAACAAATGCGAAAAGTACCAATTGGGGTAATTTTATGGAACAGTTTGTATTTGAGGTTAAAATGGGGCTTAAATATAAAATGGTTTCTAAAACCCGTTACAAGCATGAAACATTATTATTCAGCGGAATGCCTGACATTATAACAGAGGACACAGTAGGGGATATTAAAAACCCCTATACAATCAATTCATTTTGTGATACGGTTGATAGTTTTGAAAGTATTGAAACCTTTAAAAAAGAAAAACCTGAATACTATTGGCAACTTATAGCCAACTCAATTCTAACGGGATTACCAAAATGTTTGCTTTTGGTTCATATACCTTACAAAGATGAACTCCTAAAAATTAGAGAGGCCGCCGAAAATTACGATGGCAATCAAAATCATATAGCCTTTTTAAATTGGGCAGAGGATAATGAACTGCCTTATATCGAAAGGGGTAAATATTATCAAGATATTAATGAGTTTACATTTGAACCACCACAGGAGGATAAAGACTTTTTAATTGAGAGATTAACATTAGCAACCGAATTATTAACTAAACAAATTAAACAAGATGACATTAGAAGAAATTGATTTGATAATTGAAGGCAAGGTAAACATCATTGATAAGTATAGGCTTGAGCTAAATAATTTGAAGCAAAAAAGAAAAGAAATTATTGATATGATGAACACCGATATTAAGCCAAGCAGACTAAACTTAACAAGTTTAAAAAATTTTATTAATGAGTTTGTTGGTTTTGATATTGCCGAAAAGAAAAAAACACTTTACTACACTTGGGCAAGAATGGTTTATTGTAAAATTGCAAAAGATAACAGCCATTATTCACTCAGGGAAATAGGCGAAGCGATTGGAGGCCGAAACCACGCAACGGTAATTCATAACATTTCACAGTTTAACGATAATTACAAACTTGATCCTGAATTTAAGAGAGAAGCAAATAAAATTATTAACCATTTTAACAAATATTTCAATGATAAGTAACTATTCACCTCAAAACGATTTTCCAAATAATGATGATTGGGATTATCTTTTTAAATTAATGATATTGATTGCATTATTAATTACTTTATTTGCAGTTGCTATTATATTACTAACCCCTGAAATTTTTAACTACCTAATAACTTTATAAAATGAAAAAACAAGAACTAACAAAGCAAGAGGAGTATTTAATAAACGAAGTTTTAAGATACCCCAACATTAGCCAAAAAGATTTAGCGGGGCAATGCCTAACAACTAAGCGAGATATACGATTAAAAGTTAATTCTATTCGTAAAAAAGGATGGATTACCAAATATACAACCCCTCTTTGGTTGGTTGGTGATAACAGCGGCTATTCATTAGAAAGCAAAGACAGCCCACGACTTGAACAATGGGCAAAGAGATTCGGCAACCAAGCCAAAGACATGAATACTATTTTGGAGGTATTCAATAGAGCCGATTTATTCACTCAATTTTAAACTTATGACTTTAGAAGAAAAAGCGGATGCGATGGCAGCGGCTTGTAAATACGTAAACAAAAGCCTGCCAACCTTTAAATTTAAAATGGGGTTCAGCGATAACTTTTCATTTCATAAATACAAACTAACCCAAAAGATAGTTGAGAAATGTAAAGAGGCAAGCATTAAATTTGGTGTAAATGAAAAATCAATTCTTAAAGTGTTAGATCATGAATGGCTACAATTTGAGATAGATGAAAATTACAGTGAAAATTCATTTAAAGAAGAGGCTGAAAGGTTGCTTGAATTGTGTAAAAATATGTATCTTGAAAAAGAATTTAAGATTAGGGCAATTACAATTGATGACATCACAAACCGGGTTGATATTACCCGGAACAAAGTAAGGTTATCAATCAGATTTTCAACCGAATTAAAAACATTTTTAAGAGAAACGAATAAAAGCCGTTTAATAGACCGAAGAACCGTTTATGATAACTACATTAAGTTTAACGAAATAATGCAAGAGAGCGAAGATATGGCCTTTGTATGCCAAAAAATGGGGTTTTCTGAAAGACAATTTTATTATTACAGAAGTTTAACAAAAAAAATCAATAACAAATTAAATAAATAGATATGGCAAGTTTAAATTCAGTGTACATTAAATTAGATACACTAAAACAAATTACCCACACCTTAGAAGTTAAAGGTTTAAAAGGGGTAGAATTAACCATTGCGGTTAATGATGAGGTAAACAACTACAATCAAAATGTTAGCGCATTTGTAGCCCAAACCAAAGAGCAAAGAGAGGCCAAAACAAATAAGTTTTACATTGGGAATGGTAGAACCGTTTGGACTGATGGTAAAATACAGGCTTTTGAATACAAAAAAGATTCAGCCCAAGAAAAAAAAGTAGAAAGCGATAAACAAGCGGATGAAACTGACCTGCCGTTTTAAATAAAAATTATATTTGTAAAAATGTTAGTTGCATTAACATCTTATTTAAAAACTTTTAAAGCCTTGTTGGTGAACGATGCAACCGTTTGTCAGCGAGGCTTTTTTATTAACTAAACTTATGAACGAATACGAGAAATTTTTAGAAAGTAAAAAAAAGACTTTCATTAAAAGTGGATTTGAAATTGATGAAAATCAATTAAATGAAAACTTATTTGATTTTCAAAAATACACAGTAAAAACCGCACTCCTAAAAGGTAGATTTGCTTTGTTTTTTGATTGTGGATTGGGAAAAACATTAATGCAATTAGCATGGGCTGAGGCTGTTTATAACAAAACAAATAAACAAGTTTTAATATTAGCACCTTTGGCTGTTGTTCAACAAACTAAAGATGAGTGTTTAAAATTTGGTATTAACCAAAATAGTTTTGAAATAACAAACTATGATCAATTAAAAAACATTGAAAATATTAATCAATATTCAGGAGTTGTATTAGATGAAAGTAGTATTTTAAAGGGTAGAGATGGAAAGTTATCTAATTTAATTATTTCACTATTTAAAAACACGCCGTATAAATTAGCTTGTACTGCTACACCATCACCAAACGACCATATGGAGTTAGGTCAGCATAGTGAGTTTTTAGGTGCTATGAGTTATTTAGAAATGCTTGCAATGTATTTTGTGCATGATGGTGGGGAAACTTCAAAATGGAGGCTAAGAAAACACGCTAAAGACCCTTTTTGGAAGTATGTATGTACATGGTCTATGGCTTGTGATAAACCTGACACTTTAGGTTTTTGTCATTCAGGATATAATTTACCTGAAATTGAATTTATAGAACATACAATAAAAGTTGAAAATAATACTGATACTTTATTTGGTGATGTGGCTGTTTCTGCAACTGATTTGCATAAGGATTTAAAAAGAAGTTTTGATTCAAGAATTGAAAAAACAAAGGAGTTAGTTAATAACTCTGATGAACAATGGATAATTTGGACATTAAAAAATGATGAGGCCAATGAATTAAATAAAGTTTTAAATAATTCAGTAAATGTTCAAGGGTCAGATTCAGCAGAATATAAAGCTAAACATTTAAATGGCTTTGCTAAAAAAGATTTTCAAAACCTAATTACAAAAACATCAATTGCATCATTTGGTATGAATTACCAACAATGTTATAACATGGTTTTCACTTCTTATGATTTTAAGTTTGAGGCATTTTATCAAGCAGTTAGAAGGTGTTATAGGTTTGGTCAAAAAAATAAAGTTAAGGTTCATTTATTGGTTCCTGAAAGTCAAATAAATGTAAGGAAAACTATTTTAGAAAAACAAAAACGACATTTTGAAATGATTCAAGAAATGGCAAAATATTCAAGTCAAACAGATTACAAAACAAATAAATCTAAATTTATGATAACTAAAAAAGAAATAAAAACAGATGACTACCATGTAATAAATGGCGATTGTGTACAGGAAACTAAAAGACTAAATGATAACGTAGCTGATTTGGTAGTTTTTAGCCCACCATTTGCTGAATTATATGTTTATTCGGACAAAGAGGAGGACATGGGGAATGTAAGCGATTACAATCAATTTAAAGAACATTTTAAATTTTTGATTCCTGAATTAAAAAGAGTTTTAAAAAGCGGTAGAATCTGCGCTGTTCATTGTATGGATTTACCAATACAAAAAGGAAAAGAAGGATTTATAGGATTGAGAGATTTTAGCGGAATGTTAATTGATTGGTTTACTGAACAAGGATTTATTTACCATGCCAAAACAACTATTTGGAAAAACCCCGTAACTGAAATGCAAAGAACAAAAGCACTAGGGTTATTGCATAAAACAATTAAAAAAGATAGTTCTATGAGTAGGGTTGGTATTCCTGATTATGTTTTGTTTTTTAGAAATCAAGGTGAAAATGAAACACCAATACAACATCAAGATAAATCGGATTTATTACCAAACTATCTACCTGTTGATTTATGGCAAAAGTATGCTAGCCCTGTTTGGTATGATGTGGATTATTCAAGAACATTGCAATACAGAAGTGGTAGAGATGGAAATGATGAAAAACATATTTGCCCTTTGCAATTAGATACAATTGAAAGGATAATACATTTATATTCTAATGAAGGTGAAACAGTATTTAGCCCATTTGGAGGTATTGGTTCAGAAGGTTTTCAGGCTTTAAAAATGAATCGAAAATCTATAAGCATTGAATTAAAAGAAAGTTATTTTTCTTTAAATGAAAAGAATCATAGAGATTGTGTTTTAGAAAAAAACAGCACTTTAACATTATTTTAATGCAAACCAAACGCAAATCATTAATAGAAGCAGTAACCAATACCGTAGTAGGGTTGGTTACTTCCTTCGCTATTCAGCTGATTATTTACCCTGCCTTAAATATCCCCGTAACCATAGGCCAAAATGTGTTAATAACATTTGTATTTTTTGCAGCCTCAATAGTGCGGGGTTACCTATTGCGAAGGGTATTCAATCGAATTAATTAGTATATTTGTAATTCTTATGTGCGCAACATTCAAAATAGACATTCATTTTAAATATAAAAGCATTGGCTTAGTAGGGAGCGCACACCCGAACAGCCGATGCTTTGCTTTTTATTATGGCTTATAAACAGATAGAGGAAACTTTTTTATCTAATGTAAACGATGTTATGAACGGGTACAATTTAACCCGTACATGGTTTAATTTTAGGTATGACAACCCCGATAAATGTAAATCCGTACATACTGAACTTTATTTATTTATTGTTGATTTATGGAATAGGTTAGGCCAAAAAGAAAAATTTGGTTTATCTACATTTAACACAATGGAGTTATTAAATATTGGTAGTCGAAATACTTACTATAAAATATTAAAAGATTTAGAAGATTTTGGATTTATAAAAACGATTCAAAAAAGTGAAAATCAACATCAATCAAGAATTATTGCTATATCAAAAATTGAGCAGCCAAGTAAACAATCACTTGACCAAGCGAATATACAAGCAACTGAACAACCACCATTACAACCAAGTGAACAATCACCTGAACACATAGATGAACAAGAAACAAATAAACCATCTAAACCAATAAACAAAAAAACAATAGAGGAAAGAAAAGCGGAATTTAAAAATTCCTTACACCCTTTTTTAGAATCTTATTCAAAAGATTTATTAAATGATTTCTATTCTTATTGGACAGAACATAATGAAACAGGTAAAAAGATGAGGTTTGAATACGCCAAAAATCAACCTTTCAATATTTTAAGAAGGTTATCAACTTGGAAAAAAAACGAGGTTAAATTTGGCAGCCAAACCCAAAAAAGTAAATTTGAAAAGGGGCAGGATGTTTTTTTACAGCTTATGTTAAACGACCCCGAATGCCAAAATGACCCCGCAGTTATCGAATACCGAAAAAATAATAATTTAGGAACTTTAAAACTTGAACAATGAAACCATTTAAAATTTTAAATTTATACGCTTGTTTAGGTGGAAACAGATACAAGTGGGATGAGGTTGCTGAAAACTTAGAAATAACAGCCGTTGAACTTGACCCGGAACTTGCAAGGTTATACCAAGAAAGGTTTCCAAATGACACAGTTATTGTAGCTGATGCACACCAATACCTATTAGAACATTACAAAGAATTTGATTTTATTTGGAGTAGCCCACCATGCCCTACACATAGCAGAGCAAGATATTGGGGATTTGGTGCAAACGGCACTAACCCGGTTTACCCTGACATGAAATTATATCAAGAAATATTATTTATAGAATATCATTTTAAAGGCAAATATGTAGTTGAAAATGTAATACCATATTATGAGCCAATGTTAAATCCCATAAAAAGAGGCAGACATTTATATTGGAGTAATATTAAACTACCTAATATATTAAGTGATAGGGGTAATAAATTAACGGAAAAAGATACAAATTCAGAATCTTTAAATCATTATAATAAATTTCATGATTACGATTTTAGAAAATATAAAGGAACTCAAAGGGTTTTAAAAATAGCCAGAAACCTTGTAGACTATGAAGCTGGAAAAACAATATTAGAAACCGCATTAGGAATAATAAAAAAACAAAATGTAAAACAAACTGAACTATTTTAAAATGAAACAAAAAACAAAAAATAAAAAGCCTAAAAGAATAATTTGTAGTTATTGTTTAAAGTATTCAAAAAATTTTATTTTTGGATTAGGCTGCGAGAATTGTAATAAAACAATTAAATCAAAAAGATGAAACCCGAACTAATTAAAATAATAAATCGCCTAATGATTTCAGTAGGCCAATTTGATGTTAAAAGCGAAGTGATTCAGGTAACAGTTGAGGAAACTTTAGAATACATAAACAAAAAGTTAAAACACTACACACCACAAGAAATTGAAACGGCTTTGAAATATGGCCGAGATAACGACCAAACGCAAGGCGGGCACATCTACGCTCAAAGATTAATTCTATGGCTTAAAAAGTATCATACCGAAGTTTGGCTGAAGAAAAATACCCAAGCCATCCACAACGGAACTTTTAACCAACCGAAAAAACAAGAAAGGTTAGCGACATCAAAAAATGTAAGTGATGAATTTATAGAAGATCAAAAAAGAAAATATCAAAACGGTGAACCCACCGCATTGATTCCCGTATATCAAACTTTAGAAAGACAGGGAAAATTCAAAGATATTTCAAATGAAGAGAAATGGTGGACGGTTGAAAAAGCTATGAGTAATTTATTGGAGGAGGAAAAAGAATTAAACGATATTTTTAAATTTAGAAATTTGAAAGCTGAAATTGACAGTGTAGTAATTGGAAACTCAAAAACAGTTTCAAATAGAATTAAGGCTGAATGTCAGCGACTAATGGTTATTGATTATTTTAAAACCAAAGGCAATTAAGCCTTAACAGATAAAGCTAAGCATTGATTTTTAACTTAATTAATACGATACCATGAGCAAATCATACGAGAGAATCGCAAAAAAAACGCCATTAAAAACAAGACTTGAGGTTTTAGAAGATATGGCTAAAATTGATAAAATGGAAATTGAAAGGCTAAAAAAAGAACTTGAAAAAGTTAAAAATTTAGGTTTAGGTGTTGTAGGGCAAAGCGAACAGTTAAAGGCTTTTCTTGATTATGTAGATAGCAGGTATTCAGAACAAGGCACAAGGGATAAGATAGTAGATGAATTTCTGAGCCTTTAATGTGCTACAACGCTTAGTATAAACGGTCGTTTTTATGCCGTTTATACATTGTTATGCTTTGTATCACTTAGGTAAGGTTGAAGCTGACACAAATACTATAAAGCATAACGGAAAAGTATAACAGTAGTGCGGATAATTAAAAACAATAATATGGATAAGTACACGAAAAAAGCGGTGTTTAGTTACTTGAAGAAGTATGACCACATAGCAAACGAAGATGAATTTATAGAAGTTACTGAATGGAAAAACGGTGAAGGGTTTGATGTAGAAATAGTAGGAAAGTTAAGTACAAGATTCCAATTAACTTGGTGCGAATACACCGCTTTAAAGAAGTTGGTTAAAAAACTTGACAGTTAGCATTACTGTTATACATTGTTGTAGCATCGTTTTAATGTGCTACAACAGAAAATAATATGAGTAGTAAGGGAGTGAGGCGGTGAGCTTTAAAATGGGTAGCAGTGCGTACGGCTGAGAGTTAATTGACCGCTTTAACAACTACCTACCCTTATTGCTTATATTTATTTTTGTGTTGTCGTTTTAATGCAATACAACGGTAAGTATAAGATACGTTGCGACTTGTAACACTAAATTTTAAATTATGAACAGAGTTTACAAATGCAAAGAACAAATTGAAATTTATGCAACTGATTAAAATTAAACCATTATCTGTTAATGAGGCTTGGCAGGGAAAACGATTTAAAACAATCAAGTACAAAGATTGGATTGAAAACGCAATAATTCAATTAAAAGCAATAACCCCACCAAATACAAAGAGGCTTAAATTAATAGTAAACTTTGGCGTTAGTAATTCAGCAGCAGATATTGATAACCCTTTAAAACCTTTGTTAGATTTGATTCAAAGAAAGTATCAAATAAACGATAACCGATTTTATAAACTTGAAGTAACAAAAGAGATAACGAAAAAAGGGAGCGAATATATTAAATTCACTATTGAAGAAATTAATTAATTTTGATGCGTGGAAATAATAACAGAGATTGCATTATTACATGATAGATTCTTTAGAGAGAAAGCCTACCTAATTAGCAAATGTAGATTTCAAGCTGATGACCTTGTTCAAGATATGTATATCAAACTAATGAAATACGACAAAGAGAAACTAAAAGCAATTCACTCTAAAGGTGTTTTGAAGTTCATTTGTGTAAGAATGTTAAACCAACTGTTTTTAGATTCAATTAAAAAAAATAAGAATTATCAATCTACTAATTTAGTAGAGTTATTGTTTAACAATAAAAATGAGATTGAGGAAAAAGAGAAGGCTGAACACATTCGAAGCTTCTTTTCAGAGTTGTATTGGTTTGATTCAAGGCTATTCGATTTGTACGTTTCAAGCGAAAATAGTATGAGAGATTTGGCAGACCAAACGGGTATAAATTTACGAAGCATTTATAATGCAATCAACCGAGCAAAAAAAGAATTACAAAAATTAAAAACGCATAAAGCATTAAATTAATGGCAAAAAGAGGCAGACCAAAAAGTAAAGGGTTAGGTGATACTATCGCCAAAGTAACCAAAGCAACAGGAATAGACCGAGTAGTTAAAGCGGTTGTCGGTGATGATTGCGGATGCGATGAGAGGCGGGAAAAGTTAAACAAGATGTTTCCATATGTTAAGGAAACTTTAACCATGACACCCGACCAAATAAGCATTTACGAAAGGATTAGACCCGAATTATACAAAGGGAGTAATACAAGCCGAAATGCGGTTGAAAGTTTAAGAATGTTACGCAATACAATACTACAACGCAAAGACAAACCGACAAGCTGCGGTTCATGTGTTAGAAGGTGGCGTGATGAATTTGATAAAGTTTACCAAAATCAATGCAATGCAGATTAAATTTCACGTACCGGAAACCCTTTCAGAAATAACCCTGAAACAATATCAAGATTTTATTCTACTTGATAAAGAAATGGAAGAGGATGCCTACTTAATGGCAATCGCTAAAATATTTGTTCGAGGTGATTTGGTACACATTGAAAAGCTACCACTAAAAAAGCTGAATGAGATATTTGAAACGATAACCAACTTATTTGCAACCGAGAAAAACAAGTTTACAAACATCATTAAAATTGATGGGGTTGAATATGGGTTAGTGCCAAACTTGGATGAGTTAAGCATTGGAGAGGTGGCAGACATTGAAGAATATTTTAAGCAAGGGTACGAGAAAAACCTGCACAATATTTTGGCAATTCTATTTAGACCAATTACCCAAAAGTTTGGCAAACTTTACAATATTGAAACCTACAACGGCACACAAGAACGGCCTGCATTATTCCAAGAACATTTCCCATGCGATATCCTTCAAGGTGTTTTGGTTTTTTTTTCGACTTTAGAAAACGACTTTTTGAATCATACTCTTTCTTATTTACTCAATCAGGAGGAAAGCAAGAATTTCAAACAAGCCGTTCAATAGATTGGGGGTGGTATCATTTTTTAATGGCACTTGCAAATAACAATGTTTTCGATTTAGAAAGGGCTGAACAGTTACCAATACACAAAGCCTTAATGTTTTTAACCTATCGAAAAGAACAGGAAGAAAAGGCAATTAAGGGTTTAAAAAAATAAATTAAATTTTTTTTACTATTTTGCTTGTGTATATAAAAAGTATATGTATATTTGTATAACAAAACAAAACGAGATGAGATATTTACACTACACAATAAGATTAGAAGATAACAAACAAATAAGAACTGTATATTCTAACAATGAAACCCCATCTTGGACAGAAGAATTAATTTGCCAAGATTCTAAAGGTAAATTAACTTATAAAATTTGGGATAAAGAAACTAACAAAGTAATAACAGTTGTATAATGAAATATAAAAAATGAAAAAAAAACTAATTGAATTACCGAAAGAATTATTTGAACAGATTGAAAAGTCAGCAGCTAAGAATGAACGAAGTGTAAATAAGGAAATAACATTTTTATTAAGGCAAGCCATTAAAAGATAACAGAAACCTTTTAAAATCGTTATAGAGTTATGCAAACACTGTATAAGGTAGTAAAAGAGGTTGAAAAGTTGGTGAACAATCATCCACAAATAACATCATTTTACTACGGTGATTCAATTCAATTAGATACTAAAACCGATGCACTACCTGCATTGTTAGTAGAGCCTCAGCCAAGTAATAGCGGTCGGGGCTTTGCAGTTTTTACAATTCTTTTAACCGTTTTTGATATACCAAGTGAAGATAGAAGCGATGATCTTGAAACAGATTCAAAAATATTTGATATTATTCAGGATGTGGTAGGGCAGTTTATCAATGGCGATATTTTTAAAAACCATGAGGACTATTCAGTCGGCACTGACATACAAATTAGCCCGTCTCAACCGAGAATAGACAAAAACGATAGAATGCTTGCATGGACAGCAAGTATTGACATAACAGTAAAATATGCCAAAACAGGATGCACCGATTCAATTATTTATTCAGAAAATATAAATGATGGTATTGGGGTTTGGGAAATTGGCGAAACATTTATAGTACAATAATGGCAGAACAAGGAAGAACAACGTTAAAAGGTTATTTTGAAACAGGCGACAAGCCGACACAAGCACAGTTTGAAGATTTAATTGATAGTGTACCAAACACTTTAGATTCAGGTGTGTCAAATACAGAGTTTAGCTATTTAGGTGGTGTAACCTCAGCAATACAAACACAAATTAATAGCAAACAAGATGAACTAACGGGATTAACAGCAAGTGTTACAGAATTAAACTACACCGATGGAGTTACCTCAGCTATTCAAACTCAAATTGATGCAAAACAGAATGAATTAACAGGGCTTACTGCTACAGTAACTGAGTTAAATTATACCGATGGTGTAACCTCAGCAATTCAAACTCAATTAGATGCCAAAATAGCATCAGTTGAAGCAGATAAAACGCCACAACTAGGTGGTGATTTAGATGTAAATGGTAATGATATTACAGGCAATCCCGCAATAGATGGAAGGCGTGCAATAGTAACAGAGGAAGAAACAGCCAAAACACTAGCCTTAACCGATGCAGGTGATTTTGTTGTAACTACATCAGGCAGCGCAACAACCGTAACAATACCAACAAATGCAAGTGTGGCATTTCCAACAGGTACAGAGATTGATTTCATTCAAAAAGGAGCAGGCGAATTAACAATTGAAGGTGGTGGCGCAAGTGTAACCCTTAACGGAGTTCCTGCAGGAAGTACAGCAATAACAGCACAATGGGGTGGCGCAACTATTAAGAAAATAGACGCTGATGAATGGGTAATAGTTGGCAAAATAAACGATGTAGCATGATAGGATTGAGTTATGGTAATTTTGCGAGTAGTGGGGTTAGTGGTTTTACAGGTTTATTAGACACTTACCCAAATGCTGCGGCTGCTTATTCTTTACGATTATTAAAATCTGATTATACAGGAGCATTAGTAGAGATTCGCAGAAGTTCAGATAATGCGGTTAAAACATTTTATCCTGACGCAAACAATGAATTCAGCCTAACATCAGAAGATGGAAGTGGAACGAGTTTATCAACTTGGATAACTACTGATGATGGATATGTAAGAACTTGGTATGACCAAAGCGGAAATTCAGTCGATGTAACACAAACAACAGCAAGCGCACAGCCACGAATTATATTAAGTGGAAATTTACAATTAGAAAACTCAAAGCCATCAATGTTTATAAATGGTGGTATTATAGAATTACAAAATTCAGGCTTTGCGGGCTCATCCGTAGAAAGTATTTTGATGGTATTAAATCAAACAAACACAAATGGAAGGGCATTAACATTTGAAGGAGGCGATAGCGGTTTAAGGAATACATCAAGCGATGCATTCAGAGTTAGAGGGAGTTCAGATGTTAATATATTAACACCAATGACATCAGAACCACAAGTACTGATACATTGTTATGGTGTTGACCCTGTTGTTACTTATTATAATAATACAGCAGGTAGTTCAGGTAATCAAGGTGCGTATATTGGCTCACTTTTAACAATAGGTGGTGGTTCTAATAATATGATAGGAACTATTCAAGAGGTGATTTTATACAATTCAGACCAAGTTTCTAATCGTGAAGGGATTGCTACTAATATTAATGACTTTTATTCAATTTACTAATGTGGTATAAAGGAACAGAACAACAGTGTATTAATTATGATGAATTTGTTACATCAAACGAAAACTATGTTAAAAGTGACAATTGGGCTAATCCTGTTGAGATTGAAGGTAGTTGGTATATTTTGAAGCATGAAAAATACGAGGCTAACATGGAATTAGTAAACGAATTACCTAAACAAGAACAAATTGTTTGATACAAAAGAAATAAAGAAAGCATTTGAAACCTTTGGCAAGGAGGTAATACAAGAGGCACGTTCAAATCTTAAAACTCAAAACATAGATTCAAGTGGTAACCTTTCAAAAGGTTTAAACTATGAATTTGAGGGGTATAAAAATGGTTTTAGGTTTGTGATTAATATGCCCGAATATGGTATTTATCAAGATGTGGGTGTAAAAGGAAGTAAAACATCTTATCAAAAAACAAAATCAGCACAAGCCAAATCAAAAACAAACTTTTCTTATAAAAAGAAAATGCCACCTTCAGGTGATTTAGATAAATGGGTAATAAGAAAGGGGTTAGCAAATACAAGAGATGACAAGGGTAGATTCATTTCAAGAAAATCGATGGTTTTTGCGATAAGAAAATCAATATTCCAAAAAGGAATAGAGGCAAAAGAATGGTTTACAGATGCATTTGAATTGAAATTTAAAAGACTTGAACCAAAAATTGAAGATGCAATGGCAATATCAATAGAGAAATTATTAGACTTTACAGTAAAAGAAAACTTTAAAAAATAATGGCAGTTACAATAACAAATACTTTCAATGATGTAGTTGCATTACAACGGCCTTTAGTTTTAACTGCATCTTCAACCAACACAGCACAAGAAAAGTTTAGATACGTTTTAACGGTTGATATTAATTCAACAGAAGTAATTAAGGTAAAGCAACAAGCTAATGCAGGCGGTGATGTTCATTTTGACTTATACCAAATAATTAAAGACTACTTTGAAAATAAATATTTAGATGGGGGTACTGAAATTCATAAGATAATTACTACCGTTGATGGAGATGATACGGCTTTATTTGTTGAATTAAATTGCTATGAGGAATATGCGGACAGTGCAACATTAGCACCCGTTGAAAGGCCACTTAATAATGACACAGCTTCATTTATTTGCATCAATACAACCTTTCAATTTACAGACGGAGTTACCCCAACTTTAGCGGGGGTTTACGAATTTAACAACGACACAACAGAAATAAGTTGGCTAACAAATATGCCAACTACACAAAAGACAAGGGCGGGAGAATATGCAACGGCTGCAATTTTAGCAAGTGATTTTAGAGGGGCGGTTAGTACATCATTGAGATATAGCATTACTTTTTATGAGGCTGACGGCACGCAAATTTCAACAGCAAATATTACAAGGGCAACGATAGGAATGGCTGATTTTATAGCGACCAAATCAACGGCCAACGCTGCAAAACTTTATCAATTTATACCCGTCGGTTATCAAAATTTAGAAGATCAAAGTTTTAATACAAGCATAAGACCAAGCACGCAGGCTAATTTGGCTTATTACGCAATTAATGTTTTTGATAATTCAGGCGATTACATTACAAAGACTTACAGATTTGATATTGCCGACTGCTCAAAATATACACCTATTCAATTGGCTTGGGTTAATAGTTTAGGTGCTTGGGATTACTACACATTTGAACTTGCAAGCATTGAAACCCTAAACATTCAAAGGGAAACAATCACAACGAATTACGGCAATTGGAATGCAGGAGCCGTTTTTAGTTATTCTCAATATGAGAGGGGCGAAATGGTTACTAAGATTGAAGCCGACAAAGAATATACAGTTAATTCAGATTGGTTGGATGATGAATATTTTGTTTGGCTTCAAGAATTATTAATGAGCAAAGATGTTTACTACTGTAATTCAGATGGTACATTTAACCCTATAATTTTAACCGATAATTCATACGAGATTAAAAGCGAATTGAATAAAAAATTAAATAGCTTAACTTTGAAGTTCAAATTAGCACATAAAATTAGATGATTCAACTAATCGCATACGAGCAATCAACTGAAACACCTTACTATTTAGATATAGATTCAGATGAAGATATTAGTTTAAATTTTCAGGTTTCAGAAGTTCAAGATTTTAGCACAAGAAAATCAAGTTCATCAAATAGTTTTACCTTACCCTTTACCAATATAAATAATCAATTCTTTGCAGGGTTGTATAATGTAAATTTAGCAACAGGAACATTTGATATTTACCAAAAAACAAACTGCCAATTATTAGTTGATAGTTTAACCCAAATACAGGGCTATTTATACATTGAATCAATTAACCTAACCACAGAAACTTATTCATTAGTTATAATTGGTGAAACGGGAAACCTTATTGATGAGTTAGGCGAAAAGAAACTTCAAGACTTAGATGATACATGGCAAAATACATTTAGACATTTATTAACTAAAGATAATATTGTTGATAGTTGGGATGATAATATTACATATCAAGGAAGTGCGACAGACCAAAGCGTTATTAAATACCCTTTTATTAATTGGGGAATTGATAACAAGATATGGACATTAGGCGGGCAAAACGCAAATGACATTAGAGATAATTCATTTCCAATACAACCTTATGAATTTAAGCCCGCAATGAAAATGGCTACTATCTATGATAGGATATTTGCGGAGGCGGGATATTCTTATGATAGTAACTTCTTTTCAACTTCAGGGTTTAATATTTATGATACCTACATGACCTTGTCTAATAATACAGATATTGTTAAGTTTAGACCGTTAAATTATGGTTTTTTAACAAAGCAAGGCTCAGACCAAAGTATTAATACAGTAATTGAAACCTTAATGGACTTTTCAAATGAGTCTTATGATATTGGAAATCAATTTAGCACTGTAAACAAAACATACACTTTAGGAATAACAGGAACTTGGCAATTTAAAGTTCAATCAACAATTTCATTTACAAGAAATGACGGTGCAGGCGATACGTCAGCCACTTATAAATATAGACTAAAAGTAAATAGCACTCAAATTTATGAATCACAAGAATTTATAGCATCCCCATCAACAGACGGAACAGGAGTAATACAAACACATACTTTATTTATACCAATTAACGCTTTAAGTGGAGATGTTTGTGAGATGTTTATAATAGCTTATGAAACAACTGCACTAACTGCATTATCCTCGTTTAGTGTTTTGATTTCATCAGGAGGTACTCAAACGTATTGGCAATTAATAGCACAACCATACACTCCTAACGGACAAGCAATTTACCTACAAGACAATTGGCCTGACATAAGCCAAAAGAATTTCTTAAAATCAATCTTCGAGCATTTTAATATGTTTGTTGAGCCTAAACAAGATAACCCAAAAGAATTAATAATTGACCCGTATCCTATTTACATGGATAGAGGGGCTGAATTAGATTGGACTGATAAAATAGATTTATCAAAAGAGGTTCAAATAATACCTACAACCAATTTTAGAAAATCTAAATTAAAATGGCAATGGTCGCCTGATGTTAATTACCTTGCAAAATATAGGCAAGAAATATCTAAAAAGAATTATGGAAGTTATATTTATGAAGACCAAAGCGATTTAATAGAAGGTGAGTTTACCAACTTCACGGAGTTTGGAGAGCCAACTAATAAGTTAATAAACATTAGCGGAACAACAGCAATTTATGAGATTTGTTTAATGGACTTAACAGCAAGAGATAGCGCAGGCGGTGCAGTACCATTAAAAGGTAAACCAAGATTTGCATACTTTAAGAAAAAAAATTTAGGAGATGACAATAATATTTACTTGTATGATGAGGCAACAGACCTACCTGATGCAGTAAATTTCTATGGTTACTTTGGGCATTATTCAGATGTGCCCGCCACAACAGGGGTATTTAATTTAAACTTTTCAGATACCTATTCAGGCATTTATAATTTTGGGGTATGGGTTACAGAGGGAACAGAGCAAAACCCATTTTTACAATATTGGAAAGAGTATTTAAATGAGATTTACAGCGATGAGGCTCGAATGTTATCGGCTTACTTTAATTTAAATTCAACAGATATTCATAACCTAAGATTTAATAATAAAATATTTGTAAAAGATGCTTTTTATCGTATCAATTCAATAAGCGGTTACAAGCCAAACAATACCCAACCATGCAAAGTTGAATTAATAAAGTTATTTGAATCGAATGAAGGTTTAGGTAATAAGTGTAATTTAAAAATAGGTTCATTTGACCAAAGTGGTATTGTTAATTTTTTAAATTCAGCAACAGGAGCGGCAGCAGATTCTACTAAATCATGTTGCGAGGCTTATGGCTATGATTGGATAGCATCAGGAGATGGTGGCGATTGCTATTGGAAAAGTTTAAGTAACCCAAATGGTGACCCATTTGAACCTGAACCAAACACAGGAAGCGGAGGATAGTATGAGAAATTTACCCGAAATATTAAGATGGTTAGCGACTAAGAATAAAGTTGAAAAAACCGATAGTTTAGAAATAAAAATAGCGATGGGTAAAAACTACCTGCCAAAATCGTTTAAGGGTATGGTTGAACACTTAAAGAAAATATTGTGAAGGTAATTGCAACAGAAATAGATATAAAAACAGCTAAGGCAGTTAAATCATTAGGGGATGTCGAAAAGGCTATAAAAAAAGCAGGAGATGAACAAGAACGCTTAAAAAAACAGTTAAAAGAAACAACCGACAAAAAAAGTGCTGAAAAATTAAAAGGTCAAATTGACAAATTATCAAAGTCAATATCAAACTTAAAAGATAGGCAAAAAGAATTAAAAGAAGCAAACGATTTAGCTTTTAATAAAATAGATAGTTCATTAAATGGAATTCCTTCAAAATTAAAAGGTTTTATTGGAGGTATTAAAGGTTTAACTAAAGGGTTTGGCTTACTAAGAAGTGCTGTTATAGCCACAGGAATAGGTGCTTTGGTTGTGATTGTAGCTGCAGCAGTTGAATGGTTTAGTAATTTCGATGCAGCGGTTAAGATTGTAAGCACTGCAATGGATTCTTTCAACGGGGCTTTAGGTCAGTTGGGAAAATCTTTGGATTTATTAATTAAGGGTGAATTTTCAGCAGCAGCCGAAGCGTTTACTGAAATTGGAAATGCGGCTTTGTCAGCGGCAAAAGATTCACAAAGGCTTTTTGATGTTACTAAACAATTACAGGAACTACAAGCCGAAAACATACCATTAAACGCTAAACTTAGACAAGATTTAGAATTACAAAAGAAAATTTTAGAAGACACAACCTTAACAGAAAAAGAAAGGTTGGCAGCTTTAGACCAAGTAACTGCATTAAGCGAAAAAATACAGAAAAATATAATTGCAGAAAATAAACTAAAAGTTGAACAATTAACATTAGAGGCTTCTTTAGAAAATAACGACGAACAAAGGCGGTTAAAAAATATTGAGTTAGCAAATGCTCAAGCTGAATTAATTAACCAAGAGGGGCAACTAAATATCATTAGAAAAGATGCGGAAAAAGTTGAAAGGGAAATATTAGCAATATCAAGGCAACAAAAAAACGAACAACTGCAAGAGGAATTAAGACTACAAAAAGAATTATTAGAAGCTGAAAAATTAAGAGATGCAGCTAAAATAATTTCTTTAATAGGTTTACAAGATGAATTGCTAAAAACTGAAATGGCTGAAAGGCAATTAGCAGGTGCGAGAATTGAGTTAGGCGAAGTTGAGAAAAAACAAATCGCAACAATTACCCAACT
>Ga0208899_1001095_pt1 | contig 19370 bp, 28 predicted proteins | sample VirMetDEL_Nov_24_FD_184518 | JGI IMG/M metagenome (GOLD analysis project Ga0208899, IMG submission 184518) | Aqueous microbial communities from the Delaware River and Bay under freshwater to marine salinity gradient to study organic matter... | ecosystem: Environmental > Aquatic > Marine >... | reverse complement strand
AACTAATTCTTTTTTGATATAAAACCACAGTATTATTTTTTGCATTACGCATAAATAAATTTGCTGTATCTCTTACATCATTATTATAAAACCTATCTTTTGCTAAATAGCCTTTGTGATAAGTTATGGTTTCGTTAGATTGAGCCGTTTGCAACCAGGTTTCGTAGTTGTTTATTGTCATTGTTTTTATCCTCTGTTTTTTTATTGTTATAATTTCTAACAATCATTTTAATTGCTAGACCATTTTCATCTTTAAGAGTATTGAATAATATTTTTGTCAATTCCCTTACAGATAAATTTTGTTGTAGTTGTTTATTCATTTTAAATTATTAATAATGCTAAACCCAAAATAATTATAGATACAAAAATGACGCACCACATAACCGCTTTAGTATATCTTCTATGTATTGCTTTACCCATTATAATCATATTTTTTAACCTCTGTTTTCTTGTTGGTTTTTTTTGATTTTAAAAACTCGTAAACTATTGATATTAAACCATATAATAATAAAACTTTTATTGTCATATCCATTTTTATTTATCCTTTCTGTTTGCTTCATTAATTATATCATCTGGTAAAGGTACTATATCATAATCATAATGTATTTTAAGATCATGTTGATTTAGATCTATTTCTTTATTTATTTTTGCCAAATAATCGTTGAACTTTTTTATTGTTTTATTTAGTTTGTCGCAGCTACTATCATCATTCATATTTATTCCTCGCTTTCTGTTTCATCTGTACCCTCATCTAGTATTTTATCATCTAAACAATCAACCTCTACATAATCACAATAACCTTCATTATGTAATTTTGTTGCTTCATCTAAATCTTTAGCTTCAATAGTACATTCCTCTCTAACTCTTTTATTCACCTCTCTCCAAAATAAAAATTGTTTTTTCATTTATTTTTCCTCGCTTTCTTTTATTTCCTCTAAATCATCTGGTAAAATACCATCACAAAAACTTGAATGATCGCCATTGTATTGATAAATTTTACCATCATCATTTCCATCTTTATCTGTTTTAAGATAAGTTAAGTTATTAACCATAACATATTTATATTTTGTCATTTATTTACTCGCTTTCTGTTGTTTATATTGTTTTTTGTTTTTAGCTTTAGAATTTAAAATGCTGCAATATTCCTGAATATAATACTCATGTTGATATTTATTTTTAATAATTCTATTAATTGCATTAATTCTTTTATCTTTCCAATTCATTAAGCAACCTCATCTTCGTCTAAATCTCTACTACAAAGAAAATCTTCATAGCCTATTTCATAAGCAATGGGATCACTATCTTTTAATAATTTAGAAAAATACCAATTACCAGTATCATAAAGATCATCTAAAAAATCATCATATTCATTTTTATATCTCATAAGTTCCTTTCTATTTGTTAATTATGCTACTTTTAAAACTATATTGTTTTCGTATGGTATAGTTTTAATAACTTTGTAATCATTTAATTTATCTACTTGGTCAATAAACCAATTACCTTTTTTTTGATAAAGTCTAAAACTAGCATTTTCAATTAAATAACTGTGCATTCTGTCTTTTGTTGTTTTAGAATACCAACCACCATTGTTTAAAGTTATTGTGTTGTTCTCTACATCATGTTCAATTATTTTTGTTGCATGGTGTATTACATTTATTTTTTTATCTTCAACAAATGTTGTTGTTTTGTATGCTGATTTATATGTAGTCATTGTTTTTTTCCCTTTGTTAGTTGTTTTTTATTGTTATAATTGTTATTGTTTTATTTTTATAGTTGCCAAATTGTCGCACCTATTTACCAAATATTAAAGTAATTATTATTGCTAATACTAAAGCTAAATAAAAATATTCCATTGTTTTACCTTTCTATTGTTGCGTTAATCTATAAAGTTTCTAGCAAAATCTAAAGCAAATAATAAAAAGCAACCAAAGGTTAATATAAACCCTAATGATTGCTGCGTTGGATCAGTTGCTAAAATAACCATACCTAACATTGAGCATGACAAAAGTATTAACCATTTAATAATTAAAAGCATATTATAGTTCCCTTTCTTAGTTGTTTAGTTTTTTTTCGTATTGTTTCCAAACTTTTATAAGTTTTTTAGTGTCTCTAATTTGCTGATCACTTAAACAAGATAAAATAAATTTCATAATCTCGTATTGATTGTCAACATCTTCTAATTCTCTAAATGCTACATCTATTTTATTTATGTCTATTATTCTTTTTTGATCATTAACAGGCGTTGTATTTGGTAGTTCATTTATTATTACTTGATCTATTTTATTCATAGTTCCCTTTCTTAGTTTAAAGCAATTAAGCTAATTAATATAAACGCACTTAATAAAAACAAAGTATTAAAAGCATAAGCTAAATAGTACAATGTAGTCTTTTTTCTGTTTTTTATTTTCATAAATATCAATTTAACATATTGGTTAATTAATATCAGTTGACAAATTGACGCAGCTTATAGATTAGAATAGTTATAAAGTATTATGAGTGAGATATATTTATAATTAGTTATAAAGATGGTTCAACCAACTAGACATAAACATTTTTAACTTATGCGACATAACAAACGGATCTAATACGCCAAAATATTTTCCGATAATAAAGCGTTATCAGACATTACAATTGATAACTTTAATTATCGTTAGTAATATTTACTGCAACTTTTACAGCTTTTTTAAAAACTGCACCCCCTACTACCCCAAATTTTCTACCTAACTTTTCTTATATATATACATGGGAATTGTAAACAGACACACACAGACACCCTGCACCAGTTATACAAACGCATTACCAAAATTATTTTTTAGTTGTTTTAAAAAGCGAATACACTAGATGTAGTATATGGATTATATGAATAGTGATGAATTTGATTGTGTTGCTTATGTTGATGAAAAAACTAATAATCTAGTAATAAGATTCTTTGGTATACCTAATAAACAAGCTGCTGAACTATTTGCAGATTATGTAATGATGACATTAGGAGTTGATTACCAATCTATTAACGAGACCCCTCGTTCTAAAATGGTTCATTAACAGATGAACATTAAGATCCCTTATACTCCCAGAAAACATCAAAGTTATCTACATCAACAAATTAATAAACATAGATGGAGTGTGCTGGTTTGTCACAGAAGGTTTGGCAAAACAGTATGTATGATAAACCACTTAATCAAATCAGCATTAATGTGCAAACATAAGAATCCTAGATTTGCTTATATTGCACCCACCTTTAAACAGGCGAAGTCAATCGCTTGGGATTACATGAAACAGTTTACTGCAAAAATCCCAGCAACAAAGTTTAATGAAACAGAATTGAGAGTAGATCTGCCGAATGGTGCTAGAATAACATTACTAGGAGCTGAGAACTCTGATGGGTTAAGAGGTATATACCTGGATGGTTGTGTGATCGATGAATACGCAAACATTGAAGGAAAGTTATTTGCAGAGATAATTAGACCAGCTCTATCTGATCGTAAAGGTTACTGTGTCTTTATTGGTACACCTGCTGGAATGAACAATAACTTTTATGATCTCTACCAACACGCTAATGGAGCAGAAGATTGGTTTAACTATAAAGCTAAAGCAAGTGATACAAAGATTGTAGATCCAGAAGAATTAGAAAAAGCAAAAGAAGTTATGGGTGAGAAGAAGTACCTACAAGAATTTGAGTGTGATTGGATTGCCAACATTGAAGGTGCTATCTATGGAGATGAAATAGCCAAGTTAGATGATAAGAAGCAACTAGCAAGAGTACCCTACGATCCTACTTTGCCTGTCTCAACTGCATGGGATCTCGGTGTCGCAGACCACAGTAGTATTATATTCTTTCAACAAAAAGGAACAGCAATACAGATAATAGATTACCATGAAGAACGTGGTCATGGATTACCACACTATATTCAGTTGCTAAACGAAAAACCATACGTTTACAAAGAACATTATGCACCACACGATATTGAAGTACAAGAATTTGGTAATGGCAAAACAAGAAGAGAAATAGCTTATCAGTTAGGAATTAGATTTAAGGTAGTACCGAAGCTACCAGTAGAGGAAGGAATCCACGCAGTAACTATGTTGCTCAACCGATGTTGGATAGATACAGACCATTGCAAAAGTTTGATAGATGCGTTAAGACATTACCACAGGAAGTACATTGACAAAAATAGAATGTTCAGATCGAAACCTGTACACGATTGGAGTTCTCATGCTTGTGATGCGATGCGTTACTTAGCAGTTGGTCTACAAGAATTAAATACTAGACAAAATGCTCCACAAAGTGTAGCAGATAATAACTATAGGATTATTTAATTATGGGATCAATACTTAAACCAAAAATACCAGCGTTGCCACCTGTGCAACCTTTACCAGAGCCACCAGATACAGAACTATCTGAAGCAGAACAAGCAAAGTTAGACGCAGAGTTTGCTGCTAAAGAACGAAGAAGAAAAGGTAGAAAATCAACAATCAAAACTTCTCCATTGATTGCTATGGAAGAAGCAGACGTAGAGAAGAAAACATTACTAGGATAATAATATGTTAGATAAAATTAAAAAAGTATTTAAAAAAGAAAAATCAGAAACTAAATCTGTTAAGAAGAAACCATTGTTTGACTTAGGAAATAAATTAGATTCTGGTGTAGGTATTAATGAAACTAAATCAGAATCAAAAAAAGAAGTTACAAGTGAAAACAAATCTTCTTTGACATTTGGAAAATAATTATGGGATCTAATGGAGCAAGTGGTGGTGGAAGTGCAGATGCACCAAACACAAAAAGATCAACATTATCTACAAAGAACCAACAAAAATTATCAGACAGAAACCAAAAAAATAAAACAGAGTTTGGATATAATAAACCAAAATCTGCTTTAGAAAAAGTTGGAGACTTTGTAAAAACTGGTGGATTTATAGGAGCTGCTGTTAGAGGAGTAACAAAATCTGTAAGAAGAGGAAGAGTTAATACATCATTAATGGGAACTCCAGACTATCAAGGATCATCAACAAGAAGTAGTGCAACTAATTCTATGAATGATGGAAGAGGTAATAATAATGGCAATCAAGTTGTTCAAGCTCCAATAGTAAAAGCACCAACATCAATAGAAGTTTCTCAAGTTGCACCAGAAGTTACATCAGAAGAAGCAAGAGCATCAGCAAATGAATTAATTTCAAAAAAAAGAAGAGGTAGAGGAAGATCTTTAATGATTGCAACATCTCCAGAAGGTGTTAAAGATCAAGGTTTAACCTTAAGTCAAAAAACTTTATTAGGATAATATGCAAACAGATTTAGCAAAAACATTATTAAAAAGATTTGATCGCTTAAAATCAAATAGACAAAACTGGGAAAGTCATTGGCAAGAAGTTGCAGACTATATGCAACCAAGAAAAGCTGATGTAACTAAAACAAGATCTAAAGGTGATAAGAGAACAGAACTTATTTTTGATAGTTCACCATTACAAGCAGTAGAACTATTAGCTGCTTCACTTCATGGTATGTTGACGAACCCTGCTACTACTTGGTTCTCATTAAGATTTAAAGGTGGAGAGTTTGAAGATAACGATGAAGCAAAAGCCTGGTTGGAAGATGCTACTGAAGTTATGTACAACGCAATTAACAAGTCTAATTTTCAACAAGAAATATTTGAACTGTACCATGATCTAATTACATTTGGTACTGCAGCAATGTTTATTGAAGAAGATGCAGAAGATACATTAAAATATTCTACAAGACATATTAATGAAATGTATATTTCAGAAAATGATAAAGGTAGAATAGATACAATATTTAGAAAGTTTAGATTAACAGCTAGAGCTGCAATACAAAAATTTGGTGTTAATGTTTCTGATAACATTGTAACTGTAAATAGAAAAGATCCATATGAAGAAATAGAAATACTTCACGCAATATATCCAAGATCTGATTTTAATCCTAAGAAAAAAGATAAAGCTAATATGCCTTTTGAATCTGTTTATTTAGAAGCTGGAACAGGTGATGAGTTATCTGTATCTGGATTTAAAGAGTTTCCTTTTGTAGTACCAAGATACTTAAAAGCATCACACGAAATTTATGGTAGATCTCCAGCAATGACAGCATTACCAGATGTTAAGATGTTAAATGAAATGTCTAAAACTACAATCAAGTCTGCACAAAAACAAGTTGACCCACCTTTATTAGTTCCAGATGATGGATTTATTTTACCAGTAAGAACTGTTCCTGGTGGATTAAATTTTTATAGATCTGGTACTAGAGATAGAATTGAACCATTAAACATTGGTGCGAACACTCCATTAGGTTTAAACATGGAAGAGCAAAGAAGAGATTCAATTAGAAATGCTTTCTATGTAAATCAATTAATGATGCAGAGTGGTCCACAAATGACAGCAACAGAAGTTATCCAACGTAACGAAGAGAAGATGAGATTACTTGGTCCAGTATTAGGTAGACTACAATCAGAATTATTAAAACCATTAATCGATAGAACTTTTGCATTACTACTTAGAAAAAATTTATTTAGACCAGCACCAGACTTTTTATCTGGTCAAGATATAGAAATTGAATATGTATCTCCATTAGCTAAAGCACAAAAATCTGCAGAGCTACAATCTATTATGAGAGGTATAGAAATATTAGGATCACTTGCAAATGTTGCTCCAGTATTCGATCATGTTAATATGGATAAACTTGTTAAACATTTAATGGATGTTGTAGGTGTTCCACAAAAAGTTTTAAAAACTCAAAATGAAGTTCAAGCTAAAAGAGAACAAGATCAACAACAACAAGCACAACAACAACAAATGGCACAAATGCAACAAGTTGCTGAATCTGCTGGAGCTGCTGCACCAATGGCAAAAGCATTACCAGAAGAAGCACAAGCGTTAGCTAATGCTGAAATTCAAGAATAATAAAAAAACAAAAGGATAGATATGCAAGACGAAAAAGCAGTACAAGCTTATATAAAAAAATTACAAGAAAATTATAAACATATTTTTACATCAGATGAAGGTAAGGAAGTTTTATCTGATCTAGAAAAAAGATGTCATTATCATTCTACTACCAATGTTAAAGGTGATAGCCATGAGAGTGCATATATGGAAGGTCAACGAAGCATCCTTCTATTTATTAAACAAATGCTTCAAACCAAATAAGGATAACAACTATGTCAGAAGAACAGACAACTCAAACAACTGAGCCTGTAGCAGAGACAACACAAACTACAGAACCAGTTGCACCAACTATAGCAACAACAAATAATTCAACACCTTCAACTTGGAAAGATTCAATTTCACAAGAGTTTAGAGAAGATCCAAACATTTCTAAATTTACTGAAATAGATGCGTTAGCTAAAAGCTATATCAACGCAACTAGAATGATTGGTCAAGATAAAGTTGCTGTACCAAATCAAAACTCAACAGACGATCAATGGAGTGAAGTTTATGATAAACTTGGCAGACCAGAATCTCCAGATAAATATAAACTAGATGTAAAATCTGAAGTAGTTCCATTAGATGATGGTACAATTAAATCGTTTGCAGAAAATGCTCACAAGCTAGGTTTAAATAATAAACAGGCTCAAGGTATCCTAGAATATTATAAAAATTCTATGGAAAGTTCTGAGCAACAAGCAAGAATAGATACAGAAACTGCACAAGCAAATGCAGAAGCTGAACTCAGAAAAGAATGGGGTAGATCTTTTGATGAGAATTTAAAAAAAGCTGCAGGAGTTGCTAAAGCAAACATGGATGAAAAAATACTAAACATGGAACTAAAAGATGGTACTCGTTTAGGAGATCATCCTTCAGTTATTAAAGGTTTTGCAAACATTGCTAATCTTATGTCTGAAGATAAAATGATTGGTACTGCAGAAGAAAACTCAACATCTGGAAGAGACTACCAAAGTGAAATTAGTTCTATTGTTAATGATAGAGATGGTCCATATTGGAATAAAGCTCACCCAGAACATGATAAGGTGGTTCAACAAGTATTTACTTTGAGAACAATGCTTAATGAATAAAGAAGAAATAAGATTAGAAATATTAAGAATGGTATTGGAAAGTGGATCAGAAAAAATAAAATCTGATCCCTTGCCAAGCTGTGAAAAATATTATACATGGGTTTCTAAGACGAATGAAAATTCGTCTAAGAAAAGTAAGACAATTCGTAAGAACCTTACTGACAACAAGGAATAGACTTGTAGTCTAAAAGACTTTAAATCCAAGAGAAGCCAGGTTTTCTGAGAACGTCTCTGTTTTGTTTTAACATTAACTTAACAATAATAGGAGACATAATATGTCAACTGAAATAACAAAAGCATTTGTAGAACAATATAGTTCAAACATACAAATGTTATCACAACAAAAAGGTTCTCTTCTTAGAGATAAAGTAAGATTAGAATCTGTAACTGGTAAGAACGCATTCTTCGATCAAATCGGAAGCGTTACTGCTACAGTAAGATCAACTAGACACTCAGACACTCCACAAGCTGATACTCCTCACTCAAGAAGAAGAGTTAGCTTGGTAGACTATGAGTTTGCAGATCTTGTTGATGATCTAGATAAAGTAAGAATGTTAGTAGATCCTACTTCTAGCTATGCACAAGCTGCTGCTTATGCAATGGGTAGAGCTATGGATGATGCAATCATCGCTGCTGCAATCGGTTCATCTGACACAGGTGTTGCTGGTGGTACTGCTGTTGCTTTACCTGCTGGTCAAAAAATCGTTGAAGCTGGAACTGCTGGTTTAACTATCGCTAAATTAAGACAAGCGAAAGAAATCATAGATCTTGCTGACGTTGATCCTTCACTACCGAGACACATCATTGTATCTCCAAAACAGATCTCTGATCTATTAGGAACTACTGAAGTGACTTCAAGTGATTTCAACACAGTAAAAGCATTAGCATCTGGTGATGTTAATTCTTTCTTAGGTTTCAACTTCTGTGTAACTAACAGACTAGCTATTGCTTCAAGCAAAAGAAAATGTATCGCTTTCGTATCTGATGGTGTTGCATTAGCTGTTGGTAAAGATTCTACTGCTAGAATCGATGAGAGATCTGATAAAGGCTACGCAACTCAGGTTTACTATTCTGCTGCATTCGGTGCAACTAGAATGGAAGAAGCTAAAGTTGTAGAAGTACAGGCTCACGAAGCATAGTAAATAAATTTTAGGGGGTGGAAGCGAGAGTGGAAACCCCCTAGAGTGCATGAAACAAATAAAAGAATTAAAAACAGTATTACATTTTAAAAAGGGAGATCATGTCTACAGATATGTGTTGGTAGATAGATTTAAGAATGATGGTAAAAATCATTATGGTTTTGACACAAAAGAAGGTAGAACAACAGAAGAAATATTTGCGTTAGAAAAAGATAGACAAATAAGACGTAAGTATATTATAAGGAAGTAATATGGCATCAGTAGTAGATATTTGTAATGGAGCATTAAACCAACTTGGTGCATCAACAATCTTAACACTTACAGAAGATTCAAAAAACGCAAGACTTTGCAACGCAAGATACACACAAGTTAGAGATAGTTTATTTAGATCTCATCTTTGGAATTGTTTAACTAAAAGAGTTGAACTTGCAAAAGATACTGAAACTCCTTCTTGGGGTTTTTCATATCAGTTTACTTTACCTGCAGATTGTTTGAGAGTAGTTACAATTTTAAATTATGATTATGATTATAAAGTTGAAGGTAGAAAAATTTTAGCAAATCATGGTACATTAAAAATTCAATACATAGCTAGAATAGAAGATCCTAATCAGTATGATGAATTATTAAGAGAAACTATTTCAGCATCATTAGCAGCAGACATTGCTTATGCTGTAACTTCATCTAATCCTACTACGCAAAATATGTATAATTTATTTCAAGACAAATTAAGAGAAGCAAGATTCGTAGACGCAACTGAAGGTCAAAGTACAAATCCAGACAATGGTCAATCAGATGTTATTGGATCTTCTTCGTTCATAAACTCAAGGTACTAACCTATGGGTAGAGTTGCTGTTCAGCTAACCAATTTTACTGGTGGTGAATTATCACCAAGATTAGATGGTAGAAATGATTTAGCTAAATATAATTCTGGATGTAAAACTTTAGAGAACATGATTGTATATCCTCATGGTTCAGCATCAAGAAGATCTGGTACACAGTTTGTTGCAGAAGTAAAAGATAGCACAAAAAAAACTAGATTAATTTCTTTTGAATTTTCAACAGTACAAACTTACATTCTTGAGTTTGGAGATCAATACATTAGATTTTATAAAGACAATGGTCAGATATTATCTGGTGGTTCAGCTTATGAAATAGCTTCACCTTTTTTAGAAGCAGAACTATTTGATATTAAGTTTGCTCAATCTGCAGACACTATGTACATAACTCATCCAAATCACCATCCTAGAAAACTAACTAGAACTGGTCATACTAACTGGGTATTAACTAATGACGTTATAATTAATGGACCATTCATGGATCACAATGTAGAAACTACAACAGCAACACCATCACATAAAATAGTTGGTGCAACAACAACTGTAACTTTTTCATCAACAACAGGTATAAATGTTAATCAAGGTTTTTTATCTACAGATGTTGGTAGACTACTTCATATTAAAGATGGTCATTTAAAAATAACAAGTGTTACCTCTACTACTATTGTAGTTGGAACAGTAATTATAGACTTAGGAATTACTACTCCTACTACAGATTTTGCTTTAGGATCATTTTCAGATACTACAGGTTATCCATCTTGTGTTACTTTCTTTGAACAACGATTAGTATTTGCTGCAACTAAAACTCAACCACAAACTATATTTTTTTCAAGATCTGCAGACTACGAAAACTTTGATGATAAGTATCACGAAACAGTAGCTGATGATGATGCTATTGTTTATACTATTGCGTCAAACCAAGTTAATGCAATTAGATTTTTAACAGCAACTAGAACATTAATTATAGGTACAGCAGGTGGTGAGTTTGCAGTTAATGGGGGTGGTACAGGAGAAGCTATTACACCAACAAATATTTTAATTAACAAACAATCAAATCATGGTGCAGCAAATGTAGATGGTATTGCTGTAGGTAACGCAACATTATTTTTACAACGTGCTAAAAGAAAAATTAGAGAACTAGCATATAATTTTGATGTTGATGGTTATGTTGCTCCAGACTTAACTATTCTTTCAGAACACATTACTGAATCTGGTATTACACAAATGGCATACCAAGAAGAACCTAATAGTATTATATGGTGCGTTAGAACTGATGGTCAACTTTTAGGATTTACTTATCAAAGAGAACAACAAGTAACTGCCTGGCATAGACATATATTTGGTGGATCATTTAGTAGTGGTAACGCAGTATGTGAAAGTGTTGAAGTATTACCAACAGATAATTCAGAGTATCAAGTTTGGGTTATTATAAAAAGAACAATCAATGGTGCTACAAAAAGATATGTAGAGTATTTACATAATTTAGATTTTGATGAAACAGATGATACATCATTTAATTATTTAGATTCTCAATTAGCTTATAATGGATCTGCAACAACAACTATATCTGGTTTAGATCATCTTGAAGGTCAAACAGTATCTGTACTTGCAGATGGTGCGACACATCCAAATAAAACTGTAAGCTCTGGTGCAATTACATTGGATAGATCATCTACAAAAGTTAAAGTTGGTTTACCTTATGTATCTTTATTACAAACAATGAGAATAGATGCTGGTGCAGACAATGGTACATCACAAAGTAAAACTAAAAGAATTTATGAAATTACTGCTAGACTTTATGAAAGTATTGGTATTGAGATTGGTCCAGATCTAGACAATATGGAACGAATACCATTTAGATCTTCAGCTAACGCAATGAATAGTGGTGTTAATGTATTTACTGGAGACAAAGAAATAGAATTTAGAGGAAATTATGAGACAGATGGTTTTATAGTTGTTAGACAAACACAACCCTTACCTTTGACTATATTATCATTATATCCTAAACTTCAAACAAACGATGGATAGAATATTAAATATTGTCAAATATAAAGGTGAACATGGTAAATTTATAATGAAACAACAAATGAACCATGTATTGATGGATAAAGATATGGAGTTTGAAGGTAACGCAATGAATTTAGAACAAGAGAACTTAGCATTTACAGGTATGATTGATGGAAAACCTATCTTTGCCGCAGGTATGAAAATAATTTGGAAAGGTGTTGCAGAAGGTTGGGTGCTAGCTACTAAAGATACTTTAGATCATCCTTTACTTGTAGCAAGAGCAATTAAAAAAGGTTTTGCAAAAACTGCTAAAGAAAATAATATCAATAGAGTTCAAAGTGCTATAAGAGCTGACTATACAATTGGTTTAAAATTTGCTAAATGGTTAGGATTAGAGGAAGAAGGATTAATGAAAAAATTTGGTTTTGATGGTTCAGATCAATATATGTATGCGAGGTTATTCTAATGGGATGGCAAGCAGCAGTAGTTGGAGCAATGGGTGTTGCTCAATACAAATCTCAAGGTGCTATTGGAGACTTTAATGAAGCTGTTAATGACAGAAACGCAAAAGTTTTAGAACAACAAGCTACAGCAATAGAAAGAAAAACAGAATTTGATTTAAAACAATTTGATAAAGAGTTTATAAAATTAAGAGGTCAAACTAAAGTTGCTGTTGCAAAGTCTGGTGCTACTTATGAAGGATCTGCTTTAAGAGTTGCTAGATCAAATGAAAAAGAAAAAATATTACAAGAAAATTTAATAAAATATAATTCTAAAATGGCAGTAGCTAATAAAATTGAACAAGCTAGTTTTGCTAGAATTAAAGGTGATATGGCACAACAATCTGCTAAATTTGCTCAAATACAAACAATAGCTTCAACAGGTACATCGTTACTAACTATGTCTAAAGGAACAACAGTATAATGCCTAAACTTCCAGTATTTACATCTAAAGGAACAATGACAACTGACACAGGTTCTGCTCAAACAAATATTCAAATGAGTTTAAAAGATAACTTGGCTACTTCTTTAGCACCAATAACTAAAAAAGTAAGTGAATATGGAGTTAAAAGAAAAAATGCTGAAAACAAAACTGAAGCATTAGAACTAGAAAACCAAGCTGTAGTTGAGTTAAATGGTTATGTTCAAGAAGCATCTAATATGAAAGATGGTGATAAAGCAAATGCTTTTTTAATGGAAAAAAGTAAATTGGTTAGAACTAAATTTGAATCTCAAGCATCTAATTCAAATATAAAAACATTGTTCTCAAATAATTATTTAATGGAAGAACAAAAAAAAATATATGCAGTAGATAATGCCGTACATAAAAATTTATTAAACTCTAGAGCATTAGCTTCAGAAGCTAAAGAACAAAGTCTTATGACAGACGTATTATATCCTGCAAGTGGAGATAATAGTTTAGCAATACAAACATTACCAGCAGACTTAACTAAATTATATAAAAGTGATTTTGAAGATGGTATGATTACTATTACAGAGTATGAAGCAAAAGTTGCAAACATACCAAACAAGATAGCTTACTTTACAGCTAAAAGAGATTCAGTAGATGATCCTGTAGAAACTTTTAGAAAGCTAAATACAGGTGAATATGAAAATTTAAATCTTGAAACTAGAGAAGATTTACTAAAAGATATAAAATTAGAAGCTGCTCCAATACTAACAAAGCAAGTAGATAATTATATTAAAGCATTAGAAAATGGAGACACACTAGATATAAATAAACCAGCTATTAAAGAAATATTTGGAAATGAAACATATAATAATTTTATACTGACAGAACAAAATACATTAAAACTTTCTGATGTTAAATCACAAATAATGAATGCTGAAGTTGGTACTGAACAATCAATATATGATGGTTGGAATTTAAGTTCTGGAAACTATGCTGAAGATTTAAAATATAAAACAAAAGCACAAAGTTTTTTAGCAGATAAAAATAAACTTATTGAAGAAGATGCTGCAACATTAATACTTACACATAACTCTACTGTTAGAGATTTGTTTAATAATTATCAAAATGAACCAGAAGGATCACCAGAAAAACAAAAACTATTTCAAAAATATGTAAACTCTGTTGTTCAAGCACAAGAAGATATGAAAATTGATCCATCACTTGTAAAAGTAATACCAGAAAACTTTGCTAAAAATCTTGTAAGAGATTATGAAAATCAAGATCCATTAAATAAAATAGGTTATCTTCAAGGATTAGAAGAGCAATATGGAGAGCAATATGGAAGAGTTTTAAATCAATTAAGTGCAAATGGTTTACCTGTTACTGCTAAACTTGTTTCTTATTTAGGTGATGAAAATTTTGCAACTAAAGTAATGAGCATAGATACTAAAGAAGAGAAAGCAATATTAGATCAATATGTTAAAGATTATGATTTAGATAAAAACAGTATAAGACAAGAAGTTGCAACAAACATGAAAGAATTAAGAGACACAGTTATGTTTAGCAACAAGATGAACACTACTAGAGCCAATAAAGAATTAAATGATATACAGGAAATCATTAGTTACGTTGCAATAAACACAATGTCATCAACAACTGGTATGTCTCAAAAAGATGCTGTTGAAGCTGCAACAAATGAAGTTATGAAAAACTTTGTATTTGCTGGTGGTGATAATATGTTTGGTGGAGACAATACTTACTTTATTCCTAAAAGATATAACAATGATACATTATCAGATGGTCAAATAAATTTAATTCAAAGAAAAGCAGAAACCATAAAAGAAAAACATTTAGAAGATTTTGATATGTTTTCTTTTCAATCTTCAAATCCAGATATAGATGATGATGAAATAAATGAAGAGATGTTAGCACAAGCAAAAGATAAAGGAGTTTGGGTTAATAGTGCAGATGGTTCTGGAATTGTTTTTGCAATACCTTTTCCAGACGGATCATTAGGTTTAGTTGAAAATAAAAAAGGTGAGTTATTAGAATTAAAATTTGATGATGGCTCTCATGTATTGCCAACTACAAATATTTTATTAGATTTAGAAGTTTATAGAACTAATAAAGAAGAAGAACAAACACCTTAATCAATATGGCAAATATAGGATTCGGTTTAGAAATAAATAAGTATGCAAAGCAAACAGGTTTTGATCAGTTTTCTACTGACTTATCTGATGTTCTTGCAGAGACAGCAAAAGATGCCTGGAAATATAACCCTGTATCTTCTTCATTACGTTTATATGAATTAAATCAAAGTAGAAATGTTGATGAACCTTTAATACCATTTCAAGAGTTAAATAAAAAATATAAAGATTCTGGAATATTTTTTGAACAAGATGAAAAACAATCTACTGTAGATGTTTTAGTAGAAAGAAAAAAAGAAGAAAGAGATAGACAAAGTATTATCCAACGTGGACCAACAGGTGTTGTAGCTACTACAGCAAAATTTGGTACAGCAATGGTAGCAAGTATAGCAGATCCAATTAACCTTGCAATGATGTTTATCCCTGTTGTGGGTCAAGTAAGATTTGCAAGTTTAGTTGCAAAATATGGATTAACAAAAGCAAGAATGATGAAAGGTTCATTAGAAGGTTTGACAGGTATTGCTGCTGTTGAGCCACTAGTTTATGGAGCTGCTAAAGCCGAACAATCTGATTACGGTTTAATGGATAGTTTTATGGCAGTATCATTTGGTACTATTCTCGGTGGTGGTCTCCATGTTGGTGCAGGTAAATTAAAAGATAAATACACTCATAGAAAATTTAAAAAAAGAATTAGAGAATCAAGAAAAAATTTAAAATCTAAAAGTCAAGAAGATCCTGCTTTTAGCTTATATAGAGAATACTATCCAGAAAATTCAAGAATAATGAAAGAGCTGGAAGAAGTAGATCCAGATACTAGACAGTTATTACTTGCAAAAGCAATAGCAGATTTAGGTGAAGAAGTTCCAGTTAATGTAAAAGATTATGCTGATTTAAATCCTAAATTAAGACACGCACAAATAGATGAAAACATAGTTGAGAAAGCTAGAAAAAAAGTAAATGAAGAAAGTGTTGAGGTTAATAAAAAATTAACTGAAGTTCAAAACAAGATCAATATGTTAGAAAAATATTTTGATCCAAAAAGAAAAATATCAAATATTAAATATACTCCAGAATTAAAGAAACTAAAAAAAGAAAAATCTAAATTATTAAAAAGAGAAAAAGAATTAGTAGAACAATTTACTAGTAGAGAAAAATTAATTGATCAAAGAATAACAAATAAACCACAAGAGATAACTTCTCCAGTTAATGCAAAACCTAGAAATATTTTAGTAGATAAAATTGTAGATGGGTATAATAAAGATAAAGCACAAAGTTCTATAGAATCTAGAAATTTAGATCAAGAGATACTTATTGCTGAAAATAATTTAGTTGCTAAACTTGAGAAACAAAGAAGTTTAGGATTACCAGAAAGTAAAGAAACAAGAGCATCTGTTAAAGCATTAGAAGATATAAACTCTAAATCAAAAGATTATGAAAATGCTATTATGGAAGGAATCAACTGTAGAATAGGAAAATAATTATGGCAGATAAATGTTTAATAAGAATAGAAGATGCTTTAAGTAAATCTGGTATAGACAGAAATGAAGCTGAAGGTATTTTAAAATCAATCAGACAAGCTGAAAGTCAAACTAAATTAAAAGACGCAGATGATGCTGTTAATGCTGCTGTTGCTAGAGAAATTTTAGATAAAGAAAAATTACAAAAACAAATTAATAAATTAAATGCAATAGAAGATGAAATAAAAATTAGAGATTATGTTGAATGGAATTTAGCTAACTTTAAAGATAATCCAAAAGAAGGAATGACAGCTTTATTGGTTGGTAGTAATTGGGAAAGAATGGGTGCAAGAGATTCAGTTGCTGCAGCTCAAGATGCTTATTATAAAAATTTAGTAGTATCATTTAATGCTAAACTAAAAGAAGCAGGGGTAGATGATTTATTTGCAAAAGCTACTAGTGATATTGAGAAAAAAATTTCTAGAGTTATTTGGGAACTTGGAGAAGGTAAAGCTATTACAGAAAAAAATAGTGATATTGTAAAACTTGCTAAAGTTATTGAAGATTTTTCGGAGACAGTAAGAAAAAAATATAACAACTACGGAGCAAACATAGATAAACTTCCTGGTTGGATTATAAGACAAAGTTCAGATCCTTTTCAATTAAGAAATGCTTTAGATGTTATTAATGTAAAAAATAATGTAAAATCAAAATCATCTAATGGATCTGCAGACACAAACCTACAAGCATGGAAAGATTATATTAAACCTAGACTAGATCATAAAAGAACATTTTTTGAAACCGATGAAGCAAACATAGATGATTTTTTAGATAATGCTTATCACTCACTAATTAGAAATGAAAATCAAATTGTTAATAGTGCAGGAGAAACTTTTGGTGCAAAAAGTATGGTTAAAAAAATGGGAGCAAAAAGAGTTTTACATTTTAAAAGTTCTGATGATTGGTATGATTATAATGCAATGTTTGGTGGTCAAAATTTAAAAGAATCTATATTTAGTGGATTTCATGTTGCAGGTAAAAATGTTGGTATGATGAGTAAACTAGGAAGTAACCCTCAAAACAATTATAAAAAAATAGGTGATCTGGTTAAAAATCATTTAATTAAAAAAAGAACAATATTATCCAAAGAAGAAAAAAATGCTAAAAATACAGCAGAGTTAAAAAAATTAGACGAACAAGCTGAATCAGTTGGTGCATTCATGAAAGAACAAGGTGGTCATGCAAAATTTATGGCAGAAGTAGATGGATCTGTAAATACTATTAATGGTTTTGCTGCTGCTAAATATGGTGCAATTACTCGTGCTATATTAGCTATGGCAAAATTAGGTGGTGCAACAATTTCAGCATTTTCTGATATTCACCTTTATGCTAAAGAAATGAAATGGCAAGGTAGATCTTATGTTGGTGGTCTTGCAGAAGCAATGGGTAGATTAGCTAAAATAAAAAATACAAAACAAAAACAAGAAATTGCAGAACAATTAGGTTTTATAAATGATAATATTATTTATGATTTAGCAGCAAGATATTCTGCTGGAGACGCTTTAAATAGAGGTTACTCTCAAGTGCAAAGAACTTTCTTTAAACTTAATGGTTTAGCCTGGTGGACCAACTCATTAAAAGATGGAGCAATACTTGGTATGGGTAACTATGTAGCTAAACAAACTAAAGTATCTTACAAAGGTTTAGGTAAAGAATTTAAAAGATTAATTAATCATTATGGTATTGATGAAAAAATCTGGAATCATATAAGAAAAATGGATGTAGATAAAGCTGATGATGGTAAAATATTTTTCAACACACAAAAAATAGATAAGTTATCAGATTCTGTTATTAAAGATATTGAAGGTAAAACAACAATGTCTGCAAGACAAATAGAAGTTGCTAAAGATAATTTAAAAACAAGAGTGTTAGGAATGTTTTTAGATAGAGCAACTTATGCCGTACTAGAGCCAGATGCTAGAACTAGAGGTTGGATGAAACTTGGATTACAAGCAGGAACTGGACCAGGAGAAGCTATAAGATTTATGGGTCAATTCAAAGCATTCCCTTTTGCATTTGGTCAAAAAATGATTGGTAGAGAAATGGCTATGTGGAAAGAAGGTAAAAAAATGGATGCTCTATTTGGTATGGCACAATTAGTTGGTGGATCTGCTATATTTGGTTATGCTGCTATGACGGCAAAAGATATACTTAAAGGTAAAAAACCTAAAGATCCTTTAAATCAAAAAACATTTTTTTCTGCTATGCTTCAAGGTGGTGGTTTAGGTATTTATACTGATTTTTTATTTGGTAATGTTCAAAATTCTACGAGTGCTTTAGCAACTATTGCTGGACCATTCCTAACTGAAGCTACTAAAGTTATTGCTGCAATAAACTATGCTATTAAAGGAGAGGGTGGAAAAGCAGGAAAACAAGCGTATTTATCTATAAAAGATAATATTCCATTTTTAAATTTATTCTATATAAAGACAGCATTTGATTATGCAATTGGTTATCAAATGATGGAAACTTTATCTCCAGGTTCACTAAAAAGAATGGAGAAAAGAATGAAGGATTCTGGTCAAGAATTTTTGTTTACAAAGCCATCAACATTGTTTAAAGGTTTTTAATATATGACAATATCATCTACAACAGTAAAAAATTCCTACTCTGGTAATGGTACTTTAGATACCTTCAACTATACTTTTAAAGTTTTTGCAGACGCAGATGTTCAAGTTATTATTAGAGATGCTTCAGCTACTGAAACAGTTAAGACATTAACTACACACTACACAGTTACAGGTGCAGGTTCTGCTTCTGGTGGAACTATTGTATTCACAGCAGGTAACATTCCAAG
>Ga0208899_1001094_pt1 | contig 19373 bp, 28 predicted proteins | sample VirMetDEL_Nov_24_FD_184518 | JGI IMG/M metagenome (GOLD analysis project Ga0208899, IMG submission 184518) | Aqueous microbial communities from the Delaware River and Bay under freshwater to marine salinity gradient to study organic matter... | ecosystem: Environmental > Aquatic > Marine >... | reverse complement strand
TGTTTTCGTCGGTCATCATTATCCTTTGTAGTTGTTATTTGTTCTTGAGATTATTACCCAAGTCGTAATCATCACTACTAAGAATAAAGGTAAGTCCATTTTACTCTTTAACACTCCTATCCGGATATCCGAAGTCATTGCGTTTTATCGTATTTTTCGGGTGAATCTTTGATTCGACCGAAGTCCCACGCGTCTTTGCAATATCTTTCGTGTCCGTAAACTTTGTCAATATTATTGACAATATACCACCGATTACTCCAATGGTAAACACCACTCCCATTACGATATATTTGGTCGTAGTGAGCGTTAACTTTGTGATTGTATGTTGTTGGGGAAACTTCATCTCTTTAATAATATATATGTATATACTATTAAAAAATATAAAATTTCTTTAACTTTGTTGAATTATTTTACGAAAATATTTCGATACCGACTGGTTGACCAAATGAATAATCATAAGTAAGTGCGTCGGCACATACGATATTATTGTTTAGAATTTTGATTATGGATTCTGTTGGATTTGGGCCCATTAGTCTTTTTCGACATAACTCAATATTGTCTGGCATTATGTCTACTCCGTATGTTGTACTTAGTGCTTTTTCTAAATCACAACCACTTTGTTCCATTTTTCTTATCACGATTTCTGATAAGAATTGTCCGTCTCCACAACTATTATCTAAAAAAGTTTTTTCTGGGTTTTCAAATAGTTCTTGATTCATATCATCTAACATCTCTTGAACCAATTTGGTTGGTGTGAATACTTCTGCTGTTTGTTTGGTTCTTAATGTATCTCGTTCAATACCAGACATATATTTGAAGTTTCTAGCGTGTTCTATGTATTCTGATATCATACGAAATCTTTCCAAAAGTCTTTTCTGAATAACTCCAATACCCTATTATGAATAAGTGGGCCACCGATTGTATTGGTAAATTTTGTTGAACTTGTAATTAATTCTTGAAATTTATCACTTTTGATAGCTTTTAAGATTTTTGGTAAGTTCTCTTTTGTATCCACGACTGCATAAGAAAACTGAGTCATACCATACTTACCCTCTAAATCCATTTTGAAAGTAGGATTTAATCCTAATGTAATGATTAGTTTTGGAACACCGAAAAAGTCTTTCTTTACATTGGAATAATATAAGTTTGTTGTTTCATCTTTCAATATAGTGTATACACAAGGATATTTAAATTCACCTACTTTTTCCGGTGACATATTTCCTTTATCTGTTCCGTACATTGAACGACTATACAATACCTCAGTTTTTTCTTCATTTGGTTTTGCTACAAGATTCATTACTTCACTTAGTCTTGAATTTGGAATATAATCCATATCACTAATGTCAACGGTTTCTTGTGTTCCGTCCATAAGATTTAATTCTGTTTTGTTTTGATAAGGTTCTTTTTTCAAGTACACAACATCATAAGGTGTTTTTGCATTAAATGTTTTCATACCATCTTTAATGTCGTGCATATCTACCCTCGTAAGATTGTATGTTTTGTATAAATTAAATATCTTTTTGATAGAAGGTAACCCACCTACTGCTCTCCAACCAATAGGGTGAATTACTGACATTTCTCCACCATCTTTTAGTTGTTCAATAGATTTATCTACAACCTTATTCCAAATTGGTTCAGTTTTACTTGGCCCAACTTGTAGTTGATATGGTGGATTTCCAATTATTACATCAAATTTCATATTGTCTACAACTCCCTTGTTGATATATTCGTGGATAGTGATGATATTAATTTTTTGTTCATAATCTTTTGTAATATAACCGACAATCTTTCGTGTTAATTTCTTTTCAACAATCAACACTACATTGTCATTTTTATATTGGTCAAGTCTTGGTTTGATTTCTGTATCAAATACTTGTCCTCTATATATAAGTATTACATTTCTCATCTAAAATCCAATATATTTCATATAGTCTATTAATCTTTCTTTATGTTGTTCAATAGTCCATTTTTCAGTTTGTCTAAATAAAGCGTCTACTTGTCCTTTGAACTCTTGAATTTCATAATTCTTTTTAAATAATTTTTTACTGATTTCTAAATCCCAACTATCACTATTGAGATAATCCTCTACATTGGTATAACCTTCCATACCAGCGATACTTGGTAAACATCTAATGATATTGATATATTGTCTAAGTTTTCTTTCATCTTCTTTGATAAGTTTACCAGATTTACTTGGTTTGATTGATTTACCTAATTTTTTTACACTTGTAGACACCATACGAGTTTTGGTTGATTTTTGTTTTTCTCTTTCAGTATCCACTTCAATTCCGATATCAAATAATTTAGTCAATATATAAGATGTGTTATCTGTAAATTTTGTAGTGTTGTCAATGAACTCCATAATGTCTTGTTGTTGATTTCCAAGTGTTGTGTGTTGTTGGTTTCCGTTCTCTTCAATAACCACACTAACAAAACTACTCGTTGATAAAAACATACCGACTTTTTTGTTGGAATCATCTGAATAATCAATGGTTTCATTTTCCAACATAAATAATTGTGATGCTACATCAAAATCCGAGAATCCAATTCTAATGATATCAGCATATTCTTTTCCGTTTTCAAATGTTAAACTTCTACTCATCGCTTGTAAATCTGCGTAAGACAATAAGTTATCTCCGAATAAAATTGTTCTGTAAATCTTACTTACACTAAAACTTCTTGAAGCCATACCATTACTCAATATAATTAATCTTTTGTTGTTGTTGTTTTGTTTCATTCTGTGAAGTTCTTCTTTTACTTTTTGTTGAGCTTTTCCATTGGTAGTGAAATCACCTGACATAATCATCACTTCACATTCATCAGAATAGTTGTTATAAAATACTTCTCGGAATTGATTTAGGTGTTTTTTAGTCTTGGTTTTGATAAATACCATTACTGCTTCGGTTGGTTGTAAATTGTATCTCATTTCTTGACCACTATCCAATGTCCAAGTGTGTAAATACTTAGATAATGTTTGATATTCTTTTGGGTCTTCAAATGATTGTCTGATGTTCAACACATCTTCTGAAAAGTCTGAAATGTTATATTGAACATTCACTACATTTCTTTTTACAACATCTCCACCCATAACCAACATATCTGTATAAGTCATATGAACATAATTGATATCTTCCATTGGAATATCTTTTAAAATCTTTGCTGCTCTACCAACATTAGTTCCGGTCATTACGATTTGTTTTACAACTTGGTATTTTGAAATAACCTCATTGATTTTTGAAATAGAAATAGAAGTATTGGATGCTAAGTCTGCTTCGTCTGTGATTGGAATAATCAAAGCATCATCTGGTAATTCATTACTTAGTTTTTCCATAATCTTTTCTTCATCTTTAAACAACGAAATATCTTTTAATATATTGTAATACTGACTATAACCGAAATCATCATAATCAACTACAAATGAAGCGTTTGATGATAAATTTTTAGACAATGGAACAAGATATAATTTGTTTCCGTCTAACCCATTTTCAACTAATTTTTTTGTATACTCCAATACTGATAGTGTTTTACCAAATCTTGGCGGAAGTGATAGTAGAATATAATTTTGATTTGAACTTAACATTTGGTCAACTACTTGTTGTTGCCAAGGTCTTAATACTAATGTTTTGTGAATTGATTGTCCAAGTATATTAGAAACTGCTAATGCTTTTGATTCTTGGATTCTTTTTCCAAGTTTTTCAATAAATAATTCATTGTTCAGAATATCATCTGGTTGTGTTGGATTCATATTTAATTCATCGTAAATATCTTGAACATAAGTATAAGTCCACTCACGACCACCACCAACTTCTAAATAATTGTATCCTTGATGATAATCAGTCTTGAACATTTCTGCTCTAATTTTGTCATCAAGTTTTACATCATCATTATTATCAATACTGAACTGATTTACAATAATCGGTGTAGATAAACTTGAAGCGTTTTTCTGTTGTTTTACTCGTTCTTCAACTGATTGTTCGATAGTCTGTCCGTCTTTCAATAATAACCAACCTGGTTTACCAAAAGAAAGAGTAATGGACTCTCTCGTCATATAAGAATATTGTTTATTAGTGTTCATAATGTGATTTTACGAATAATATTTGACAATGTCAAGTCTTTTTTCATTAAAATGGTAAATCCGGTAATGGTTCTGTATCTACTGGTTCTTTATCATACCACAAATACATTTCTACATATCTTTTGGCTTGTGGTCTTGATGTAGAATATCTGATAAAGTTTTCTGATTGTAATACTCTTAACATTTTTTTCATATGATTGATTAGTCCGAAATCTTGGTCGTGGATATATGGTTCTCCTTGTTCATTAAATGCTATATACATATCAAATTCATTTGATTTTGCCAAGAATAATAATGCGTCTTGTTTGGAATCTTTATTGGATAAAAACTCCAAAAACTTTTCGTCTTCCAACATATGTTTTAATTGTTTAATTCTTTTTCCGTAATATTGTTTATTGTATTCGGTTGCGGCATGATAAGTATTATATTTTTCTAACCATTGTTGTTGTTCAGTTGGCATTACTTTTTACCCCCTTGAATTTCTTTAATGTGTTTACATTGAACTCTTTTGAAAATATGATGTGGACAAGTGCATTTCCACTCTAATGTTCTTGGATTAAACTGAACATCATAAGTTTTACCTTGAGCCCTATAATGTCTCCAACCTCTTTCAGTTTCATAATAACCACCGAAAATATTCATTGCTTGTGATACATTATCCACCTTGACTCCTTATAAATGAATATAGTGCTATTATCCCACACAATGTGGTTAATCCTATTGATACAACGTTTTCCATTATCTTGATATTACCCACGCCATTCCAATTATAACCAAAATATTTATAATCATTTCCATTAAAACATACTCCTTACATATTCTAATAATTGTTTATAATAAACACTAATCCAAGTTATCAATGCTCCACCCGATACCAATACACTTGGGTGAGCTTCTCCACATAATCCTAAAAAGTGCTTAATAAAATGTAGTATTTCACCCATTAAAAATTGTTCCCATACTTATCGGCATTTCTCATTGCCCATAAGGTAAATGCTAATAAACCTACACCATATACAATATATCCTAATAATTCCATAATTAACCCTCGTATCCGTTTTCTTTACAAATTTTTACAAATCTCCATATCGGAATATAGTTGTCGTTTTCTTCGTCAAATATGTCCTCATCATATCTATCTCCAACAATATAAGTTCCGACTTGGTTGTTGTATGCCCAAACAACCATTTCTTTCAAGTCTTCATAATCATAATACATTACGCAATTCCCCACTCCGTTGATAAAAATATTTCTATTTCTTCATGCGTTAATGTATCTTCTAACGCCTGAACTAAATCTGATAAATTAAATACTAAGTCCATATTAACTCCTTTCCATATAATTTACTTGAACTTCATTTAAATGATAATCTCTTTCTGAGTATTCAAACTCATCTTTGATGTGTTCTTGTGTTTTCTCAGCAATAGTATCTGCGAACCACCTCGCATCTCTATTCTCATTTTTTTCAGCTTTCTCACCAACACCTTGGTCTGGTGTGAAAATCTCCATAGTTACATTTACAAAATATCTTGCCATTTAATTCTCCTTTCCAAAATGCTTCTCAATTATATAATCGTGCCACTCCATATAGGTGTTCCACTCTTGATTGACAAACTCTTTAAACTTTTCCAATATTACTTCATTAGTAATGTAATTCTCAAATTCTTCCGGAGCGTCATCTCCGTCAGCCATATAACCCTCAATAGGTGCCCAACACCCACGACAAACGATACCGAACTCAGTTCCTTTATCACTTGCTCCACAACAATTAGTAAATTGTCTTACAACCTTTTCATTAGGGTCAGTAAAATTCTTTTCATAAATAATAGCCATATAATCTCCTTTTCAAATTCTATATAATATACTGATAAAATAACATTAAAGTCAAGAAAAATCTTTCATTTTTTAAAAATAATTTACATATGGAAACTATCAATGTATTCATCGATTTCTTCCGGTGTCATTCTGCCGTCTTCTTCAAGAGCTTCTCTCCACTCTTCATCTGTCATAGGTTCATTATTATTATAGGTCGGGCCTATACCAGTTTCATTTTGGAACTCAATGTCGTGTTCTGGTAGATTACCAGCGTCCCTTGTTAATTCATAATTCATACAACCCATAGCGAAAGTTCCCATATCCATAATTAATTTTTCCTTTTTATCATTATCATTACAAGTTAATGTATGAATAATTCTGCTAAAAGTCAAGTATTTTCTTTGATTTTTTTGATTTAATTTGTGAACATACCCCAAAAACTTTCTACTAATGCGGCAATTAAACCACCACCAATAATTCCTCTCCACATTGTAGTATTCTTTCTAAATGCTGAGTTTTGTTTGGTTTCTGCCCATAGTCCTGTTTCGGGATTGAATAGATTTTCTTTGATAAATTTGATATCTGTGTGTAACTCTTGTAAATCGTTTTTAAATTCTTTATGCAACAAGTCGACTCGTTTGTCGGCTTCGTCCATACGATATACAATTAATTTTAAGTCTTGTTGTTCTTGTTTAGTCATACTCAGTAATAAATATAACTAATTAAAAAATCCGTCTATTTTTGGGTTGGTTTTTTATTCCAATTTCTTTTTTTTCTTGGTTGTGGTTTACCTCTGTGAGATAATCTTTTGTTTTCACCCCTTAGAATTTTATTTTTGAACTCTAAATCATTGATTTCTCTCTCTAATGATGTAACTCTACCTGCTTGGAATAATCCCAATATAAATATTCCTGATATTACTCCAATGGATAAACCTAAGTATACCCAACCTAAAATTTGTAATGTTTCCATTTTAACTCCTTAATATTATTGTTCCTGGATTGTCGTTCCAGAAATCATCTTCTGTAAATCCGTGTTTCTTTACTATTTCACGAACTATTTGTTTCATTTTATCACTTTTTCCTGTGATTAGTCTAATAGGGAAATTTCCCATATTGTAATGTAGAATCAATAAGTTTGCTAACTTGTCTTCTACTTCTTCGTGTTTAAATCCGTGTAAATCAAGTTCTGTCATCTTTCTTGACCTCGTACAATCTGTCAAAAGATTCTTTGTCTAATTGTTTTTTATTCCGAAAGAATTCTGTTGCTACTTGTTCTTCAGTTTTAAGTACTTGGATTACATCTACTACTTCTTTTGTTCTTTTATTTACTAAGTTGAACTGCATACTATATTGTCCTCTTGGTGTTCTGTCATTTTGTCTATGGATATTTCGAATATATCTAATTCGAATTCTTGTCCTTCTTCACCACTATCTTTGATGATGTCTGGTAATTTTTGTAATATATTAAAACTTTCTTGTGTGAAATCCCAAGGATTAAATCTAACTCTAATATCATACATTGGAATACCTGGTAAATCTGTATGTAATTTTTTATCCAATTGATAATCTGTGTTTGGTTGTTCTTCTTTGATATATTGTTCAATCTCTTCTGCAGCTGGAACCACCATATAACCACACCAAGGTTCTAATGTTCTAATTAAATTCACATCTGCAGCTTCTGTTAATTCAAATCCAATATCATAAACTGGTGATACAATTGGTTTCATCATTTGGTCGTGTTGAACTGCCGTTCCCCACTTTCTAATAAACTCTCTCATATTTTTGTTCGTAGTGTATAACCACTCCGGACTATCTTTTCCGACACCACCACCTGCCATTGGATTAAATCTTGAACCTCTACAAGTCATATGATAAACCAATCCTTTCCAAGTCTGAATGAATTTCACTCCATTTAAATGTAGTCTATTGAATATATCTGAATCCTCTTTGGATTGTGGTCTGAACATATAATCGTGTCCACCGATTTCCTCAAAATCTTTTCTTGTGATTGCCCAAGGTGCGAATACTCCTTCAGTAGTTTCTTGTGTTGGTCTGTATCTATTAAACCAATCTAATAATTCTTGTTCTTTTAGTTCTTCTGGTTCTAAACCGAAGTCTTGGATTATCTTTTCTGGGCCAGATGGATGAAGTGGGGGCTCAACTCTTGTCAATGATACCACTACTCCTTCTTTTAAATGTTTATCTATTTCCTCTACTGCGTTTGGCATCAAATACATATCCGAGTGAAAGAAAAACAATCTATCTGTCGTTGCTACATTATCTACCAACTCATCATACAAAATAGTCAATCCCCACCTATCAGGGCCTGGATTTCTATAATACTTGACAAGATTATCTTTTTCTCCTATTTCTTGTAACCATTCCCAAGTTCCGTCTGATGATGCGTCATCTGCGAAACAAATTTCGTGTCTGTATCCTGCATTCTTTCTTATTGAATTATAACACATTTTTAAATATGATAAGTTATTCCTCGAAGGAATAATGAACGAAATTGGTTCCATTATTTATTCTCCTTGTCCCAATGTTGTAACCACGCTTCTTCTGAATAATACTCTTTAAATCTCCATAGTGTTTCTTCTGAACACTCTTGGTAGAAAAACTCATCTTCATATAGTTTTCTTAGTATTCGTTTTGCTCCTAACAAATCTCCAACTTGGACGGTTGTTTGTGGGTGTAGAAGTTCTTGTGTGTCAAGTCCTTCATATCCTATAACTGGTGTTCCGTGCCAAGATAAGTTCATACTAAATGTTCCAGCAGCATGTGTTCTCATCAAGTGAACTCCAACTTTATATTGTCCAATATGATTTATCCACTCTCTCCAATTCATATAAGGTAGATATTTAATGTCTTCAATCATTTCTTCTTGGTCTTGTTTTCTACCCATTGAAACACCATACAATTGTTCATCTGGAATTTCGGATGCTACTAAATAACTATCCATACCACCATACCAACTAACGAAATTACCACCCAATAATATTCCGTCTTTATACAATGAACCAGATTGACTATCCAATCCTTCTGGAATCATCATTGACCTCATCACTCTTACATCTTTACAACCTAATCCTTTGTAATATCTAATGTCAGACATATTATGACAATACACCCAATCTGCTTCTCGTAAACAATTTAAATAATGTATTTGGTTCTCAACTGAATAATCTTGATAATACCAATGTGGGCCTTCTTGCATAACTGCTACATTTTCACAATATAGTTTGTATTTGTATAAGTCAACCTTTGGATTGTTTTTCGGAATAATTACAATTCCCAAATCATATCTTTCTGTTGGTGAATCATTTAATGGACACCACTCAGCGTCCAACATAATTGACCAGCCGAATTCCGTTCGTGCGTTCTCGAAGTCTCTTGGAACTTTACCTCTAATATTTGATTCACTAAAAAATATTACTTTATCGAACATATTATTCCCTCATAATCTACAAATTTCATATCATAATCTGACGTTTGGTATTCTCCAGGCGAGAGTCCAATTTTCTTTTCTAGCTTTAAAGTTCCATCTTCTATCATTTTATCAACTGCTTTTTTAACCTCATGCATTGTGGATAATCCGTAGTCATCAAAAACAATGTATTCTGGATTTAACTTTAGTGCATTACTAACATCACTAAAAACATTATTATATTTGTGGATGCAATCTATAAAAACAACTGATACATCTTTTAACAAGTCTTGTGGCCAACCCTGTTTACTATATGAATCCATTTGAATATAATTTATGTTATCAAAATTATGATTTATTTCATTTCTAATATTAACATCATATAATTTAAAATTTTTACCACCCTTTAATTCTTTTTTTACAATCCAATCATTTCCTGAATCATCTTTGTATGGTGTCCAATGGTTGTTAACATAAACTTTCTTGAATAAAAAACTTAGCACTCTTGAAGTTAAACCTATGTTAGCACCAACTTCATAAACATCTTTATCTTTATATTTGTCTCCGAAAAAACTAATCAAGTCTCTTTTGAACTCATTAGATGTTGTATCTCTATGACTAAACTTATCTTTTTGTAAATTTAATAACGAGTCAAGTGGATTATCGGACTTACTATATAACTCCACATAGGTTCTTTTCATCCAATATTCGATGTGTCTCGGTTGTTCATTTTTTCCAGGTATTGCATTAAAATGATATATCCAACCGGCATCAAGAAAAGTTAACTCATCTGGCCACCAACTATATCCTGGAATATGCAATAAGTTCTTGTTATATAAATCACCAAAATTATATCTTTCAGGTAAAATATTTTTATTTACTTTATGTTTTTTAAGTAAAAAGTTTATTATAGTTTGTCCTGTACTTGGTATTGGTAAGTTTTGATATTTTTTGTTTAGTCTAATGTCATTTATAGTATCTATATTTTTAAGATAAAAATCTTTAACAATGTCTTGAAACCACTTATGTTTTTTGTTTAAAATAACAAAGCCCGAATTGTGATATTCCCATACTTTTGGTTTTTCCTCATCAGGAAATAAATGTTCTCCCCAACCATTTATACCTCTTAAAACCCAATCATAACAACCATTGTTCAAAACTACCGAATATTCATCATTTGTTTCCTCAAAAAAGTTAGGACAATCTGGATGAATTATGGTGTCTGAATCAACCACTGCAACTTGATTATAGTCTATATCATTATATTCTAATATGTCCAATACCCACTCTCTTTGATAGATAACTGGAAAATCCTCTACCTCTATAATTGGTTCAGTCCACTCGATAACTTTAATGTCATCATATTGTTCCGCCCATTTTTTATAACTTTTTATTGAGTATCTATAAGGTGCATTTCTTCCGTCCCCACAATCTATGTTTGGTATGAATATAATGTTCTTCATTGGTTCATCCTTTCAATTAACATTTTTGAAGCTCTAACACAAGTATCTATTTTACCACTAAACAAACTATACACATTACCCCCCTCGTGATTAACTAATGTTGGTCTGGCATCATCGTGGTCTCTATCTTTTAACACGGCTCTTATTGTATACATTGAACCTATGTGTTCCAAGTCTGCAAATTCATCTCCAAAATATTTTACTCCACTTTCAATAAATTTATCAATGTTAGTTATTTTTGGATTTCTAATTAAACCTTTATTTAAATATGGTTTTAGTTCATCACTAACGATAGGTTTTGTTCCAACATTTGTTTCGTGTATTGCGTGAACAACATTTCCCAACACAAAGTCATCTCCATACGGGTCTAAACACATAAAAGGGCCGTCCATTATCACGATACTTGTGTCATCAAAAAACTTAGGTAGTTTTACGACTGGTTTTTCACACACTTCAAACTGATACTCTTTCTTTTTATCTCGTAGTTGATTTATATTTGAATATGTAGCCAAAACTATGACATCATATTCTTCTTTGTATTTATCTAACTCTTTTATTTCTGAGTTAGTATGAACATTTATATATGAACCCCACAATTTATTCTTCATATTGTTTTGAAGTAAATTAGGATTAAATAGTTCTTCATCAGCCACAATGGTCAAATCACAATTTGGCATTGGTTCTCTTTCTTCAAATGTTAAGTTCATATCGTTTAAAAATTCTTTATATTCATCTGCACTTACCAAACTATCTTCTGATGAAATTGAATACATATGAGTTATATCTCCGTTGACAACACAATCTTGATATTTTCTTTTAAATGAATACAATCCGTCTAAACACTCTTGTGCAGTTTCTTTACTTCGTGGATAATGATAACCTTTGTGTAATCTATATTGATTGATTGATGTCGCCCCACACATAATATCATTTGATTTTTCTTTTACATCAACCAAATAACCATTATTACTCAATTCAATCGCACTTGTTAGTCCGAATATTCCACCACCCACGACTAAGGCTTTTGGTGATATTGTATCTCTAACTTTTTGAGATAGTCTAATGGCATTTAATGATACTTTTCTATTGTATTCATAGTTAATTCTATTTGAGAATATAAAATCAAACATTGTTTCTATTGGACTTCCAACATAACTTATCATATCTGTTTCATTTACATAATGTAATTTCTCTTTTGAATATCCGTACTTAAATTCACCAACTCTTCCGTCCTCTAATTCTATTTTGAAATCATCAAGTTGCCCCTCGATAGATTTTATTTCAAAGTTTGTATCCTCTACCCACATATAAAAGTGATGATATGCCAATCTGTCTAAATAATTATAATCTTTTTGATTTGGTTTTGTCCAAACAAAGTAATTCATATCATCGTAAATAGGATAATCATCTCTCCAAGTAAACACATCATCAACATATAATTTTACTTTAAACGAATCTGCAATTTCATACAACTGAACTGCACTATCATAACTTAGTGTTAATGGTTTTTCACAAAATACATTTTTACTTTGTGATAACCAATACTTTGTTTGTTCGTAATGTAAATCATTTGGTGTAGATATGATTATCCAATCCGCCTCATTTGGTTCTACAAAACTAACCATAGATTCAATGTTCTTTTTTAGAACATTTCCCCACTTACCATTTCCTATTATGTGAACTTTTGTTTTCATCTACTCAGTAATTCTATATCGTTTTTGACCATTCTTTCTACCATATCATCAAATGATGTTTCTGGTTTCCACCCTAATTCACTTTTTGCCTTAGATGAATCTCCTGCGAGATAAAACACATCTGCCGGCCTCATAAATCTTGGGTCTTGTCCTACATACTTAGTCCAATCGGATACTCCAATATGTTGAAATGAACTATCTAAAAATTCTCCTAAACTTCTTACTTCACCAGTAGCGATAACAAAGTCATCTGGTTTGTTTTGTTGCAACATTAACCACATCGCCTCTACATAATCAGGTGCATATCCCCAATCTCTTTTGGTATCAAGATTACCTAAATATATTTTGTCTTGTAGTCCTAAGTGTATTTTTGCAATTCCGTCTGTAATCTTTCTTGACACAAATTCGTGTCCTCTTCTTTCAGATTCGTGATTAAATAATATTCCACTACAATTAAACATATCATAACTCTCCCTATAATTAATTGTAATCCAATGTGCATACAATTTTGCAACTCCATAAGGGCTTCTCGGATAAAACATTGTCTTTTCACTTGCGAACTTCTCCATTTTACCAAACATTTCTGATGTTGATGCCTGATAAAATTTTACATCTTCTCCATACTCTCTAATGGCTTCCAATACTCTTAAACAACCCAAACCTGTTACATCACCAGTTTGTTCTGGTGTATTCCAACTCTCCCCTACGAAAGATTGAGAACCCAAATTATATACTTCGTCTGGTTTGGTTTCTCTTAATACACGAACAATAGAGTTTTGGTCTGTCAAATCTCCATTTACGAATTGAAAGTTTTCATTACTTTCTAAGTGTTTTGTGTTTAGTCTGTTAGGTGTTGATGAACGTCTTTCCATACCGAATACTTTGTATCCTTTTTCCAATAGGAAATCTGCCATATGACTTCCGTCCATACCTGTTATACCTGTAATTAATGCTCTTTTCATTTTTCTAAGTCCTTATATTCATAAAATTTTCTATTTGTTTTACTGACTAAATTTTGTATATTTTCATCTGACAATCTTTTAAACTTATTAAACTTGTCGTTCTTTTTATTACCGAAAGAGTTTGGATTGTTTTCATCTAAAACATACAACCTTTTATTTGGGTGTCTTCTTGCGTGAACCTTTAATAGATTTTTAAATACAAATTGTTTGTAGTCTTGACCCATTAATTTTTCCGACATAATAGACATTCCGTGGTCATCATTGTAAATCATACAAGAAGGAATATTAACACCAAACTTTATCAAGTCTGATGACATTACTAAACAACTCCCGTCAAGTTTTGGATAATTAATTACTCTTATATCTAAGTCATCTACTTTAGAATTTATTTCGTTCATTGTTTCTATTGGTAATAATGACTTTGCCTGATTTAAATTATTGTGTTGGTTATCATCATCAACAAACTCCACATCAACATAATCTATATGAACGGTGTCGTCCCAACTACTATCCCACATTTTTCTATCACCGAAACAAGCAATATATTTATGTATTCCGTTTTCGTTTGTGTATTGAGATAAAGTTTCTAATCCGATAAATGCTTCTTTTGGAAAGAAACTATCTGTTTCACCCCACATAACATAATCTACTTTTTTACAATAATTGTAATTTAAATCTCTTCTGTAATCTGTATGAAAATAAAACTCATCTTTTTCTACTTGAAAAGTATTTACCTCGTATCCAAGTTTTTTTATTTTATCTACACCTTTGTAAAACTTATCAATTATTCTAAATTCTTCAATCTGAGTTGTATCCATTTTTTCTAAGTGTTGAGATAAGTTCAAACACAAGTCAATAATAATATTTTCTTTATTTTCAATATCATTATCAAGTAAATTTATTAGTCCGTCAATGAAATCTTTATACATTTCAATTTCAAACCACATTACATTTGTTCCGATTACATATTTGTTATTTAATATCATTTATATCCTTTACTCTTTTTATTTTATCGTATGCCGGATTATCTCCGTCTGGGTCTACAATGGTTAATTCAACTCCTCTACTTTCTAAGTATTCATATAGTCCTTTGGTTTTCTTTGCTACCATAAGGTGTTCATTAAGACCTGCTAATGTTTTGGTATTTTTATATTCTATATCGTCATAAAACCAATCATCTTGTTTTTGACCAGACTTGATTGTGTTTTTAAATAAATCCCAACCAATCGTTACGATTTTATCACAACCCATATATAATGCCAATGGAATAGCTAATTCGTACATTGTACCTGGCCCCCAAGGTCTTGAAAATCCTTTATTGATATCAAGTCCTTCCCAATAATCACTATGCGACATTGTGTTTTCTATTTTAGGAACTCCGTCATTGAGTTTGTAAGTGTCTAAAATAAAATCTACTGGAAAATTATCTATGATTGTGTATGGTTGTGATTCGTCCCAAACTGCCCAACCAACAATGGTGTCTTGATTTTTGTAATTGTATTGAGTTAAATTACAAAAGTTCAATAAATGGAAATCAGTTATTTCATCTATTATGTGTTGTGTTTGTTTGATAGACAATACCAACTTATCGTTTAACAATGATTTTAAGTTATCGGTTGAGAATTGATTAAATGTTGGCCCTGATGTACAAATGTAAGCTGTTTCACCTTTATATACATCTTTCAATACACCAACTCTATCGTATTGTTCTTCAAAATCCCACATTAATTTTTTGAGTTCTTTTGTTTTATCCTTCATATCTTCTCTTTTTTTCCAATTCTAAATCTTGTAGTTCTTCAAATATATTTGAAATAGACTTTTCTTTTATTTCTTCTAATCTATATGGATGAACATTTAACATACCGCATATTGCTTCTTTTGTTCTTTTCTTTCTGGTTTCGTCTGTAATGTAAACATCTAAATATTCAAACAAACTATTGAGATTAAATTGATATCCTTTGTTCAATGATAAATACAATGTAAGTAATTCTAATCTTAGATTACCACCACCTCTTCCGATACCCGTGTAAGTTCCGTCAACCATATCTGCTCCGTTTTCAATTGCAGTAATGGTATTTGCCATACTCATTGACATATTGTCGTGTGAGTGGAATCCAATCAATACATTTGGATTCATATTTCTAAATATAGTGATAATCTTTCTTACATAGTCTGGTGTTAATGCTCCATAACTATCTGCGAAACATAAAAAGTCTAAAAAGTCTTCTGTTAATAGTTTTTCTCTAATCTTGACAAATGAATCAATGTCAATGTATGATGTACAAATAACATTTAATGAAACCTCATATCCGAGTCTTTTAATTTCTCTACACATTTCTAATGAATCATCAAGTTGTTCTTCATAACTACAAACTCTAATCAAGTCAATGTCTGTTTCTGAACTTGGGATTAGATTTTTTATATCGTATCTCCAAGAATCTATCATTACTGATATTTTACAATTTGGTTTCACATCATTTTTAATTTCACTAACCAAATCAAATGGAATATTTTTCCATATACCAGCATCTTTTTTTACAAGTTCTGGATTAGTCAAATAACCTATTTCAAAATAATCATATCCAACATCTGAACTTGTTTTTAATGCTCGTTTCACATCTTCAATTGTAAAACTGAAGTTGTTTTCAAATCCACCATCTCTAATGGTACAATCCAAAACCTTGACTCTTTTTTTCTCTATTTGTTCTTTGATATTCTTTTCATAAATCAATTCTGCTATGTTAAAATCAAAAGGAACATCAACATCAATACCTTCAGTTTCTGTTAGTTCATACCAATAAGGATTATCTCCAACTACATATTTGTTTTTAATCATCGTTTCTCTTGGTAATAAACAACCACCGAAGTTTAATCTAAATACTGATTCCATATCTTGACTTCTTGGACAATTTAATGGGTCGTAGTTTAGTGGTTTATCGTCTTCCCATAAAAAGTCTTTCAAGTAATTCATCGTAACCACACTATCATATTTACTATCAAGATTTCTAAATGTGTTGATGATGTCTTCATAAGTTTCAGATTTAACTAATGGGGAAGTAACTGGTGTGTATAAAATATAATCTGTATCAACTTGTTCTGCTATGAATTTTAAGTTTTCACTACCTGGACAATCATTACTGGTGTAATAATCTGGTCTTCTCATTGGTGTTACTCCGAGAGTTTCTGCCAATGAATACATTTTATCACAATCTGTTGTTACTACTATTTCGTCAAGATTTTTGACTTTTTGAAGTGTTTTGATTTTGTTTTCTAATAAACTTGTATCATTAAATGGTTTAATGTTTTTGTTTACTATTCTTTCAGAACCTTTTCTTACCCCGATTACTGCCGTGATTTTTCCGTTATTCACTTGTAACCTCGTTTATGTAATCTTCTATATTTCTTGTTGGTTCATATCCGATTAATCTTTTTGCTATCAATGTATTACAAAGAGTTTCTTTTGCTTCTCCTGGTCTTGCGTCAATATACTGAACATTCCAACTAAACATATCTGCCAATTCATTGATTGAGAAATTGTTTCCTCTACCTAATTCTATTTCGTCCCAACAAGTTTCGTTTTCAGATGTTAAAATTAATCCGTCCACAATATCATCAATGTGAGTAAAATCTCTTCTTTGGAATCCGTCTCCTGTAATAGTTAGTGGTTCTTGGTTTTTATATTGTCTTTCGAATATTCCGACTACCGTACAATATTCTCCCTCGGTTAATTGATGTGGGCCATATACATTATAAAATCTACAAATCGATACATTGACTCCGAAATGCTTTTTATACAATAAACACATATCATCTGCAACTACCTTTGAAAAAGTATATGGATTTTTAAACTTACCACTATGAACTGATGATGAACCTGCGAAAACCATTCTTGGTTTGTTTTCTAATTCTTTAACCCACTCCAAGATATTCATCGTTCCTAAGATTCCAACTTCTAATGTATTTGCTGGTTTTTTAAATGAAGGTTGTATTCTTGCTAATGCACCTAAATGATAAACAACATCTGGTTTTTCCATAAAATAACCAAAATCTACAACATCTCTAATATCACAATCATAATAAGTACAACCCTCTTGTTCGTTTTCTTTTTTACCTGTTGAATAATTGTCAAGACTAACGACATTGTGTCCGTCTTTTAATAATCGTTTAATTAGATTTGTTCCTACAAATCCTGCTCCACCTGTAACCATTATATTCATTTTTACTCCTAAATAATTGTATCGTATAATCTGTTTTGTTGTTCTTGTTTTTGAATTTCTTTTTCGTGTTTTAAAGTTAATTCTTCGTGTGGTGGTAAATGAGAGTAAGTTTTTGCTCCGTCTATCACCTCGTGAACTGGTTTAACCCATTTAATATCATCGGTGTTTCTAAATATTCTTGCTTGATAATCTGGAAAGTTAATCCACCCTTGTTCAGTTTGTCTCCAATGCCAAAGATTTAAATGAAAGTCTGTAATACCATTCACGATATTAATTCTTGGAACCCATATTAAATCTGTATCATTGATTTCTAATATTTGTGGTAATTGTTCTATAAGTATTTTGTTAGGTATTTCATCTGCGTCAATGTGAAATATAAAATCTCCTGAACAATGTTCTTTTGTATAGTTTTTTAATTCTGCAAAGTCTTTTTTAAAATTAAATGTAATTACTTTTAAATTTTTAAAATATTCTCCATACTCATATTTTTCCAATACCTTTTCCAATGCATTAAAGTCATCTTGAACAATACTCTTTTCCCCAACCTTTGAGATATCTCGTGTAACCACGACTTCATCGTCTTTTCTAATGTGTTTAGAAAGATGAAATAATAAATTATCCAATTCTTTATATTCATTATATACGGTTATTCCATAACTAAGTTTCATCGTAAATCCTCAATCTTTTTAATCGTTTCATTAATTCTTTTTTTCAATGCTAAGTTATCTTTTGCTTTCTTAGGAAACTTTTGATAACTATCTAATAAAAATACTCTTCTTTTTCTACACTCTCTTAAAAAGTAAGTTCTAAAGATATCATTTTTCTTTAAAAATCTTTCCAGTAATTTGTAAATGTCTTCTGCTGTATTTTTGTCTGCTCTATCTGGGTTATCTCCAACCTCTACAACTCCCTCGTCTAATGTTAATCCACCATAACGAGAAATCAACGTGTTAAAATTTCTAATATCGATTGGTGGTCTTAACAATGTGTCTAATTGTAATCCCACTACAAACTCTACGATTCTACCTGTTGACTTTTTTCTATAACGATATTTTGGGTCAATAACCAATATTGTTCTTTGTTCACCTTTTGATGTTCCTTGTGATTTATAAACAAACCTAACTATTTGTCCTGGTTGTATTTGTTGCCAAGTGGTGTTTCTCATAAATCTTTAATGATTCCCATTTCTTTACAAGCATCTAAGAACTCATATTGTCCATATTCTTTTGCATTTTCTAAATCTAATGTGAACTCGTGTCCTTCATATTGTGGGTCTTTTTGTTCTTCTGGTGTTAACTTACGAACTTCTACTAACTTCCAGTTCCAGTTATTTTTTGTCCCGTCTGGATATATCACTCCTAATTTACCCATATTCAATGTTGTTGGAATCCAACTAATCTTTCTATCGTAATCAAAAAACACTACATCACGAACCAGTTGTGTTGATTTACTAAGTAAGTTATTAAATACTTCTGAATCTTTGGTGTATGAAGTATTACTGGTAAACCCACAATTAAAGCACATATATGATTTAAAGTTTTCAATTTGATTGATATCTTCTTCAAAACATTGTTTGTCATTTAAACAATTTGGACAAGTTATTTTTCTTTCTGCCATTTTATACCTTTTTTAGTTTTGGAAGTTTTACATCACTTTTCTTAACCAATTTAGGTAACTTTAATGCTACTTCCTGTGGAACACCTTCTAACATTTTATCA
>Ga0208899_1001093_pt1 | contig 19393 bp, 24 predicted proteins | sample VirMetDEL_Nov_24_FD_184518 | JGI IMG/M metagenome (GOLD analysis project Ga0208899, IMG submission 184518) | Aqueous microbial communities from the Delaware River and Bay under freshwater to marine salinity gradient to study organic matter... | ecosystem: Environmental > Aquatic > Marine >... | reverse complement strand
AACTTGGCCGACTAAGCCGGAGTAGATAAATGAAAATGACGCAGGAAGTTACACCAGAACTACGTGTTGCTTTAGAATTAGAAGCGCATGAAAAGGAATGTGCCATCCGGTATGCGTCTGTTGAAGACAAACTGACCGGCTTGGACAAGCGGCTTTGGCGTCTTGAGGCTATGGTCATGGGGTCAACGGTGGTCATCATCGGTCTCGCTGGTTCATTACTAATGAAACTATAGAAGACAAGGGGAGCGTAACCTTAACTGGAGACGCTCAACATGATAGCGGAAACCCTCGCTGGTATCGCTTTATTCAAATCAGCCGTGACTGGCCTCAAGTCAGCAATAGGAACAGCAAAAGATGTCTCCGAAATTGGTGGCTTCATCAACCAACTGTTCACTGCTGAAAAACAAATCAACCAACAACGTAACAAACAAGCTGGTGTCTCATCACTTGATGGCTTCAAAGGCGCAGCGTCTACAGTAATTGACGCCAAGCTAGTTCAAGAACAGCTGCAAGAGGTCAAGAACCTAGTAAATCTACGCTTTGGGCCAGACACATGGCAGTCGATCCTCGACATGAAAGCAAAGCAAGAGCGTGAAGCTCGTGTTGCAGCTGCCGAAGCCAAGCGCATAGCCATCCAGAAGCAAGACAATATTCTAGAGGCTGTCTATTGGGCTGTTTGTATCGGTCTAGGCATCTTTGCCATCTCACTCATTCTCTATGTAATCAAGGAGGCCACCAGTGTTTGAAGCACTTGTTCTCGCCTGTTTGATAGGTGACCCGACAGATTGTCTGGAGTTTCGGAACACCCGATACAACCCACCATTAGACACATACGCCCGCTGCAAAGCCCGCTGTATGGAAATGGGGTCAGACGTAAACCAACATTTACCAAACTATCAAGCAATCAGCTGGAAATGCAGACCAGTTAAAGAAGGAACATTCACAAATGTGGACAGCACTAATAGGGCCAATAGCTGAACTAGCTGGCGGCTTCATTAAGAACAAACAAGAGACCGTCCAAGCCAAGCAGAAACTAGCAGTCGCAAAGATTGAAGCCCAAGTGACCAAAGTCCAAACGGACGCCAACTGGGAAGATAACGCTATCAAGGCATCTGACAATTCAATCAAGGATGAACTTTGGACTTGTTGTTTCATCATCTTAATCACGGCTTGTTTCATTCCCGCTGCTCAACCCTACATCGCTGATGGCTTCAGGTTCTTGCGGGAAGACTGTCCTGACTGGTTGTCATGGGGAATATTGGCGTCAATCGGAGCCAGCTTTGGTCTCAAGAGCATAGGGCAGTTTAAGAAATGAACGCAAACTTTGATACTTGCATGACAATGCTGCTAGCGCACGAAGGTGGCTTTGTAGACCATCCTGATGACCCCGGTGGCATGACCAATCTCGGCGTAACCAAAGCAGTGTATGACGAATTTTACGGCGGGAACGCCACTGAAGAAGTAATGAAGGCAATCACAAAGCATGACGTGATGCCTATCTACAGACGCAATTACTGGGACAGATGTCGTTGCCAAGATTTGGCTTCAGGGCTTGACTGGGCGGTCTTTGACTTCGCTGTTAACGCTGGTACTGGAAGAGCCGCAAGGACGCTCCAGAGGGCTGTAGAAGCCAAAGAAGATGGTTCTATTGGGCCGCTGACCCTTATGCTCGTGAAGAAGCATGAGGTGGCGAATGTCATTAACCGGATTGCGATGTACCGTGAACAATTCTATCGGACTTTGAAGACTTTTGATACGTTTGGGCGAGGGTGGCTTAGACGGAATGACGAGACAAGAAAACAAGCATTAGCTATGGGCTAGAGGGAAACCTCTGGCCCTTTTTTTCGACTTAGATAAGCCAAGCCAACAAAAGCCCTAAGATCACCCACATTACTATCTTCAGGTAAAACATTCTTCTTCTACGCACTAGCAACGACAGGGTTTTCTCGATCAATATGCGCAACGATCAACTTATGATACTCAGCATATTGCTCAAGAGTTTTAAATCCCGGAGCAAACTGTGTCACAGGCTGGTCTACACCATCCGTATTTTGCTCATAATATGTCCAGTGGTCTTCATCATGACTTAAAACAGTAACAATTTGCCACTTTCCGTGGTTTATGATTCGGATGCTAATGTTACAATGGGTTTTGTAGTCCGTAAGATAACACCAAAGGGTATTACCTTGTTCATCTAAACGGTCAACAACACGGAAAGTTAAATCACCATTGGGCAGGATGACACCAGTTCGAAGGGCAAGCATTTCTCTGCCGTGTAAATCTTCAAAGCCTAAGTGCATTTCTGAATTGATTAGTTCGGGCATGGCTTCGTTGATTACTTTTACGGCGTGTTTCATGGCTTTCCCACCACGTTTTTCTCGTGTTTGCTTTTGCCAGTTTATGACCTTTATGTTTCGGAAGTTTTTCCGTACCCGGTATGCGTCTACCATTTCTTGATAAAGGGACGCATCATACGCTAATTCGTCAGTGCTTCTCTCAATTTCATCGTTTTGCGCTTGAGTAGCCTCAATTGCTTTTTGACGCCGATTTGCCTCAATTCTGGCTTGTATAACCTCACCAGTAACTAGATTTGTTTGAGACTGTTTACTGCTGTTTTTTGCTTCTTCATGTTCCAGCTGCAACGAAATCATTTTGTTCAATATTTTACGCTCTGCGTCTAGTTCTGCTTTTACCTTTTGCGCTTTTTCCTCTAGCTCGGCAGCACCGTCTTCAAAAGCCCTTCTTGATTTAATCCCGGCATCAACAATTTCTTTTCGCTCCTGCCTTAATTTTAAAATCCTTTCGCCATGTCCAAATAAAGTGCGTGTTTCTGCAAGGGACATTCTGTCCAGAAACCCAATCAAATTATCGTCTGGTGATGGTTCTGGGTCGGCACTAACCCATGGGAACAAGGCTTCTAGTAAAGTTGATTGATATAACTTATCGCCAGCGGCTTCCAGCATTTCAAAAGAGACACAATCACCAAGGTCAGTAGCGGCTTGGTCGTATTCTTTATCTACCTCTTTTAACGACTGAAACTCTTGTTGTTCGACATCAGAAATAGCTTGAATCTTCTTTTTTCGCCATTCTTGTGCTTTTTCAAACTCTGCTTCTAGCGCAACTACTTTGTCCTGTTGTTTTTGGATGTCGATGTACAACAACAGCTCTATGCCTTCAGGCTTGTCTTTAACGCTGTTGTATAACTTTGAAAGTTTGGCGGTGTATTCGCGGCTTTGCTTCAGCTCTTGTTCAAGCGAAATCGCTTTTTTTGCACCATCGCTCAGAGCAGAGACAGCCTGTTCTTGGCTTGTGAAATCCGAGAGTGATTCAATCTTTTTGAAGGAAGCTAGTGAGCCGTCATAGGGCATAGCCGTGAAATCCAAAAACTCTGTTTCGTTACCATAAACAGCGATAGGATGACCTTTAAGCAGTTCGGCCTTTCGAAACATCACATTTGGTGATCGGGGTAAATCAATTAGCAAGGATGTCCGACCACCTGTTTCGGCGTTTTGACTTTTAATAAAAAACAGGCCAAAGCCATCGTCAGAACAATCTTCTAAAACACCAAAGTCAAACCATTTCATATCTAATGAAGCGAGGGTTTCTGTTCGCTTTGCATCCATGCTTACGAGATGTTCTGCAAGTCTACTTGGGTCTTCTAGGGTATTCTTAAACTGGTCGGATTGAGCTAATTGCCGGATTTCACTTGCACCGACATTACGCAGTCTGATGTCGTTGTGTTGCAAATAGTCAGTGAAGTTGCGATACACCGACCTCCAGTACTCATTGTTTTCTCTGACACTATTCATTTGGGTAGGATAGTGGTTGAATAGGCTGGTCTGCAATAGCCAAAAAAAAGCTAGTCGCTTGGCCTAAAATGGTTAAGAGATAAACAATCGCTTTACCCATTAACGATTTGCCAACGATTTGCTCAAACTCAGGCAAACCAACGACTTGCACCGAAAAAGAACATCTAGCGGTTGCAAGCGATACGGCGAATAGCTATATTGAGGGGGTCAAGCGAAGATAGGGAACTACAGTCGCTTGCTCTTGAGGCTAAGGTTTGGCTCCCCGGGACGGATTCGAACCGCCGGCCAAGCGATTAACAGTCGCTTAGTTGAATTGCTGTTTTTCGGCGGTTTATCAAGGGTTAAGCTACATTTCGTTCCCTATCTTCCGAAACCAAAGTTCGGAAGGTAAAGCGATGAACAACTATAGCCCAATCCAAAGTGACCTCTTTGCACAATCATTTGTATCAACTCAGGCAACTACCAACAAACCACCAGTAACCACTAGCGTACCGACCCTTGTGGCCTACGCAACTAAGATTGCGGAGCGTGTCTGGCTAAAAGACCACACCCGCACGTTCAATATGCGTGGTATCCGCTGGTTCGCTGACTACAAGGATTTCGGTCAGCTGACACTTGCAGACGTAAGACGCAAGCATATCTACGACTTTGTTGACCACCTCATCGAAACACGAGGCATCAGCAAGAACACAGCCAATAAGTATATGGCTGGCATATCTCGTGTCATGTCCTACGCAAACGACAAAGACGTGGTAGACAACCCAATTAAGCTGAAATACGAAACCATCAAGGCTGGTCGCCCACGTTACTTTACTCATGATGAACAGCGCGAACTTGTCGCCTATCTGCGTGACGTGGTGAAAAAGCCGTGGATGGCTGACCTTGTGATTTTGTCATGCAACACCGGAATGAGACTTGGTGAGTGCCGGGCAATCACAAAGCCGATAGTTGAACTGTCAGACTGTGGTGAATGGCTGTATTTGCCCGAAGAGGTGTGCAAAAGCGGTGAACGTGAAGTTCCCCTCAATGCTGAAGCAAGGGCCGCCTACGAGCGTCTGCTGCCTGTTATTGATAAGGCATTTTCCCATCGCACCTTCTACCGTAACTGGAACAAGGCTAGACGTGATGTAGGGAAGGGCGACCCGCTATGGCTGTTTCATGTGTGCCGACATACAGCCGCCAGTCGCTTGTCTAACAATGTTGGTGCAAACGAATTTGAGATTGCAGACATTCTAGGTCACGCTGACACACGCACTACGCGCCGCTATGTACATACACGCAAGAACAACCTACTGAACGCTGTCAGGGCGTTGTAGGGGCATCAAAAAGACATTTAAGGTCACCTTCGGGTGGCCTTTTTTTTTCGTGTTTTTAATTAGTCCACCCTAAGGAGGAAGGGAAAGTAATCTCTAAACTGTACCTATAGCTAGACTAACGATTCCTGATTCGCCGATGCCATAAAGCCAGATGAAAAAACAAAAGACACTCAACAAAAAGATATTAAGGCCGGCAATTTTGAAAAAGCCATAAATTGGATGCTTCATGACGCAATGCCTTCAATCACTAACAAGTCTCACCACTACAGCAAGGCTGGACGTTAACTTTACAATAAGCACATTGTCCGTGTCCATGTACCCAGATTATATTTTCTGGCTGACCACAGCTGACACAGCGTGGCTGTTCCTGTCTTTTGGCTTCGGCATCTAGCATCTTTTGTCTCCATTTAGGCACAGGCCATTCAGTCATTTTGCGTCTCCATGCGATATCTTTATTGACGATGTTCCTGTTTTGTTCTACTAACAAAGAACGCACGATGCAATAGTCATTGTACGTTCAGCACCAACGACATCATGGTCGTTCTCATGCACCCATCGTGCATCCAAAGCAAAATGTCCAATTAGGACGCACTCATTATAAACACACAGCGCAGCCAATCCGTGCAGCCAGCAGTTGCGGGTATCGTATGTAGAAACCAGCCACGATTGAGTTGCGGGTATCGTATGTAGGAAACCAGCAAATTGAGTTGCGGGTATCTTATGCAAGAAGCTGCGTTGACCAAAGCCTGTCGAAAGTTGCGGGAACCTTATGCAGAAACCGAAACAGACACAGGAGAGTGAAAATGACAACGAAAGTCCAAACACCGAAGAATAGCGTAGCTGAATACAATGACGATGCCGAGAAAGCCCTCATGAAGGCTTTGACAATGGGGTCAATGAAGCGACCTAGAGCGACTTTAGCTGACCTCGCTGGGCTAGCAGTCAACGACAACAACAGTACGAAAGGGGAATAATCATGGAAAACACACTGAAGACGATACTCAAGCCTTTTGTCGAATACTGCCACTCGTTTTACGGCGAGGGTGGTCTTTACGACATGGGTGCCTCAATAAACGTCCTTCACAAGGCGGCAGTGACTTACGTCCTGTCGCCTGACCGTGAGGCTGATTTCGAAGGTGACAGTTTTGACAGGGAACAGGTGCGTGAGATTTTGCACAGATGGGGATTTGACGAACTAGCCAAAGCAAAATGCTAGTTCTCCCCAGCATCCCCACATTTAACACCATTTGCCCTATTGCGCTAAGACGCAGCTGCATGGGACAGTAGTTTCACAAGGAGAATTACTAACGGATGACAATTGACAATCAGGGTGAGCCAATCACCCCAGAAATGCAGAAACAAATAGACCGTGAGCAAGAAATGCTGACGAAGGGGCGTGTTCGTGCCGAAAAGCGGCGCAAGCAGCTTGAGCAGCGTCAGGGACTGTCTGAAACGAAGTCTAGCAAGCTACAGGCAGAGGAAGTTCAACAGGCCGTGATGGGAGCTGTAATGGCTTTTGTCGCAGAGGCTGGTCATAGCAGCAAATCCCAATGGATTGAGCCAGTGATGCCTGTTGACCCCGATTTGATTGCAATCACTGCATTGAAAATCTGCCAAGACAGTGCCGCCCAAGTCCTAAAGTCACAAAACGTCTTTCATCGAGCCGGCATGGCAATGGAAGCCCTGACACGCGAAGCCTACATGAGGCAAACTCGTGCGGGTAGACGCCTGATGACTGAACTTAAAAAGACGCTTTTTCCCACGGTTGACCAGTTAAAGTACATGGGCAAGTTCAAACAAGGCGATAAGGAAGAAGACGATTACCTAGAATGGCAATTGACCCACGCAGAAAGAGTAATGGCTGAAGCAGACCGTAGGTTTCCTGAGTGGGAAGCTGCATTTGAAGAGTGGTCTGACGACAAATACAAGGCCGTTGGCTCGTTCCTAATAGCTTGTGTGATGCGTGGGTGTGACTTGTTTGAGGAAAAGATGCTGTACGTTGAGAAAAACGGCAAACCTTCGCCTCATCCTATCGGTCACATTGTGATGACAACTTTAGCCAAACAACAATTGGCTGACGGCAATCAGTTGATTGATGGTTTGTTTCCAATGTTTACACCCATCGTTGGTGTGCCACCTAATAACTGGGATGCAAAATCTCTTAATCGAGGTGGGCCTTACCACGACCCAGCTGTTGGAAAATTAGTTCCGCTGGTCAAACACGCAACTGGCGAACAGAAGGATGAAATCACCAAACGAGTGAATAATGGTGAGATGCAGCATTGTCTTGACGCCATCAATAGTTTGCAGAAGGTTCCGCTTACCATCAATGAAACGGTCTTAGACTGCATTGATTGGGTGGTAGAAACTAAAAACTACAAAAAACTAGGTGATTTTCCTGAACTTCACCGACCTGACGACCATGAAGAAATCGAAAATCAAATTTGGGTCAAATACGACAACTCCCAAAAAGCCCAGTGGTACAGGGACAGAGTGCGGGTACAGCAAGAACAGCAAGAAGTTGATGCAAACAATCTGAACCTCAATAACCACCGGAAGCAAGCTAGAGAACTACTGGCCTACGCTGACGAAGGTTTGGATAAGTTCTGGCTTCCCCATCAATTTGATTTCAGGGGGCGTGTCTACTGTACGCCTGATTTCAATTTCCAAAAGAATGATTACATCCGGGCGTTGTTCATGTTTTACAACAAGACAGCGGTTACGCCGGAAAACGATGAGTTTTTGTACCTTCAGCTGGCTAACACTTGGGGCAATCGCATCGACAAGAAATCATACGAAGACCGTTTGGAATGGGTTGGCGACAACATCCAAGACATCACGAAGACTGGCGCAGATTTTCGCACGAACTTTGATTTTTGGATGCAAGCAGATGACCCTTTCCAGTTCGTAGCTGCCTGTCGTGAAAGCTACCTTTACAATGAGGCCAGACTGGCGGGTAAAGTTTACTACTCTGGACTTCCAGTTGCCCTTGATGCCACTAACTCTGGTTACCAACATTACGCAGCGGCAAGTTTGAATGAACATGACGGATACTGGGTAAACCTTGTTGACCCAGATGAGGGCAAAATTGAACCTCGTGATTTGTACATTGTGTGTCGTGACGCTGCTTTAGCGATAATTCCAAGTGACATCCAAACGATGGAACGTGAGATTGCGACAGGCATCAGGCTAAATGAAAACGAGCAGGGTCAGATAGAAGAAATCACTTTGGACGAAGACGAACTGGACAAGGTTAGCAGACGCAAAGTGGCAGCTGAAACCCTTCTCAGCTTGAAGCATGATGATGGTGGGGAGGGTTTAACCCGAAAGGTTGCCAAAGGCCCAGTCATGACGTGGGCTTACAGTTCTGAAGATTGGGGCATTGCGAAGGCGTTGCGGAAAAGCTACTTCGACAAGTTTACCAAACAAGTTCAAGACCCGGCCCATCCACGAACAGAACACCCATACGGTGAGGATTGTGGCTACACGGCTTCATTTTACCTAGCCAACCTACTGGTTCGTGCAATCAAGGCGACCGTTAAGTCAGCTGAACAAGGAATGGCATTTTTCCAATCCTGTTCAGACGCCTTGAAGGTTGAGAATAAGCATTTTCAATGGACAACTAAGATTGGTTTTCCAGCGTTTCAAGAGTACCTAAACCACGAAAAAAACCCCAGTAAAGTCCGGCTTTTTTGGTGGGGCGGGTCTTACGCAAATCGCACAGTTGAAAAACGCTCCAGCACTCGCGTTTACACAGATGAAGTGAAAGGGACGAAAAGTAGAAATGCGATTGCGCCAAACATCATTCATGCAATGGATGCAACTCATTTGATGTCTACGGTGCTAGGTTGCGCTGAGAAAGGCGTTACGGATTTGATGTGTGTCCACGACAGCTTTGCAACAACAATTGGCAACGCTGCCATACTACGAAACACGGTTAGACTTGAATTTCACGACCAGTACGCTGACTACAGCCTTTACGCAGACATCAGGCGGCAAACCGCCGCAAGATTGACGGATGGCGGTCAAAACCTTCCAGAGATACCGGATGATGGCAAGCTAGAATTGGCAAAGGTCAAGAGGGCAAAGTACCCCTTCAGCTAGTTGCGGGTATCGTATGCAGAAAGCAAATCGAGGTGGCGTTCAGCCGCCTTTTTCTTTGCGCTGCATAATGTCTAACAAACAGCAGGAACAATAATGAACCAACGAGAAAAACTCCTTGGTTTGGGCAAGCTGTACCTTTCTCGTGGTGAGCCAATCCCACTGGATTTGCTTGCTCAAGCCGACAGTCTTGGCTTGTCGATAGAAGATTTCGGTGAGCCAACCCAATACCAAGACAATGACGCCAAACAATCAGAAAAGGATAGCTTTTAATGGCAAAACAGAAACTAACATTTACAACCCCGAAAGGGGTGGCGATGTACCCTTGGTTGAACAAGGCTGACTTCCAGTTTGATTCAAACGGTCAGTACAAGGTCAACATCAGGGTTACACATGAAGAAGGCAAACCATTGGTTGCAGCTGCGAAAGCAGCGGCTAACGATGCGTTTGGTGCGAAAGCCAAAGACGCAAAGATGCCTTTTAAGAAAGATGAAGACACTGGCGATTTGATAATCGTCACTAAATCCAAGTTCAAGCCAAAGTTCGTGGATAGCGCAGGGCAGATGATTAGCGAAAACAACGTACCACCAATCTTTGGCGGCTCCACGTTGAAGGCAGCTGGCACAATGTACCCATACCAGGCTGGCGGTAATGTCGGCATCTCACTTCAGCTTGCTGGCGTTCAAATTATTGAACTGTCAGAAGGTAGCAACGGCGGTGTTTCATTTGCCGCTGAAGAGGGCGGCTTCGTAGCAGCCAACGACAACGCTGAAGAAGCAGACGGTGTCGCTTACAATTTCTAAGCGCAGACGCCACGCCATAGCAAATGGCTACAGGAGTGGTCTGGAAGAAACAGTTTCACGCCAAATAGCAGATGCTGGTCTACCAGTTGTGTACGAACCAAAGGACGACAAAGTTTCGTACACTTGGCCTGAAAGACAATCCACCTACTTACCTGATTTCAAGCTGCCAAAACAAGGCGGCTTTTTCTTTGTCGAAACGAAGGGTCGCTGGACTGTTGATGATAGGCAGAAACACTTGCTCATCAAAGAACAGCACCCCGACATCGACATTCGCTTCGTCTTCAGCAATCAGAACGCCCCTTTGTACAAAGGCAGTCCCAATCGTTACTGCGACTGGTGCGAGAAGCACGGCTTCCGATACGCCCACAAGACGATACCACCCGAATGGTTACAAGAAGGAGCAAATGACAATGAGCCAGAATGACCGGATTTTAGACCACTTGATGAAGGTTGGTTCGATCACATTCGTTGAGGCTGTTGACCTTTACAGGGTCAGGTCGCTTCCGCGCCGCATAGCCGACTTACGGCAGCGTGGATACGAAATCATTAGTGAGTGGAAGCAAGACCATCTTGGTCAGCGTTACACCCGCTACAGCCTAGCTTAACCCAAATCATAAGGAGAAACAGATGCGGCAAGCCGTACCTGACAGCCAGTCAACCTTCCTACACAGAACAAGCTGTGACGCTTGTGGCAGCAGTGATGCAAATGGAGTTTACGATGACGGACATACGTTCTGTTTCTCCTGTCAAACCTATCAATCCGGTAGCCCGGAAGATGGCAGAAAGGAGAAGCCAATACCAAACCAAGATAATCAAAAGCAAGAAAGCCTACTGTCGGGCGTCCCAAAAGCGATACCAGCTAGAGGATTGACAGAGGCTACCTGTAAAAAGTGGGGCTACCTCACAAGCCAGCATAATGGGCAACCTGTCCAGCTGGCTGTTTACAGGAACAAAGGCGGCAAGCCAGTAGCACAAAAAATAAGGACAGCAACGAAGCAATTTAGCATCGTTGGTGATGCCAAGCAGATGACACTGTTCGGTTCACATTTGTGGCACAAGGGCAAAAAGCTGGTGATTTGCGAAGGCGAGATTGACGCGATGTCAGTCAGCCAAATTCAGAACCACAAGTGGCCTACTGTTAGTTTAAGCCACGGCGCACCTTCGGCAGTTAAGACACTGAAAGCAAATTGGGATTACCTGATGGGCTTTGAAGAGATAATCCTAATGTACGACCTTGATGAGGTCGGTCAGAAGGCAGCAGTCGCTTGTGCTGAATTACTACCGCCCGGCAAGGCTTTCATCGCTTACCTACCAGCTAAAGACGCCAATGAGTGTCTGATGCAGGGCAAGTCAGCTGATGTCATTCAAGCCATCTTTCAGGCTCGTGAATACAGGCCAGATGGTATTAGGTCAGCCCACGATTTCCGTAACATCATCAGTGTCGATGAAACTGCAAGCGCAGTCAGCTGGCCTTACTCAATGCTTGATGAACGCCTCATGGGGTTACGCAAGAAAGAGTTGATTTGTTTGGCAGCTGGTTCAGGTTGCGGAAAGACCACCTTTGTTAAGGAAGTGGCTTACCACCTGATGATGTCAGGCCAGAAGGTTGGTCTAATCAGTCTTGAAGAGGCTCCAAAGCGCACATTGCTGGGGCTGGTGGGTATCCACCTGAACAAGAACCTGTTGATTGACCGGAGCCAAGCGTCAGACCAAGAGGTCATAAAAGGGTTTGACGACCTGTTCAATGACCGGACTTGCGTCCTTTACGACAGTTTTGGCGTGAGCAGCGTGGAAACCATCTGCCAGCGCATCCAGTACATGGCGAGGGCTTTGGATTGTGATTTCATAATTTTAGACCACGTTACGATGCTGACAGCCAACATGGTCGATGAACGCCGTGAACTAGACAAATGCGTCACACAGTTCAGGACATTGGTTCAGGAACTGGACATTGGCATGATAATGGTCAGCCATCTGACACGTCCCAGTGGGCGAGGTCACGAGGACGGCGCGGCAGTTAGCTTGAGCCAACTTCGGTCAAGCCATTCATTGGCACAGCTGTCAGATGCAGCGATTGGCCTCCAGAAAGACCCAGACGACCCCGACAGCGATTTCCGCATGGTCAGAGTGCTGAAGAACCGTTTCAGCGGCTCTATTGGCGATGCCGGAACGCTGTTTTACCAGCGCGACACAGGACGGCTGATTGAGGCTCAACTGGTTGAATTTACCGAAACAGAAGAAGGAGAAAGCGAAAATGATGAACGCACAAATGAAACTGCCGTTTGAAGATACTGACGGCGCGGCGACAGCAGCCAATGACAATCGACCACCAATCAATGAACACGAGGCATACTTTCGTGAGTTTCACGCTGCAAACCCTCATGTCTACGACTTGGTGGAGAAGCTGGTGATGGAAAAGATAGCTAGTGGCAGACCACGCTACGGCATGAAAAGCATCTTTGAAATCATTCGCTGGGATTACCCAGTCAATACGATAGGTGGCAGCTACAAGCTAAAGAACGCTCTAGCCCCTTACTACACACGCCTGTTCAACAAGCTAAACCCTGAACTAGAGGGTTTTCTGACAATTGCACCAATCAGAAAGGTAACCGGATAATGGCAAAATACAGTGAAGCCTTTCTGGCTGAAGAAGAACGGATAATGGCTGAGGAAGATGAGCAGTGGCTCCGCGCTGAAGAGGGCGATTCCTTTGACCATTACCAAGAGCAATGCGCCAGTGAATTTGCGTTTTACCCCGGAATGTTGCTTTACCCTGCACTGGGACTGGCTGGCGAGGCTGGCGAGGTAGTCGAAAAGGTCAAGAAACTCATTCGTGACGATGAAATGCCATTAGACGAGTTTTTTGACACACGCGAGATTGACGCTGAAAAGCGACTAGAGATTGCAAAAGAACTTGGTGATGTCTTGTTTTACATCGCAATGATTGCCGATGACATTGACTACACGCTTGGCGAAATCGCTGAGATGAACATCGAAAAACTAGCTGACCGCAAGAACCGTGGTCATCTACGAGGCAGCGGCGACAACCGTTGAGGTTGTTGTTTGACCTCGAAAGTAACGGCTTCCTAGACCAACTCACTACCATCCACTGCATAGCGATAATGAACGCTGACACAGGTCAACGCTGGGCTTACGGCCCAGACCAGATTGACCAAGCTGTTGAGCAATTGTCGCAAGCGTCAGAACTGATAGCCCACAACGGCATCACGTTTGACATTCCTGCCATCCAGAAACTGTACCCTTTCTTCAGCACCGATGGGATCATTGTGACTGACACACTGGTCTTGTCGAGGCTGATTAAGGGCAACCTAAAGCAAGACGACTTTGAGAAATGCTGGACTAACGAGGCATTTCCAAAGCGTCTGCATGGGTCGCACAGCTTGAAGGCATGGGGCAAAAGGCTAGGCGTTCTAAAAGGTGACTTCAGCAATGATGACACCGACTGGAGCGAGTGGTCACACGAAATGCAGGATTACTGTGAGCAAGACGTTACTGTCACCCACGCTCTTTGGCAGCATTTGCAGCCTGAGAAGTGGTCACAAAAAGCCATCCGCTTTGAACACTCAATAGCTGAGATTTGCCATCGCATTGGCACAGCAGGATGGACATTCGATACTCAGAAGGCAGCGGCGTTATACGCCCAGCTGTCGCTTGAGCAATCCACGATTGAAGACGATTTACAGACGTTATTTCCAGCATGGACGCTAGAGGATGAGTTTATTCCGAAGGTCAACAACAAGAAGCTGGGTTACGTCAAAGGCGAACCATTCATCAAGTACCGTGAGGTGCAGTTCAATCCAAACAGTCGCCAGCACATCGAATATTGTCTGCGGCAGAAGTACGGATGGAAACCGAAGCTGTTCACCCCAAGTGGTGACGCCAAGATTGATGAAAGCGTATTGGTTGGTCTGCATTACCCTGAAGCGCAGAAGCTGGCTCGTTCATTCATGCTGCAAAAGCGACTTGGGATGTTGGCTGAAGGCAAAAACGCATGGATGAAGCTGGTAGATGCTGATGGCAAACTGCGTCATACCATCAACCCGCTTGGTACTGTTACAGGCCGTGCATCTAGCTTTGGCCCTAACTTACAGCAAGTACCAGCCACACGCGCCGCATACGGCAAAGAGTGCAGGGAACTGTTCACTGTACCTGACGGCTACGTCCTTGTCGGCTCAGATTTGTCTGGCATTGAGTTAAGGTGCTTCGCTCATTTCCTACCTGATGGTGGCGAATATGGGCGTGAACTAATCAACGGTGACATCCACCAGATTAACGCTGACAAGTTGGGCATAAGCCGTGACCACATGAAGACAGTCCAGTACGCCACGCTGTACGGTTCAGGCGATGCTCGACTAGGCGACATACTAGGCAAAGGCATCAAAGAAGGTAAGGCAATCAAAGAAGCCTACTTTAAGGCTGTGCCAGCGTTCCCCACCTTGCTGCGCCAAATCAAACAGGTCGTCAAACAGCGTGGTCATTTACTTGGCCTCGATGGTCGTCAGCTACCAGTTCGCAGTGAACACGCAGCATTGAACGTACTGCTCCAGTCAGCGGGCGCCCTCATAGCAAAAAAGTGGGTGCAGCTAATCGACTTAGAAATCAAACGTCAAAACCTCGATGCGACCATCATCGCTTGGGTGCATGACGAAGTACAAATCGCAACAAAACCAGAGGAGGCAGATAATGTCGGTAATCTCGCTAGAAGAATGGCGGAGGAAGCAGGAAGACATTTCGGCTTCAAAATCCCAATCGAAGCAGAATTTAGTGTCGGACGAACTTGGGCAGACACTCATTGATGACACTGAATTAGCAGTGCTGATGGAAATCTACACAGTGCTTGTACACGCCAAGCAATCACCATTCACCACCAAAAGCGACTTCGCACGAGTGGCAGCTAATCCAGTAGCCTTGTGCGCTAGTGAGGGGCTTCTGTCCACTCGGCTAAATGAAACCACATACACCAACAAATGGATGGTGACAGCCGAAGGGCTAGAGTGGATGGAAGGGATGGAAGATGTTCTTAGCACTAGACAGTGACATCCTGATGTACAAGGCAGCGTCAGCTGCTGAAAAAGAAGTGGACTGGGGTGACGATGTTTGGTCACTCCAGACTGACCTGAAAGAAGCTAAACAAGCGTTTGAGTACCAAATTGCCAAAATCACAGACAGTCTGGGCGTTAAAGATTACGTCTGCTGCCTGTCTGACCATAAAGACAATTTCCGTAAGGTTGTTGACCCATCCTACAAATCAAATCGCAAAGGCACACGCAAGCCAGTGGGCTATGTGGCTTTATGCGATTGGGTTGAGGAAACATTCAAGACATTCAGGAAGCCACAAATGGAAGCTGACGATTGTCTAGGGATACTAGCAACGATGCCAGTCAATAAAGGCAAGTGCATCATGGTCAGTGATGACAAAGATTTGAAGACAGTGCCGGGCAAACTCTATCGGCCTATGGCTGATGAGCAGCTGGAGATAAGCGAAGCGGAAGCTGACAAGAACTTCTTTACGCAAGTTCTGACTGGTGACGCCACTGACGGATACAAAGGCATCCCCGGTATCGGCCCCAAGAAAGCTGAAGCCATCCTTGGTTCACGGCCTCATTGGGGTGCAGTCGAACAGGCTTACATCAAGGCTGGCATGACCAGAGATGACGCAATTCAACAAGCACGGTTAGCGCGGATTTTACGCTGGTCTGACTGGCATGAAGAAATACAGGAGATACGCCTATGGACACCTACATGAGGCATGAAGAGTACATGAAGCAAGCTGCCAAGCAGTCTGACAATCAAGACATGGTTAATCATCCACCACATTACTGCCAAGACGGCGAAATCGAGTGCATAGACGCCATCCGCGCCGCACTTGGCCCTGAAGGCTTTGCAGCTTTCTGTCGTGGCAACGCAATAAAATACAATTGGAGAATGAGCCACAAGAATGGTCTTGAAGACATCGCCAAGGCTCGTTGGTACATGAGCAAATTACTGGAAGAGGAACAGACCAAGACATGACAAACACCAAACACAACCAGCACTACGGCCCAACTCTTCCACTGTCTGAAGAATTGGATACCATCAAATACAGACAGACAGGCGAAAGTTTCTACGACAAGGTGGTTCGCATCGCTGACGCCTTAAAAGACGACCACCAACACTTCAAAGACTTCAAGGATGCGCTGCGCCATATGCGCTTCCTGCCAGCTGGTCGTGTTCAAAATGCAATGGGAGCCGCAAGGCAGACCACAGCTTACAATTGCTTTGTCAGTGGACAAATTGAGGACAGCATGACTAGCATTATGCAGAGGGCGACTGAAGCCGCAGAAACAATGCGGCGAGGTGGAGGAATCGGTTACGATTTTAGTCGCCTTCGCCCCAGAGGCGACCGGATTAAGTCGCTAGAAAGCATGAGCAGCGGCCCTGTCAGCTTCATGGGCATTTTTGACAGTGTTTGTCAGACCATCGCCTCATCAGGTCACAGACGTGGCGCACAGATGGGTGTCTTACGCATTGACCACCCTGACATCGAGCAATTCATTTCAGCAAAGAACAACAGCGACAAGCTGACTGGCTTCAACATCTCAGTAGGTGTGACTGACAAATTCATGCAACACCTTGCCAGTGGCGAACAGTTTCCGTTGGTCTTTGAAGGTGAAGTCTACAAGTACGTTGACCCTAACGCCTTGTGGGACATGATAATGCGTTCAACGTGGGATTGGGCTGAACCAGGCGTTCTTTTCATTGATAGAATTAACAATAAGAACAACCTTTACTACATTGAAAACATTAGCAGTTCAAATCCTTGTGGAGAACAACCTCTGCCACCATTTGGGGCGTGTTTGCTCGGTAGCTTTAACCTCGTAAAATACGTTGTTAACGGTGATTTTGATTACAATCAGTTCGTTGGTGACATCAGAACTGTGGTCAGGGCGATGGATAACGTCATTGACCGCACCATCTACCCGCTGCCAGAGCAGGAAGCTGAAGCAAAGAGCAAAAGACGCATGGGCTTGGGGGTCACTGGGCTGGCTAATGCCGGCGAAATGCTTGGTTACCCTTACGCATCTGAACGCTTCATGATTTGGATGGAAGAGGTCATGGAGATGTTCCGTGACACTTGTTACTACCAGTCAGCCATGCTGGCAAAAGAGAAGGGGCCGTTCCCGCTGTACGACCAAGAAAAGTACAGTGAAGGCAACTTCATCCAGACACTTTCACCTGAAGTTCAAGAAGCAATCCATCTGTATGGCATCAGGAATAGCCACCTCACATCAATCGCACCGACAGGCACAATCAGCCTCACAGCTGATAATGTGTCTTCCGGCATCGAGCCGCCGTTCAGTCATTACTACGACCGAACTGTGCAGTCATTTGATGGTCAGAACATCGAGCGAGTTGAGGATTACGCTTACACGCAGGGCATCGCAGGGCGTACAGCCAACGAAATCAGTGCTGATGAGCATCTGAATGTCCTCATCCTAGCCTCAAAGTACGTTGATAGCGCAGTCAGCAAGACGTGCAATGTAGGCGACAACGTAAGCTACGATGACTTCAAACAGCTTTACTACAAGGCTTGGAAGAACGGTTGTTCAGGCATCACTACCTTCAGGGCAGCTGGTAAACGCTTTGGCATCCTGAATGAGGTTAAGCCAGCAGCTAACGACAATGAACCAAAAGCAGAAGCCTGTTTCATCGACCCAGCTACAGGTCAGAAGGAGTGTGGATGAATGTTACCTTAGTAGACAGCATGGGTAGCGACCTGACGGTTGTTAATGCAGCCAGAGTGTCGTTTGCCAAAGAAAGCGAAGTGATGACAGAGCAAGAGGATAGGCTCATTCATTACCTAGCGGAACATGGGCATTGGTCACCCTTTGCCCATGCGTTCCTTCAGTTCCGCATCAAAGCACCAATCTTTGTCGCTAGGCAGCTAGTGAAGCATCAAGTTGGGCTGTCTTGGAACGAGGTCAGTCGGCGTTATGTCGATGAGCCGCCGGAGTTTCACAATCCAACGGTGTGGCGCGGAAGACCAAAGAACAGCAAACAGGGCAGTGATGGTGAAGTAGAAGACCAGAATGTGCCTCAGAAAATCTTGGAGCAGACAAACCTTCTTGCCTTCAAGAACTACAACATCCTCATCAAGCAGGGTGTAGCCCCAGAACAAGCACGAATGATACTACCTCAGACCATGATGACCGAATGGTATTGGTCTGGGTCATTGCAAGCATTTGCAAGGGTTTGCAACCAACGATTAGACAGTCACTCACAAGAGGAGACGCAAGTCATCGCAAGGCAGATACAGGAACAGGCAATCGCCAAGTTCCCGGTCAGCTGGATGGCTTTGAGTGCTGTCTAACTTTAGCCCATCAGTTAACGCTGGTGGGCTTTTTTTCCTAAAACGAAAGGCACAAAAAAAAAGAGACCAGAAGTCCCAAATATAAGTTGGGTCGTTCCAGTCTCTCCTGTGTAACAGCCTCCCGTTAATAATAAACTGGCTACAATGTTACACTACATACGATTTCGGACTTTTCAGACGCTCCCTCGTACTCAAGTATTATATAAGCTATTTTTGTGCCAATTCAAAGGGAATCGTTGAATATCAGGCTATTCCAGAGTTGTGGGTATCGTTTGAGGGAACTTTAGTTCTTAAGTAGTAATACCTATAACCTTCCAACTTAGTACCAATGAACCACAGATAACCACTATAACAACAGTCCACCAACGTCTTCGTTGGTTACGCTGGTTTGCTTTGGTTCGCAGGGTGCTAAAGGAGTTACCTAAGAGGATGTGTTTGTCGTTCATTTACTAGCCTTGAGTGGCTGTAGTTCCCCACAGTGTCTACACTTGATTGCTTTGTCTTGTATCTTCTCAGCACAGGAAGAGCATCGTTTCTTCGCACCAAAGATAGCTTTCCATAGCCAACGTAAGATTACGAAGGGCAGGACTAACATAACAACTGTAGTAGCTGCGATAATCCCTTGACCTAGTGCTTCATGTTCCATGTCCCGATTTTAAACACAATCAAATGGCCCCATCCAGACAAATTTCTCTAATGACCTAATGTCTTGGACATCAGGCATCATGATGGTTAGGCGATAGTCAGTCGCTTGCCCATCTACACCTAACGATTACAGATACTTAGCGTACATCGTTACTTTAACACCAACGATCACCACCCGATTTTGGTTCCATACGCTAGCTTTTGCCACCCCAGTACCATCAGATTTAATTCAATTTCAAAAGTAAGGCTAAAGCTTGGCTTGTTGTTATTGTTGTTCGACCTTCGTTAACCGGGGTCACCCCCTGAAAAACCAAGGAATCCCAATATGGCCCTAGAATCCGCCACCAC
>Ga0208899_1001092_pt1 | contig 19428 bp, 10 predicted proteins | sample VirMetDEL_Nov_24_FD_184518 | JGI IMG/M metagenome (GOLD analysis project Ga0208899, IMG submission 184518) | Aqueous microbial communities from the Delaware River and Bay under freshwater to marine salinity gradient to study organic matter... | ecosystem: Environmental > Aquatic > Marine >... | reverse complement strand
TATAGCAGAGTTTGAGCAGAACTTAAGAACTGATTTTAAGCAATCTCTTCCTTTGGGAGGTTTTTGTTTGTATCTAGCAGGAACAGATTTTTATGCTATTTCAGAGCAGGTTTTAGGTAATAATTCAGATCTTCAAACTGGTCTTAAAAATGCTTATGATTCAAGTAGTTCTTCTAATAGAAATAGAATAAGAGGAGAAGTAACAGGGTCTTCTAGTGGTAGTCTTAATTACGCAAATTCAAGAACTTGGTCATCATGGCAATTTAATGATGTACCAGATGGAACTTATATATTAAGAGTAGCTTCTAACTTAACTACGAGTGATGATTTATTAGATCCAGATAGAGGTTATCAGAAAACTTCTGCTTTTCTAAATAGAATAGGTTTTGGATTAACTTCAGTGCCAGATCAAACTGCAAGTAAAGAGTTAGAGGTGACTGTTCAAAATGGTCAAATTTTAGATAATATAGAGGTGGTTATAGCTGATTTATCTGCTCCTTATTTTGAGGTTAGTACTAAAGGTTTAGCTGGTTATCTAACGGATTTTGAAAGTGGTTTTACACCAAGTAGTATTTCAGAAGCTTTAGGTCAAAAAAGAATAGAGTTAGCTCAAGCAGGTTTAGCTAGGGCTAGTGGTATTCCAGTTGGTTCTATATCTGTTCTAACAGATCATAATGGATTCTTTTGGCAAAGAGTAGCAGGAAATGCAGATTTGTCTTTAGTTAACACTCAGTCTGGCTCTCAATCAGGTAATGACCAAATAGGTTATGACTTGTTTCAAACTGGATCACCTTCTGCTGTTCCTATAGAGACTACATCTAATGGGGAAGTTAATATTTTTGTTATTGATAATAACGAATCAAGTGTAACTAACTTCTCTAGAACAAATGTTTTAATAACTGTGTTAGATAGTGATGGGAGTCCTGTTTCTGGGGTTACTATTGTTTCTACTAATGGGGATACTCAAACAACTAGGTCTAATGGTCAAGCTCCCTTTATTGTTTATGTAGAATCAGGAGAGGATCAGAGAACAGTAGATTTCTATCCGTATTTATCAGGAAGTTGTAACGGGGAGTTTGATATATCTGTTTCTACTTTTTCAGGTTTAATAGGTCAGACTACAGGTTATGAAAATAATAGTACTACAACGGAAATACCTAATTGGATTTTAACGTTAGAGACATCTTCCTCTATCTCTAGACTAAAGAATGGAGGTACTTATACTTATGGTCTTGTTTATTATGATAGAGCAAATAGAAGCGGTAATACTAATTTAGGTGATGAATCAGAATTAGTTCTTCCTTTTTATACGGAAACATCATCAGATATAACTGTTCCTCCTACGGTAGATTGGCAGATAAATAGTACTCCTCCTTCTTGGGCTACTCATTATCAATGGGTTAGAACTCCTAACACTGCGTTAGATAGATATTTACAGTGGTTCACAGATGATATATCTTATTCAGGTGGTGGTACAAATTTTAATGACGCTTCAATTTTAGAGTTAAATATAAGTAATCTTACAGATGGATATAAAACTGCAAATCCAGATTCTGTTTTAGTTTATGATTATACAGAACGAGATAGGATTAGGTTGATAAAAGATAATACTGGTGCTTATTTTAATGAGTACATAGATTTAAAGGTTTTATCTTTTGAGGCAGGGGTTTTAAAAGTAGAGAATGATGCTCAAATAAATTTATCTGATGGTGTATTTTTTGAAATTTACACACCTAAGTTAGATGTTTCAGAAGATATTTACTATGAGATAGGTGAGTGTTATGAGATTGGAGAAGTGGTAGATGATAATGGTGATACATTGTATTTCCATAAGGGTTCATCTACAGACCAAGATCCTATATTACAAACTCCTGCAACCGGAACTTTTAAATCGGGAGACACTTATTATAGAGAAAGAAATATTATAGCTACTGGTGGTAACTTTAGAACTGATGTAGATAGTCAGTTGTTTTCTGATTTTTGGCAATCTAAAGTTTCAGATATAGGTAGACCTAACAAGGTAGACAAAGAGGCAAAGAGAGTTACTAGACCTACTACTATTTATTACAGTAATAATTTTATTCCTGAAACTAATATCAACGGATTAAATAGTTTCTTTGATAGTTCTTTTGAAACTTACGATAGAAACTACGGAACTATTAAAAAGCTGTTTGGTATAAATGGTAGGTTAGATGTTTACCATGAGCTGAAGGTTACTAAAGTTTTAGTGCAGGAGAGTATTGTTTATAATCAATCAGACCAAGGTAATATAGGTATATCTAACTCTGTTTTATCTTATCCTTCTATTCCTTATGCAGGGGAGTATGGTACTTTGAATCCAGAGAGTTTCACAGAGAATGAGGGAAGAAGATATTTCTTTGACGTTAGAAATGGTAAGGTATTAAGACTTTCGGGTGATGGTCTTACTCCTATTTCGGACAATAAAATGCACAGTTATTTTGAAAGTAAAAGTAATTTCTATTCGGTATTTAATCTTATCCCTGAGATTTGGGGTACTTATGATGAGAATCATGATGAGTATATTATTTCTTTTGGCAGTATTAGTCGTGAAGAAGGTTTTACTCCAGATGATTTGGCTTTGGTCTCTTCTCAAGCAGAAACGGTTACAGAAACTAGAGATGGTTTAACTTACACATTTGATATAGAATATTCAGAAAACGAGCAAGGTGTTCCAACTGATTTCTTTATAACAAGAGATGTAGAGAACGGTGTTTATTTAATCAATAGTGTTGCAGGAGATATAAGTTTAGACAGGCAAAAAATACTTTCTATTCCAGCAGAAACTTTAGCTTTCTCTGAAAGAACTAGATTTTGGACTAGCTTCTATACGTTTACTCCTGAGTGTATGGTTAAAGTAGGATTAGATTATTTAAGTTTTAGAAACGGAGAGACTTTCTTGCATAACACAAATGGCAAGAGAAATAGTTTCTACGGTGGTGATTCTTCTAGTGAGGTTTGGGCTGTGTTCAATCAAGACCCTAGTAAGAATAAAGTCTTCCAAGCTTTAAGCCAAGAGAGTGATACGGTTTGGGAGGCTAGAGAGATTCTGACTCAGAATGGTCAGAAGTCTAGTTTAATAAAGGATGACTTTAAGGTGTCGTTTGGTCAAGGTCACACACTTTATAGTAAAGAAAACATCCATTACGCAGCCCTATGGAAAGATGAAAACACTCCTAATGTAGATATACCTTTATTAGAAGGAGACTCTATGAGGGATGCAAGTGTGTTGGTTAAATTAATAAACGGATCAACAGAGGAGGAGAGGTTGTTTGCTGTTAGTATGAACTATTCTAATTCAGAGCGCAGCAATAGATAATTTTAATTAAATTAGTAAAAAGAAAAGTTATGGCACTACCAGCAGCAGTAATGGCAATACCAGCAGCAGTTCAAGCAGGAACGGGTATATATCAAGCGGTAAAAGGAGGTCAGATGGCTAGGTCTATGGATAGACCAGAGTATGAGATCCCTCAAGAAATATTAGACAACTTAACGGATGCACAGATACAAGCTTTAAGGGGTCTTCCAGATGCACAAAAGAGTTTGTATTTAGATAATGTAGCTAGATCACAACAGGCGGCTTTAGAGGCTATGTCAACAAGGAAAGGAGGTTTAGCAGGTTTGTCTAATGTTCAACAGCAAGCTAATGATGCTTATAGAAATTTACTCTCGATGGATGCTCAACAGCGTCAAGCTAATGAAAGGGCGTTACAGGCTGTTAGGTCAGATGTTGCAGGTTATAGAGACAAAGCTTTTCAGACGAATCAGATGCAACCATATTTAGACATGATGCAAGCGGCAGAGGCTATGAAGGGTGCAGGTCTTCAGAATATAATGGGTGGAGTAAAATCAGGAGCTGCTATGGGGTTAGATTACCTTAAGTATAAAAACTTTATGGATTCTATGTTTCCTGGTCAAACATCATCACCTTTAGTAGATATATCTTCAGAGGTTTCTAATGTTCTTGGTGATAGTAAAGTTAATAATGATCCTTCTTTAGAGTATACTCCTTCGGGTAGTGATGTCTTAACTAAAGATCCTACGGTAGGTTATAAAAGTCCTAATGAGCTTTTAAGAGGTTTGGGTCTTAACACTGGAATATATGGAGGATTAAAAAAATAAGGTTATGATATCAGATAATTTAGGAATATATAGCTCATATAAAAGATTAAGGAATATTGACGAAATCAATCAGCCTGTTAACAATATGCCTCAAGGTCGCACATTTACTCCAGAAGACCAAGAAAGATATAATATGTTAAGAGAGCGATTAAAAATAAAACAACAACAAGATGGCGAAACCAAGTAATCCATTAGGAACATCTACAGGTCTAGGAAAGGGCGAAGCTCAAGTATTTGGAGATACTTATAGTTCTTTTTTTAAGGATAAGTTAGCGCAGGCTGAGAAGAAAGATAAAGAGCTAAAAGATGCTATGGCTAAGGCTTCGGATATGAGTCAGTTGTGGTCAAGAGATGTAGCTGCTTTTAAACCTATGGTAAATGAGTATCAAAACTTTGTTAGGGAGAATGCTAGAGCTTTAATCAAGGGAGACTTCGATGCTACAGTTAAGAATCAGCAGATGATGAATGACTTAACTCAGTATGCTTCTTCTTCTAAAGAGGCTCAAAAGTTTTTTAATGATATGCTGAAGGCTGCTGTTAATAATCCAGATAAGTTTTATTCTAAAGATTTAGATCGTATTAGAGAGTTTGGGTCTTCTACTCATTCAGGAGATTTTGATTATTCTAAATATCCTGTTAGACCTAAAATAGATATGTCAGCTATTCAAGAGAAATTACAAAAAGCTGTTTCTAATTTTGGAACTACTCCAGGCGGTGTAGAAGTTGTGGAGGCAAAAAATGCTGATGGTGAAGTTGTTGGTACATATTTAAAAAGTAGAGAGGGTAATTTAAGTTTAGACTTAAATAAATTAGTGGAGTCTGAAAGAATGGCGGCAACAGGATTCTTTGGACAAGAACAAGTAGATGAAGAGTTTAACCAAGATGTTGTTAATAATTTATTAAAAACCCTTCCTAATTTCTTAGAGCAAAAAGAAAATATAAAAATGTTTCCTTCTGACAGAAGTTATTACGCTTCTGGAAGGGGTCAACAAAAACTTAAAACTGCTTCTTTAATGAAGCAATTTATAGCTCAGTCTCAAAACTATATTAAAGGAAAGACAGAAAGTGCTTTAGATGTTCTTGTAAACCTTAAAACACCAAATGGTGTTATAAAAAGGGTTCGTCATTCTAATAGTAGCGAAGATCTAAAAAATAAATTTAAAGAAGGGAAAGTTATTATAGAGTATGTAAAAGACCAAGGAACACCAGAACAAAAGATTGTTACAGAGGTTTTAGACACAGATAAATTTGATATTTTCTATGATTTATTTAAAAAGTCAAATAAGTTTTCTGATGTAGACAAAGAAGATTTAGAAGAAGTTCCAGAATATGAGTTTTCGAAAGAGGATAGGCAAAAGTTAAAAGGTCAGGAAAAAGTGACTGGAGCAGTTAATGAGTATGATTCTATAATTAGTTTCTTTAAAAACCCTATTGAAACAGTCAAAGAGATAAGAGAATCACTTTACGATTCTAATACTAAGAGTTATATTATTAGTAAGTCACAAAGCCAAATAACACCTTTTGAGGCTATGGCTGAAAAATTAAAAGGTAAAACTGTAGGTCAGAATTATTATAATCAAGCAGGAGGGAAAATTAAAAGCATAACAAAAGATGAGGATGATGGTGTTATAAAAGTTAATTTTGAAGGAAAAAGAGGAGATGGAGATTCTAAAAACTATATTGAATTTGAACCAATAAACGGTTCTTATAATATATCAAAATTTATTAAAGAAGCTTTAAATTACTTTCCTGAAAAAACAAAAACTTCTAGTTCAAAAAAAGAAACTAAAGAAGAGAAAACTCAATTACCAGAATCTGTTATACAAAACTGGCTTAAAAAGAATAAATTAACAGATACTAAAGATAATAGAGATAAAGCAATTAAGGCTTACGAAGAATATAGAAAAACAAAAGACCAGAAAACAGAACAGAACTAACAACATAACAGATGGCTAAAAAACAATCTTTTGACAATTCAGCTTTTGAGCAATTTGACAACTCAGCTTTCGAAGAATTTGACAACTCAGCTTTCGAAGATTTGAGTACTGAACAGGAAGAAACTGTTAAAAAAAAAGACCAAGAGGAACTACCTCAAGAGGAGACTCCACAGATGGAGGTTCAAGAAGATACGGAATCTGTTTCGGAAGATGGTTCTTTGGTCTCACAAGATTGGGGGGGTGATCAGAAAAAACCTGTAAGAACTGCTTTAACTGTAGAGGAAGAAGATTTTAAAACTCTAGAGGAAAAAGGTGAATTAGAGAAACCTGAAGAAAAAGAAGCTTTAGAGGTAAAGAAAGATCCAATTACTTTAGAAGAAGTACAAGAGGGTAATGAGGAGTTTATTAATAGGCGACAAGCGGAAAGAGAAATCCCATTAAATCTAGGTCAAGACTTTGATTATTTATCTAATACAACAGAGGAAATTTCAGACAATCTACCAGCAGAGATAGATGATAACGCTGCTTTTCAGTTTATAGAGCAAAAGAAGAATAACGCTTTAAATAAGTTAGGGAGTGATTATTATAATAAAATGATTTCAGACTCTTCTAAAGCTTATTTAGAAAGCGGAGAGGCAGAGGATATTGAAGAGGCTAAAGACTTCACAGCGAGAGACTATTTAAAGTCTATGAGAAATCTAGGTATTAATTCGTTAGGTCTAGATGAAGAACAGTTAGTTAAATATAAGCAAGACATAAATGACTTTTACAAGTTAAGACAGATACCATCAAGTAAAAGAACTTTAGAGCAAAGAGCTGAAATACATAGATTAAAAGATGTTATAAAAAATCTTAGAGAAGACTCTGAGCGTTTTTTCATTAACCCAGAGACGGGAAAAATAGATGGTGAAAAAAGAAAAGTAGTAAAAGACTTAACTGCTAAATATTCACAGGAGGCAAAAACAGACTTTCAGAAATTTTCTGAAAGGTATAAGAGAGAGTTTGATAATCTCAATGCTATAGATAAAACTTTAGTAGAAGCTTATTTCGGTGATAAGCTTGAAGAAGCTAAAGGAGAATTTGGTTTGTTTGGTAAGATATCATTGGAAGATATATCTAGAATGGCTAAAGCAGATAAACTTCCAGATATTTCACAGAAAGGAAAGGTAAATTCTCTTTTACAAGAAAAAGAAAAGTCTCAATTAAATTTTGATGCTTTATCTAGGGCTTTACTGTTAAACGAAGATCCAGCAGCAGTTGCTAAAGGATTTGGTTCTTTAGAGGGTACTGCTATTGGGGATTTACCTATAATACCTTTTACAGATTACACTGTATCAGATATAGTAAAAGGTACGGGAGCAGATATATTTGCCACTGCTTTCGGTGAAAGTTTTGCTGAAGCTATTCCAGGAGTAGGTAATGTAAAATCAGATCGAGATTTTAGAAAAGATATTGTTCGTATAGCGAATGAAGAAGGTGTTACATTAAGAGAAGATCAATATGATTCTGCTGTAGCTACTATGGCTGAAAAATTAGGTGACACATTTGGTACTTCAGCCGAGATAATGGCAGAAATAATAGCAACAACTCTAATAACTAAAAATGCTTCTTCTGCTATAAATGTAGCAGGAAAAGTAGGTAAATTAGTAGATTTTTTCGGAGGAGGAAAAAAGGCAGCTCGTATAGCTGGAGAAAGCTTAAAAGCTTTAGAACAAGCGGTTGCTTTTGATTTAACATCTCAAGGTTCTGCTGCTATGGGTATGGGTGAGTTCTTAGGAGCTAAAGGAGCAGATAAAGTTTTAAACCTATTATCTAAAGGAAAGACAGCTAAGTTCATGAAGTTCTTTAAACCTTTAACGAAGGTTATGGGTGCTACTACTGCTGGTACTGTAGAAGAGTATGGTGGAGAATATTTAGAGCAAGGATTTAAGAATGGTTTTATATCTAAAGAGACTTTTAGAAATACATTCGGAAGGGATTATGACGAGGCTAAAGATAAGTTATTAATGACTTTAATTCTTACTGGTACTTTTGGTACAGGAGCAGAGGTTGCTAATATGTATAAACTTGGTAAGGATTATTACAAAGATTCCGGAGATCAAACTCAGCTTAACGATGTAGAGAAAGCTTATGTTGAGATACAGAAAGCTAAACAAGAAAAACTTCTAACTAAGTTTGACGATATGTCAGAAGAAGAGTTGGAGAAATATGCTGAAGAGAACAACGTAGATATATCAAATTTGAAGAAAGATATTTCTGCTGCTAGAAAAGCTAAGAAGTTAGATGATATGTCTCAAGAGGAGTTAGAAAAGTATGCCGATGAGAATGATATTAGTATAGAAGATTTAGAAGTATTAACAGCAGAAAAAGAAAAGATAAAATCAGATGATAAAAAAGAAGGGGAATCAGTACCAAGTGCAGTCGAAGAAGGGCAAGAACCTGGGGATATACAAGTCGATGAAACAGGCGAAGAAGAGGTTACAACAGGTGGAGTACTTCAAGAGGAAGAAATAGAGGAAGAGGTAGAGCCTACTGCTGAAGAAACTACTGAAGTCGCTTTAACTTCTGAAACTGTAACAGATGATAAAGGAAGAACATTTACTTATTTTGAAAATACAGAAACTAAAAATGATATAGTAAAAACTACTTATACATTTAACAGAAGTGATAAAGATTCTGCTCAAAGAAATACAACTGGAGTTAAACCAGAAATAGCTTTATATAATAAAGGATATGAAGCAACAGAAGACTCTGTTCCAGATGGTGCAAAAATAAATAAAGTTTTTGAAGTTAGAGTTGATAAAAATAATCCTAATAAAGCGGCTGCTGACGTAGAGTTAATTAATGAAAATGGAGAAACTTTTAGAGGTGAAGTAGTAATTAAACCAACACAACAAGCTACAACAGGTGGAGTACTTCAAGAGGAAGAAGTAGCTGATGTTGAACCTAGCGATATTACCGCCAAGTCTGAAGAGGCTGTTGAAACGTCTGATAAGGATTTTTCTCAAGACCCTGATGAAGTTGCTAAACCTACTCAACTTACAGTCGAAGAAGCTAAATCACTTGTAGATGACTCTAGTGTATTTGCTGTAACAAATAGAGGAAGTAAATCTAAAAATAGACCTGGTAAGCCTGGAGAATTAATGATTAATGACTGGGATGGTATAGGTAATTATGGCGGTGGTAATGTTATTAAAAGTATAGATTTAAGTGAAACAGGTAAAGACAAACTAGACATAGTTCAAGTAGTCAAAGGAAAGTCAGGTGATTATTATATAACATCTACTGTTGGGGGTTACTATGGAAAAGCTGGTAGACGAGAAGGATTTACAATAGCTGTAAACATTGGAAAAGATTTAAACAATCTTTATTTACCTAACGGTGTGTTAAAGGTTTTCCATAACAACATTATTAAAAATGCTCTTAACCAAATAGGTAAACCCGATTCAGATGGTAATTATAGTATAGATGCTTTTGTTAAAAATGGTAAAGCAGTTGGTGAAGCAGTTAAAAAAGGATGGGATAATATTGTAGAAAAATATACACCTAAATCTACAACTACAACTGATACAACTACTGAAGAAAATGTTGTTCCTGAAGCTGACACATTTACTCAAGAAGAATTAGATCAAGAGATAACTAAAGATAACCTACAATCAACAATAGATAAAATAGAATCTTTACAAAAAAAGATAAGAAGTACTACAAAATCAGATTTGGGTTTTTCTGCTGCTTTGGATGCTATTCTTACTCTTACAAAAGTAGGTTTAAGAACAGCTAAAACTTTTAGAGACGCTTATAATGGTGCTGTTGATAAATTTAAAAAACAAGACGGTTATAAAAAACTAACTGATGAGCAGAAAAATAAATTAGATTCTTTTTCTGAGAAAGAATTTTTTGACGCTTTAAATGAGGAGTCTAAAAAAGGTATTGAACGAGGTGACACATTTAATAAAGCAAAAGAATCGTATAATAAATCTAGAGAAGCAGGTTTAGATATAAAAGAATCAATATCAGAATCTTTTAAAACAATAGAAAGGGCAGACTGGTATAAATCTTTAACTAAAGAAGAACAGGCAGAGATAAAAGCAGACTATGTAAATAGGCTTGTTCCAAACTTTGAATCTGAAGGTAAGCCTCCTAAAAGAAATAGAAAAGGGAAACCCCCAGTAGATAGTTCTAGAAAGATTATTACTACTGAAAAAAAGTCTTTATTAGCTAAGTTGAAAAATCAAGCTAAAGGAGCTAAAACTTTAATGAAAGCTCAAACAGGTTTGATTAATGAATTATTTAAAGAAATATCTAATTCTTCAAAATCTTTAACGTCTAATGAGCTAAAGGCAGTTTTGAAAAAAGCATCTAAATTAGATCCTGCTGATATAACTAAAGTTTTAGAATTTAAAGATGAGGTTAAAAAGTTAATAGACAAAGGAGAGATAAGAGATAAAAAGAAACTAGCATTTAGCAACAGGGCTAGAATTAATAAAGCTAAAAAGAAACTAACTGGTAAAAAGAAAGCTTTTGCTGACACATTTAGTAAACTGAATATAAACAGGGTAACAGATTTAGATGCCTACAATGAGGTAGCTCAATCTATAATAGATTCTGCAAATAAAAGAAAGGCTTCTAGTTTAGAAAAAACTAAAGAACTAGGAGATAGAGTTATATCCGAAACTAATAAAGCTCAAGAGGACTTTAATGCCGAAAGACAAAGATTATCAGACATAGCTTTAGAGGAAGAGTTTGAAGCTTTTCAAGAATCTATGTATGAAAAATCTAATTTCAAAAAACGAGGTGGTAGTCTAGAGGAGTATAAAAAATTCTTAAGTAGTGAAGAAGGGTTTATGTCTCTAGAGGATTATAAGAGAATTAAAGAGCAGGCGTATAGAGAATCTTTAAGTAATCAATCTAGGGAAAAGATAGAACAAGCAGAACAGCAGTTAAGAGATTTTATTTCTAACAGATTAGAATATCTTAAGAGCAACAAGGAATCTATTACTAAAGATATGACTCCTTTTGAAAAAGCTGTTGTGAATGATTTAATAAAATCTGCTTCTTTACTTAAAAGAACAGATTTAACTTCATCAGATAATCTTTTTGATCTTAGTCAAGCTTTGGATGAGATTTTAACTTTTAATTCTACTTCTGGGGTTAATAAGGCATCTGTAGCTTTAGATGCTATTAGAGATTCTAATATAGCAAAGATTAAATTAAGAGATAAACTTGCTTCTGGTATTTTAGCTGGTTATCCTACTGCTGGTAGTTTATCTACTTATGCAAAAGCTGCTACAAAAAATGAGCAAGCAGCTAAAGAATTTGCTTCTTTATTTTTTGGAAAGTATAATGATTCTTTTAATAAATCTAAGAATAAAACAGAACAGTTTTTAAAAAGGAGAGCAGAAAAAAGAAACGAATTAAAAATAAAAAGAAAGGAGTCTCAAAGGATTGGTATTGTGTCTTGGTTGATGCAACATGATGAGGGATCAACAGAAGAAGAGATTCAGTTAGATTTAGATCAGAAAAAAGAATCTATAAAACAACAGATAAAAACACTTTCTGGATCTAAGGGTAATGCTTCAGATAGAAGGAAAGCAAAAAGAATGCAGGAAGCTTATGATTCTTTAGGTTTAGATAAGGTGAAAACAAAAAAAGAATTGAATGCTATTTTGAATAAGAATGAGCTTGATTTTTTAAACTTTTTAACTGAAGAGTTCCAAGAGTTAAAACAGCCTTTACAAGATGCTTACAGTGCTGCTAAAGGAGAGGATTTAACTTTTGTAGAAAACTACCTTCCTACTTTTGCAAGAAAGTATTCTGATTCAAGTAAAGAAGATTTAGAAGGATTAGTTTTTGATAATAAATCTATACAGTCTAACCCTTCAGGGAGAACTAAAAAAAGAACAAAAATAGATACAACAGGTAATGTTATTTACAATTTTGATGTATTAGGAACTACAGAAGCAGGTTACTCTCAAGCGGCTGGAGATATATATACTCTATATGACAAACAAGTTTTGTCTCAAGTTGTAATGTCAAAACCTGTTAAGGAATTATGGAAAAACGATCCAAAAGGTTATAGAACTTTTAAAGAAAGAGTTGCTTTATTGCTTAAGAATAGAAATCCTAATTATGCTACTGACGCTGCTAGGGCTAATAGGTTTTTACAGATTTCTAACAATATATTAAGAACAGCTATTGCTTTACCTTTAAGAACTACTGATCAGCTAGGTAAGCAGGTTGTTCCTATTATAGGAAATACAGTAGCTAAGTTGGTTTTATCTAAAGGTAGACCTGTGGCTGGAGTAAAAGGGTTTTCTTATATAGGTAGCTTGATGGGTTCTGATAGTTCACCTACTAAACAAAACTTAAAAAAGTTGCTTTCTTTTTCTAATACGTCATTAAGAGTTTTAGAGGGAGATAGGGATTTAGCAGCTACCAAAGGTTTAACAGAGCAAGCTCAAAAAAAGATATTAGAGGCTGTTAGATTAGGTAAGCTTAATGAAAAAGTTTTATCTAAACTAGGTTCAGGAGCTTTAGGTTTTGCTGATAAACTAGCTTCTCAAGGTTCTTGGTTATCCTTTTATATTAATGAAAGAATTGACCAAGAAGGTAAAGGTTTTAAATTTGACTTAGAAAAAGAAGCTGAAAACCCTAACATGAAAGCTATTGAAAAAGCTAATGTAGAAACAGATTGGATAAACAACAAATCAGATATGACCACTGCTGCTAAAAGTGTTTATGAAAACAAAAAAACAGCTTTACTTGTAAAAGATTTGTTTTTCTTATTTAAGAGTTTTGCAATAAACCAATCGTACAACACAGCTTTAGATATAAGAAACATAGGTTATGGTGTCTCTAAATCTTTTAAAAAGAAAGAATCTAAAGAAGGTAGACAAGATGTTAGAGATGCTGCTGGTAGTTTATTAGGAACTGTTGCAGGAGTTTATTTATTTGAGATGGTTAAAGAGTCATTTATTAAACCTGGAACTGATGAATTGGTAGAGGCTTTATTTGATATAGAAGATCCTGATCCTGAAAAAGAAGTGCTAGGTGATATAAAAAGAGATTCTAAACAAGCCTTAATGAAAGGAGCTATGGATATAGTTGTAGGTGCTGCTCCAGAGAGTGTATCTAGAGGTTTTAAAGAGTATGCTAATTCATTAATCATAGATGCAGCCAAAGAAGATTATGAAGAACTTAAGAATGAATTTCCGAGTGCTGATATTGAGCCTTTTAGTGAGTATAAACAAAAGGTGTTTTATGATAAATCTTCAGCTCCAGGGTTTTTAGGTAGAACAGGAGATTTAGGTGCGGAAGCTTTTAGAGATTTTCAAATAATAACGGGTGATGAAGGGTTAGGTCAAGAGGATCAGTTTGGAAGGGAAAAAGAACTAAGTCCTAAAATGAAAACTATAGCTCTTTTTAATATGTTAGCTCCTTTCGTTGGTGCAGGTGATATAAAAAAATACACAGAGAAAGCACTTCGTAATGCAAAGAAAAACGCTAAAAATAAAAAATAAGTATATTTATAAAAAAGTAGAACAAAATGATTAACAGTCAAGAATATCAAGCTCCGAACTCTGACATCTCCAAGGGGATGAGAGACATTAATAACGCTATTGTAGATTCAGGTTATAGATTTGGAACTCAGGTTTATAAGTTCATATTATCACAAAAGGGAAGTGTTTATCCTAATAGTGTAGATTTAGCGACTAACTCTAATGGTCTTTCTGTTGATGTAGCAGGTGTGTCAGTAGCGGTAGTTTTCAATACGGATACAGAAACAACTATCTCAGATTTTATTACAGCTTTAATAGCTAATTCTAACATTGCTAACGCTAAGTTGATTGGTGTTAACGGTAATGTTATTGAGATTTCTGTTGTAGAGAACAAAGAAGTTTTAATTGACAGTCCTTCTGTGACTGGTGCTACTGTAGAGGTTATCCCTACTGTAGAGTTGGTAGCAGACTTGAGAATAGTTCCGGCAGTAGTTACAATAAATAATGAGCCTGAAGCTTTAAGAATAGACACAGGAAGTCCAGCAGGAACTAATTATTATGGTTATGCAGAATTAGGAACTGCTAACTCAGATGCTTTATGGAGAATCAAAAAAGTGGTAACAACTGGAACAGTAACCGAAGTAACTTATGCTGATGGTAACAAGTTGTTTGACAACGTTTGGGATGATAGAGCTACTTTAAGCTACTCTTAATTTATATAATAAATAAAATATGGCAGATCAGAGGATTCAAGGAATTAATGCTATAGCTATTGCTAGAGGTACTTCAGAACCTACTAACACAGATGTCTTATGGCTAGATGACAATATAGAAGGTAATATATACACCAGATTAAAGGTATATGTAGAAGGAAGTTGGGAACTTATTTCTAGAGTTCCGAGCCAAGTGTTAGATGATTTAAGGTCTGTAGACGGAGCAGGTTCTGGGCTAGATGCTGACACACTTAGAGGTTATACTCCTGAACAATTAATAGAGGCAGCAGGAGAAGGTGTGCCTGATCTTGGGGTAGGTCAATTATTAGTAGGTCAGACTGATAATGAAGGTATTGCTAAAACAGTAGGTGGTATTGTTACTATGGATGCTAATGGTAATATGTTGTATGTTACTAACTCTATTAGTCACACTGGACTAACGGATGTTGGAACAAACACCCATGCTCAGATAGACAGTCACATCTCTGATGGTACTATTCATTTTACGGAGGGAAGTATAGATCACACCAACATTCAAAACGTAGGAACTAATACTCATAGTCAGATAGATAGTCATATCTCGGATTCTACTATTCATTTTACAGAGGGGAGTATAGACCATACTAACATTCAGAATGTAGGAACTAATACCCATGCTCAGATAGACAGTCACATTTCTAGTACCTCAAATCCTCATGGAGTAACAGCAGGTCAAGTTGGTAATACGGTTTCACAATGGAATGCAGATAAGATAGAGGGGAATACTACCAATATAGGTTCATTAGGAGCAGCCCAAGATGGTCAGGTAATGATATGGGATAATGCTACTTCTAGGTTTATAATGGGAGCAGCAGGAGCAGAAAACCTAAACGATTTAAGTGATGTTAACACAGGTCTTCCTGTTCCTACTACAGAGGCAGATACAGGCAAGCTATTATATTACGATCATAGTTCGGGAGAGTGGAAAACAGATGAAGCTGTCACGCATGGTACTGTGGTTATTAATGGTAAAAAAGATAGTGCTGGTACAATAGCAAAAGGTTTACCTGTTTATTTAGTAGGATTTGATAGTGATTTACATACAGTAGAATTAGCAGACGCTAATAATGCTTCAAAGATGCCTGTTATAGGTTTCTCCGCAGAGTCTATGAATAATACTGACTCTAAGCATATAATTACTTTTGGAAAGTTAGAGGGTGTAGATACTTCATCTACTGTTTCTCAATTAAATCCAAATGGAGAAACATGGGCTGTTAATGATGTTCTTTATATATCTACTAATACAGGGGGGTTAACAAAAGTTAGACCTACTGGATCAGGTTCTTTTATTCAGCGTGTAGCTAAGGTACTTAAAGTAGATGCTACAGGTGGACAGTTATTTATTTTCAATACCGCAAGAACGGCAGGGTTGCCTAATCTTACTACTGATAATGTTTGGGTAGGAGATGTAAACGGTTATCCTCAAATGGTTAATAAGAGTACGTTATTATCCTTTGGAAAATTTGGCATAACTGATTCAACAGGATCATATACTTACTACGATACTATTCAACTTGCTTTAGCTGCTGCATCTAGTGGAGATGTTATTGAGCAATTTGCAGATGTTTCTGTTAGTACTGCTTCAAGCATTACACTTGATAAGGATATAACATGGAATATGAACGGGTACGAGTATAAAAATACAAGTACATCAAGTTTTATAATGTTAAATATTCCTAATAACACAACAATAGATTTAACCATTAACAACGGTAAAATTATTAGAAATACGGGTGTGGGAAATGGTGGAGTCTTGTTTTATTTAGGTAATCAAATAGCTACAAAAGTAAACTCAAATGGAGTTATCTATCACAATGTAGAAGGGCAAAGCGTAGATGGAAAAGCAGAAATTACAGGAGGAACATTTAAAAGTGATTTAACAAGTGGTAATGGGTTCTATTTTCAAGGAATAGGACATAAAATTAAAGTTATTAGCAATCAACTTAATCAATTAGTTAATACACAATGTAGAATTTTTGACTCTTATTTTTATGCAAGTGTTGATTATACATTTATGACAGGCGGTTCTATTTGTTACAACACAACGTTTGAAAGTCCTGCAAGTTATGGAGTAAGAGTGGCAGTAAATTGTGAAATACATACTTGTATTGGTAAGGGATTATTTGGAGCTATTTTTGCTCAAGGAGGTAAAATTTATAATTCAACAGGAATATCAAGTGGAGGATTTGGAATTGAATTAAGCACAAATACAGGAAGGGCATATAATTGCATTGGTATTTCTCCGGCAACAAATGGATTTTCAATTAGTGGACTTAGTGAGGCATATAATTGTACTGCAAAATCATCAAGTGGTTATGCTGTAACAATGCAAAATGATGGAAAATTTAAAAATGGAGTTGCAATATCAACTTACAACAATGCAACCGGACATGGTTTCTATATATTATCAGCTCCTTCGAGTGGTGGATTTGAAATTACAGGTAATGAAATTATAACAGCAAATGCAAGCGCAAATGGTATAACTGGCGTAGCTTTAGCAGAAGGAAAATGGGCGCAAAATATTTTTAAAGGAATGACAAATACAATAGGCTTAAGCACAACAAATTTAATAACAAACACAACAGATAATCAAGGAAATATATTACTATAATTAAAAATTAAAAAAATGGCAAATACTTTGAAGCAATCATTTATACAGATTGGTATTCCTGCAATACCAAAAAGAATAATTATCCAATACACTAATAATGAGGAGGATCAACAAGCTGTCATAAATTATGAAGATTTAACAGCAGAGCAAAAAACAATCTTTGATTCATTTGAGCAATTGAGTGAATCTTTAATACCTTAAGAATATGGCAGTAGAAGTAATAAATAATGGATTAGATCAAACATCGGCAATTAATTATACTGTTATAACTGATAGTGATGCTGATTGGAGTTCTGTTAGTGCTGATGTTTATTTCTATGATAAAGGCACAAAATCGGTATATTATAAGAATAGCAATGGGAGGATAAGTGCAATTTTGTTAAGGTCAATTACAACAGCAAGCACAGCAACATTGACTGTTGATTCTACAACTACGGATATTGCAGAAATAACAGCACAGGCAGAGGCATTGACAATTGGAAATCCAACAGGATTGGGCAGAAAGTTTGTAATAAGACTTAAGGATGATGGAACAGCAAGAGCAATCACGTTTAATGCTGTTTTTAGAGCAATAGGAGTTACATTGCCAACAACAACCACAATTAGCAAAACATTATACATTGGATGTTTTTATAATGATGTAGATTCCAAGTGGGATGTTGTTGCAGTAAAAGAGGAGGCATAAAATGGCAACTATTATTGATAAAATAGAATATATTAATGGGAGTGTTGTTTATACTCCCGTTGGTTATTCTGTTGATGAGGTATTATGTGATACTATAAATTCAGATTATGATTCCTCTTTTGGTAATTGGGTAGAAACAAATAATCCCGATTTAGAAAGTGGTGTGAAATCAATTTCAGAGTTCTTTGATTCAACTCCTTTTGTTCATATAGCAAAAACAGGAACGAGCTACGATGTATCACTACCTGAAATAACAGACATAAACGAATTATAATGGCAATAGTAATAGGAAATAAAACACAGAGCAATCAGAATCCTGCAGGATCAAGTCAGACTCTTGCCCACACTCAAAATACGGGCACAGATTTAGGATTGTTGGTTGTTATTACAATGCCTAACACTGTTAATTTCAGTGGATGTACTTATGGAGGGGTTGCAATGACTTTGGTACAGAATATAAATTATAGTGGACAATCTCAAAGATGCGGTGCCTATTACTTACAAGCTCCTGCAACAGGTGGAAATAATATTGTTGTAAGTTTTAGTGGAAATCAATGGAATTCCACATCAATATTTGCAGTAAGTTTTACGGGTGCAGGGAATTTTGGTGCATTTGGTTCTAATGGTGCATTAACAACTCCGAATTCACAGTCAATAACTATTGCACAAAATTCGATTGTATATTTAACAGGTTTATCAACTAATGCACAGAATACTCAATACAGTATTGGAGGGAGTTCAAGAGCATTTGAATTTAGCCATAATACAAATAAAATTGTTAGAGGTGCATTATCAGCTACGGGATTAAGTGCAGGAGCTACAAATGTAACAACTAATGCAGATTTTGGAAGTATTACTAACTTTAGAGTAGAAATACAAGAGGCAAGTGCATCTCCATCAACGGATGATGCAGATTTCTTTATGATATTAGAATAAATGAGTGATTGTATAACCATAGAAGAAAGAGGATTTGCAGAGTATGAGGCAATCAGAATTCCAGTACCTAATACTGTGAATGAATTTGATGAGCCATTCAGATGCTGTGATGAAAAGCAATTAGTATTGGCACATCCAACAGAAACGGAAAGTTATAAAAATGACATTACCAGTGCATGGATCAAGTTATCTGGAATCACTGATACAATTACATTCAGTTTAACAAAGAATGGAGTTGCAACATCATATACTCCAATTGAAAGAAGATTTGTGAAAGAGAGCCATTCATGGTACACAACAATTCAATGGAAGGATGTATTATTAAGTGATGGAGCAGGATGTTATAAGTTGGAATTGCAGTACAGCATTGGAGGTATTTCAGGGAGCTTAATATGGGGTATTTATGATCTGAAACAATACAGCCTATCAACTGCAAAATATACAGCAAGGTTGAGAGTAAAATTCAATCTTAATCAAGCAATTGAAGGAATCAATTTCACAGATAGTAATGTGGAGGATACTTTGCGTTTTAATGGATTCATTGGAGAGCGACAACCAAACATGGAGATTGACAATCTGATATATCAGGATAGAACAGTGAGAACGGTTGTAAGGGAGAATCTTAATACATACCAGATTAAAACAGATCCTTATACAAACAGTATTATTGATTTAATGACTGATTTATACTTATTAAGTGAGAATGAGTTGTTCATATCAGATTACAATCAATTCAATCATACACATGGTATCTTGGATCTTCCAGTGATTGTGCAGGAGAGTCCAGAGATAGATTATCTGGAGCAGTATCAGAGAAAAGCGGTATTAACGTGTACAGTTGGAGATAAGGTAAACAATAAAAGGACAT
>Ga0208899_1001091_pt1 | contig 19430 bp, 28 predicted proteins | sample VirMetDEL_Nov_24_FD_184518 | JGI IMG/M metagenome (GOLD analysis project Ga0208899, IMG submission 184518) | Aqueous microbial communities from the Delaware River and Bay under freshwater to marine salinity gradient to study organic matter... | ecosystem: Environmental > Aquatic > Marine >... | reverse complement strand
AAAGTATTGAATCGGCCCCCGCTCCCGCGAGTGATGAGACGTTCGCTTTGATCAGATATTTTTGTTTTCGTAAAGCATGGTAAACAATCCCGTCGATGATAAATGCGGCTGAAAAAGCGACGGTCGACGCGATCGCAATTGATAAAGCTCCCATATTTAAAATGATGGTGATCACCGATCCTACAACGACAAGGATCAACATATTCCTCCGAAGATTGTCTTTCCATTCTTCATGAAGACGATCTCGGATCGCGAGGTCGAGTCCTATCAATAAAAATGCGCTATAAATCGACGCACTCGGTCCAAATTGATTAACGATTAAATTCGCCGCAATAATGGCGGTCAAATAGATTCCTACAGTTACGCGAATTCCCATATATTAAACTCCGTTTGAATAGGTTTACGAATCCACCTTTTCGGTGCGTTGAAAGTCTCGATCCGATCGATTAAAACCATTGCTCTTGAAAAATAGGTGATTGGTTTATAGGGACCGGACCAAAAGTTTTCTGAGCTCTTTCTGCCGACGGTCGTCGAGTCTGCCGAAGTAATCGGGAGCTTTGTGAATATATTGGTATTCAGTCCGCGAAGGAGATGAATCTTGTTAGAGGGTCTGCCGTCCTCGTCGGTCAAAACATCAAATGCTTGATTGATTCTCATCCACCATTCAGCCGAATTTGGATGAAGTCCCGGTCCGGAACCAATGCAGATTCTTTGAAACCTTTCTGCAAGCATAGACAAACGATTTATTGATTCGTTTGAATGCCAAACCGGAACACCTTCGATCTTTGAATTTTCAAAAGGCCATTCCATGATGAGACGATCTTGATCTTCCTCTGATCCTCCAATCTCGTCCGGAATGATTGCGAAGTCCGTCGAGGGACCATAAACGTCGTCAAGAAATTTATAATATCCATCCCAATCGACGGGATTCCCGGACTTGAAAAAAGAAAATGCTCCATTATCAAGAGCGTATGACTGACAGACCTCCTCAACTATTGAAAGTTGATAGACTGAATTTCGACTCCCGTATGAGACAAAAGCATGGCGACCCTTGAGGATTCGCGCCGCTTGATCATCAGAACAAGCGATCGGCGTCCCGTGATAATGAATCATCGGAGCGGATTATTATCCGAGAGCTCGGTCTCTTGGTTATCGTTTCCGTTGTCGCTCCATCCCTTATCCAGAAATTGAATTTGATTCGCGACGACCTCGGTCCGGTATTTCTTTTGTCCTTCGTTATCTTCCCAAGAACGGGTCTGAAGACGTCCTTCAATAAAGACGTTCGATCCTTTCCTGAGATAATTCTGAGAGAGATCCGCGAGCCGATCGAATGCGACGATATCATGCCATTCGGTCCGCTCCTGTCGTTCACCCTGCCGATCGGTCCATCGGTCCGTCGTTGCGATCGAATAATTCGCGACGGAAGATCCGGAGTTTGTGTATCTGATCTCGGGATCGCGTCCGAGATTTCCTATCAACATTACTTTATTGAGTGATCCCATATTTCCTTTATGCGGTTAATTCTTCGGTTTCGAGTTCTCTTCTTGTGGAAAACATTCCGTCCATGTCTGAGTTCATGAACATTAAAATCCGAGCAATGAACGGAGAAAAATTGTTGTTCAATTTGTAGTCTTGACCGCTCTCGGAAACGAGCGAGTCCCATCGGAGCTTCTCCCGGATGGTATAAATCGAATAGCGTTCCCGACGTCCTCGGGTCAAAAGATAAAAAGCCTCTTTTTCAAATGCGTCAATAACGTGCATATTTGACGGATACCAATCGCGAAACTTTTCAATCACTCCCTCCTTGAGACCGTCGAAGGTTTCCGGGTATTCGTTAAAAATTCTTTCAATATCATCAATGTGGATCATGGTTCCTCTTTTATGCGACTATTTTTGCGACTATTTTTGCGAGTATTTAAAAAGGTATTTCGTCTGAGATTTCGTCTTCGGTCTTCGGAGTCGACTCGGGGAGCTTCTTCTCGACTTGCTCCCATACAAGCGCGAGATAGTCTTGTCCTTCCTTATCGATCTCGTCCCATGGTGAAATCTTGGTCTCTTTGTTGACCTCCTGAAGCGCGTTGATCGTTTTCGCGAGATCATCCTTCGAAAGAGATGATCGGATTTGACCTTCGATCTTTTTCACTTTTTCAGTCGGTTGATATTTCGGAGGTTTGGAGCTCCCCGATCTCCTCCCGACCTTCCCCGTATTCGAGGAGCCATTGCTCGAGGAGCTCTCATTGACGTTCGCGGCGGAGTTTCCGTCGTCGTCTCCATCCGCTTCGGCGACGTTGAAAAGGAGCTCGAGGGAATCTCGTCTCGCGTAGGTATGACCCGATTTTAATTTTTGAGGATCGTTCTCATCTTTGACGCGGACCGGGTAGTCAATTTCCTTATATTGACCCGTCTCTCCATGAGTGATCCGCGTCGTTAAAGTGAGTTTTGAATCAGCTTCAAATTTTTTGTCGATCTCTCCAAGTTTGTATTTTTCAACTTTGACTCTTGATCCTTTGAGCTCATTTTCATGATCATTAAAAATGATTTTGTTTATGTTGGGATATTGCTCAATGATCAGACCGTGCTTGTTTGCGATCGGTTTGATCTTCCGGAGGACCGCTCCGAGGGAAGCGTATTTTGATGCGACTCCTTCCCTTCGATATCCGGGATTTTCGGAATCCTGTTCGATGATCGGCCCCGCGTCCGCATGGACTTTGAGGAGGGCTTTATTGAGTGCGTCGGTCTTTTCGCTTTGTTTCATTTATCCCCCAGAAAGAGAGATTCGAAACGAAGTTCGAGCTCTTGGTCGACTTGCTTTGCTAGTCTTTTGGATTCCTGAAGCGCGTCCGGTTGTTTCCTTGTGTCATAAGTCTTTTGGGCTTTTCTTAGCCGATAAACGACTTTGATCAATTCTTTATCATCCATAATTCCCCGATTAATTTTTGCAATTAGATTTAAGTTGCAAAAAGGACGAGATCCCGGGTTTGAGCCGAGATTGACGAGAGCTCATGAGAACACGCCGGACTTTTTAAGAATCGCTCCCGATTCTGAGGAGGTCCGGACTCGCTTGCCCGTCCTTTTCGCTTAAAGTTCTCCTAATATTTCAGCTACCCTCATTAAAGGAATTGTCACCACCTCCGGGACGACTGAATTCCCGATCGCTTTTAATGCCGGACCTCGTCCTTTGACTCCATGAGCCACTCTCGGCACTCCTCTCGGTTCTTGATCCCAGACTTGATCGGAAGCCAATCGAGCGGGAATCCCATAAGCCATAGAACCCAATTCGGATTCAGTTGCCCTGGGCTCTCTTCTTTTTGTATCACTTGATATTCGAGAGACTGCGTCGACCAATTTCCTTTGTTGAATGCTCTTTGACCTCGTCCTGTTGCATCCATGCTTGTCGGAGTTGGAAACTTCTCTTGAAGACGAACAATTTCTGCCAAACCTAACGTGTTCCTTTTCATTTGTTTTGTTAAGTCTCGGTTTGGTCTTGTGTCGGATAATGTCGGAGTCGGGAATAATTTGACTGCGGTCTCTAAGCTCATTCCGAAAGCAGTTCCCGTCGTATGCGAGACCGTTTGACCGTTCTTTATTTTCCGTCCCGAATGCGGTCCTCGTTGCGTAGCATCCGGAGTCGGGAATCTCATCTCCATGCCATGCGACGATGAAGACTCTCTCTCGGAGATGAGGAGCTCCCACGGATTCCGCAGATAACACCTTCCATTCCGCATTGAGCCCTCTCGCGGCCAACTCTCCGAAAACGATTCGAGCCCAATCTCCCCCGTTTCCATTAAGGAGGTTTGCGACGTTTTCCATGAGGAGGATTGGAGGTCGTAATTGCAAAGCGGAGAATTCGTCGAATAGTCGAACGATCTCAAAATAGAGCCCGGATCTTTCTCCTGAGATTCCTTTCTTCTTTCCCGCGATCGATAGGTCTTGGCATGGGAAACCTCCCGTGATGAGATCGATTCCATCGGGAAAAGTTCGAGCTGAGACTTCTCTAATATCTCCATAAATCGGGACTCCTTTAAAATTCGGTTTTAAAATTTCTTCTTGGCAATATTTCTCCCATTCAACAAAGCCGACGGTCTTGAATATTTCTTTCCCGATTCGATGATTGACGATCTCTCCGGCAAGAGAGAAACCTCCCATTCCGGCGAAACAATCAAGGACGCGAATCATGTTCCGACGAGGTTGTTCCTGAGAAAACTTTTCCAAAGCAGATGACGAGCGGCTTGATTGCGTCGTCTTATCTGCTCGCGGATGATCGTTTGGATCTCAATCGGTTTCTGGTCGTTTTGGTTTTTCATATCTGCAAGTCTTCGAAGGTTTGATCCCACTCGAGCCCCATGGCTCGGGGATTTGGTTTTTTCGAGGTTTTCTCTTCGATCTTTGTGATCGTTCCGCCGGATTCCTGAAATCGTTCGATCGCGATCTGAATTTGATCCCGAGTCGGATTTCGATTCTTTTTGAATCCGGGCTTGATTCGTTTCTCCGGAAAGAGAAGATCCGGTTTTCGGAGATCGATCATTCTTTGATCCCAAGCGTGAGCGGAGTCAGTCTGCACCATTTCTCCCATTGCTCGGAGAATCGCTTCCAAGCTTTTTCCGGGTCGGGTCTCGGGAGATCGTTCAAGTCCGGATGAGATCCTTCATAATCGGTATCAGTCCCATCCGGGCCGATCCAAGTGTTAATCCTCCGACTGATATGAAAGTCGTCAAAGTCAGTCTGCATATTCTTGGACTCCCAAATATTCGGTTTTTCGGATTTGCTCGACGATGTCCATGACCGAGTCAAGGGAGCTCGCGACGATCGCATATCCTCCGGTATTTGAAACCGAGTCGAGGAAGCTCTCTTGCTCGGCTGAAAGCTTTCCCTTCGAGGACTTCAATTCAATCGCGAGAAATTTCCCCTTGATACAAACGAGGACGTCGGCGACTCCGCGCATCGGTGACGGTCGGAATCCTGCTCTCCCATGGAGCGGGACTCCCATCGTATTGATGCGGACGGCAAAACAATCTTTTTGGAGAGCGAAATAATCGAGGACGGCTCTTTGAAGATCCCGTTCTTTCATAGGCCAAGCTCTCGGAGAGTCGACTTTGCGGATCGTTCGAGCTCTTTCCGAGAGTTCTTGACGCGCTTGACGGTCTCGGTTTTTTCCAGTTCCGGGAAAAGTTTCTCGAGTCCTTGAGCAAGTCGAGCGGTCGATTCGGTATTTCGATCGATCGATTTCGCCAAGATCAAAAAAGCCGACTCCATGTCTTTTTTGGAATTATTTTCCATTTTCTATGATTTCCTATCCTTTTTTGATATTATTTGCTTGAATTTGTTTGAATTATCGAATATTTATATCGATTAGTTATCATTTATGATCTTTTTTTGATCATTCGTCAATAATTTTTTTTAGGAGCAACGAAATGCAAAAACAAATCGATGAATTGATTTTGATATCTTGTGTCGGTGAAAAAAATCCGCAGGAGCCAATCGCTCGCGAATTTTATTCAAGTGATTGGTTCAAAAAAGCGATCGGTTGGTATGACCGAAAAAGTGAAGACGCGAAGAATAATGAGAAGCTTGTGATGGGAGGAATCCTGTCGGCTGAACATGGCTTGATATCTTTTTACAAATGGCTCGAACCATACGAAAAAACCCTGAACGAAATGAACGTCGATCAACGACAAGAATGGACAAAGCTCGTTTGCAAACAGTTTGCAGATAAATATCCCGTAACCCCGAAGAAAATCACCATTTTAGCAGGACAAAAATATCGAGAATTTCTTGAGCCGTGGCTCCGGTTTGCTTATCAAGGAACCGAGGTCGACGTTCCAATGAAAGGTCTTGGAATTGGTCAACAAAAACAATGGTTGATGAATAATTAAGGGGAGATCATGACAACGAAACAAAAAGGCGGAGCCGGGATTCAGGGGAATCAGACGCGAGTCGTAAAAGAGAAATACAAAGGAAAGATCCGGGAGACGATCGTCGGCTTTTTTCAGCATGACGGGAAAGAGCTCCCGCTTGAGAAAGGGAAGCGTCCAATGAAAAGGACTCTTTGTTCTCCGGAATATCTTCGCGCATTTCCAAAAGGGAAAGCTCGGTCGAACGAGCTTCAAAGATTATGGGACGAAATGCTCGCCGAGCTTCTGAAGGATGTTGAGGAGAAACGACCGGAAACGTTCGAATATACGGTCGCGGATCTGATCGATCTTTTCCTCGAGACCAAGCTCTCCGGAAAAAAGGACGTCGCCGATCCGACGCGTCGCTTGAAGTATTGGAAAAGTCAGATCGGCAAGCTTCCCGTGAATTATACCGATAAACAAAACCGCTCTCTTTGGCCCGGAGAGATTCTGAAAGTAAAAAAGAAGATCAAGTCCATGAAAGCGACCAGAGGGACGAGGATCGGTCTCCCGATCTTGGATCGGACCGTGAACGGATATTTCGAAGACTTGAGGAGACTCTTCTCCTTCGCGATCGAGCTCGGTCAGATCGAAACGAATCCGGTCCGACGCGGTCTTGTTTTCGAGACGGTTGACAAGTCAAGGAACGAACGGAAGCGGGAGCTCGGGGAGCATGAAGGAGAGAAAGAAGCTTTGATCGAAGCTTGTCGGACTTCGGAATCTCCGGATCTTTGGGACGCGTTCCGGTTTGCTTCTTGGATCGGATGCCGAGCCGGGGAGATGTATAAACTCAAATGGACCGACGTCAATCTGAAGGACGGAATTATCAAATTCAAAGATCGAAAGAATGAGAGAGATCAAGAGGTCTCTCTTGAAACGAATCCCGATTGTCTTCAAATGCTACGCGAGCGAAAGCTCAAATCGAACGGAGAGCGAAAGAAGAGAAAAGGAGCGACGTTCATCATGGAAAAGACGGATCTGGTCTTTCCGTCGAGCGTCGTCAAGGCTTGGAATTCGGCTCGCAAAAAAGCCGGGATCGGCCCGGACTCCGGTGAAGAGTCTCGATTTACTTGGCATGATCTTCGGCATACGTTCGCGACCATGCTACGGAGAGCGGGAGTCTCGATCGAAGATATCGCGCACTCGACGGGTCATGCAGGGACTCAATCAACTCTCCGGTATGCTCATGTGAATGACGAGATCGGGAAAAAAAATATCGGAATCGCATCAAAAGCTTTCAATTTCTAACAAATTCCATTAAAAGAATCTTTTTTGCATTACTTTTTATCATATTGCTATCTTTGATTTAATAATGGCGAAGTACCGATAAACAGGCCAGAAATTGAGTCGGGGCAGGCCGACCTGCTTTATCAAAAACGTGAGAGTTTATTATGAAAGACAACCAAAAGGAAAAAGAGCTCATCGCGAATCGCTTCAAGGAGCTCCGCGAAGACTCCGGACTTGATCAGATCAAATTTGCTGAAATGATCGAAGTCCCTCGTCAAACCGTCTCCAAGATCGAGACGGGGAGACAAGAGATATCTCCTCGAGTTCTTCGGGAGATATATTTGAAACTTGGAGTTTCTCCGGAATATCTTCTCGGCCTTCGAGATGATAAGTCGCAGGACTTCAACAAACTGAAATCCGAGAATGATCGACTCCGGGCTGAGAATGACGATTGTCGTCGTCAATTAAAGACCGCGAATCGACTGATCGATTTTATTGATGAAAATAAGGAGTTTTAAAATGAGAATAATTAAAGGGTCAAATTCATCCTTTAATGGAGGATGTTTTTTGAATGACCCAAAATCAAAACGTCAGGTGATTTTTTCTTATCTTCATTATGGAGGACTAGGAGCAATTCAATTGTCTTATGTTAAGCGCGTCGTCGCTAAATGGACAAGGTCCGCTCAATTGGCATGGTTATTTGGAGGAGGCAAGAACAATGGATAACATGAGAAGAGTTCTTGTTTTTAAATTGATTCAAGGAGACTTTAAAAAATATAAAAGTCTTGGATCAAAAATGAATGAAATCGGAAAGCGACATGGAGAGAATATCCATAAACGTATTTTTCACAAAGAATCACAAACTCTCGAAGTTGATATATCTTTTAAATCAGAAGACGCAATGTTGAGAGCATTTATTGAGGTAAGCGATCTTTTGGCAGAAAATGGGATCAAAAGAGAGCTCATTCGACGAGAGCGAGTCCTTCCAAAAGAGATTGAACGAGATTTGAAGGAATTCAAAGAAGCGGTCGCGTCATTATGAGAAGGATATTTGGTAACGTAGCGAGACAATTTATGGAGCTACGGGGCTCTTGGATCTTCAAGCATCCTCCGCCTTTTTTTCGTGCGGTTTTCGTGCGGTTTTTTTCTCTTCGTGCGGTTTCATGCGGTTGAGATTCCCTCCAAACCCTTGCAAACACTACCGACCAACGGACTCATAACCCGAAGGTCAGAGGTTCGAATCCTCTCCCCGCTACCAGTTTTTGCAAGGGTTTCCAGTTTTCAGGCAAATCAAGACCCGGATTCCATGCGGTTTTCCGTGCGGTTTTATTCCAAGTCCCAAGGAATATATTCAACGACCGTATGATTCTCCCCTTTGATCTTCTTATTCTTCCGGATCGCTCGGCGGACTTTCTTCGGATTGTTTCCGAGTCGGTTGAAGGATAAATGAATCCATCCTGAATCCGCTCGACGGATCGGATCTTTGATTTTCTCGTCGTAGAATTCGAGGATCAGATCCGACCATGAAGGAAGGAATTGAACGATCTCCCGAGCGAGATCCTTATTATCAAAACCCATGATCTCGAAGTCCATCGCGGCGAATCCGTTCTGAGCTCGATGAGAGCTCCCATCTCCGCTCCCGATCGCTCGGTTCGTCTGTAGGTTCCGGAAACATGAATTGACGCGGATCGGTCGGTTCATGTGATCGCGTATCGGTTGGATGCAATTATGGATAAGCGCGACGACGGAAATGAGCTCGTCTTCGTTTGGATGATTTTCCCATCCTCCCCGGGAAGCCGCTTCGGATTTGCAGACTTCCCCGAGAGAAAAATTTTTGGAGAGTTTCATCCCTTCAGGAAATCAAGGAATGACTTGTGCGGTTGGCTCGGATCTTTATCGATGATCTCATCAAGAAATCCGAGGGTCTCGGTTGAGAGTTTTTTCTTCATGCTTTTTTCAGCATGATCGGGAGTCGCGGAATTGTCGTCGTCGTCCAACATATCTTTGACCATTCCCGCGAGTTGAATCACTTGAGGTAAAAATTGAAGCATCTTCGTCCCTTCAATGGATGATGATTTGGAGATTATTCTCCGGTCTTGAGCTCGACTTTTTGCTCAAAGGTTTTCGGCCCGTCTTCACCTTTTGGATGGATTGGCTCTTGAGCCGCTTCGAACCAAAATTTTCCGAGCATCCCGATTATTGGGAGGAATGCTCCGAAAGCTAAATTGATCAAATCTTTTGAGGACTGAGTGAGCTCCTCGGGCTTGTCGATCATCTTAATGACCAAATAACCAAATAATAAAAAAGCGAGCATCGATATTAAGAGCCGAGCCCAGAATCGAAGCTTCGCGATCTGAACGTCCGGATCGACCGGAGGAGGAGTCGCTTTCGGCGGATCGGGCTTTTCGACGGTTGTGGTCGTTGTTTCTTTTGCCATTTTTCGGGGATCGATTTATGAGTTTCGTTTCGTCATTAAAAAGTCCCGGAGAGACTCAAGCTCTCGTCCATGGTTCCCGAGCTCCGACTTCACTCCGGCGATCTCGACTTTCATCGCGGCGACTTCGGATTTGACGTCGACGAGATTATCCTGAGATCGAAGGACCAGATCCTCGAGCTTCCGCGTGAGCTCGACGCGATCGTCTCGGGCTTGATTCTCGGTCCGGTATAGATAAAACCCGATAACGATCAACATGGCCCCGGTGATTCCCTGAGAAAGAAAAGCCGAGACAATATTGTCGATCAAGTCTCCGGTCGAATGCGGAGCATCAATCCCCGGATGATGACCTCCGGCGAAAGCGATCCCGACCGAGCAGGAGTAAAATAAGAAAAGAAGAAGCTTCTTCAAGTCGGTACGTCGGGCCATGTCACCCCTTGAAGATTTCCGTCTAAATCAAGAGTCGGATTTGCGGTCGACGGAAGATCCCGGAGAGCTTGGCGATAAGTTGCCCATTCGCCAAGGGTTAAATCCGAGCTTGCCCTCCAATCTGTTTCCGCAAGTTTTTGGTTTCTTTCTTCTCGCAAACGTCGCATCGGTTCTGCATTTTGTAATTGTGCAACTTTAGCGTTTATTTCATCATCAGATGGTCTTGTTACAATGCCTTCATGTTCTTGATTTACAATTACAAATTGTGTCTGCATTCTTTGATCATTTGGAATTTTATTTCCATCTGAATCAGTCGTTGCCCATCCATACCAATTAGGATGATCAGGAACTAAAATTTTTAGTGCATTCTGTAAATAGTCTTCAATCATGTGTCATCACCCATTCTGATAAATGTAAATGAATTGTAATTTGTTGAAGTTGACGAAACCATTGACACAGCACTTCCGCTAGAGGCTGCTCTTGAAAATTTAACCTTATCATTAGACGTATTTGTAACATTAAAAAAGAAATTTAATGATGTACTAGACCATGCGTTTGAACCAAACATACCATTGAAGCTTTGGGCTACGGAATCATATCCACTTCCCATGTCAGCTAATGCCTCAATTCCACCATAGTGTTGTTCGCCATTTGTAGATTTAAAGGTTACAAAAACTAAAACCAAATATGTTCCTGTTTGTGGAAATGTAAAAATCCCACTTGATTCAGTCATCCCTGTCCCAATTTTCCCAAAACTCGCATCATCTACCCGTTCCCAATTTGTCGTAATATCAGCAGTGCTTCCTGTCAATGAAGTTGTAACCCTAAACTGATCTGCCTCTTTAATTCCTGTCAAGCCAGTTGCAGAGGAACCAATTGCCCCATTAAAAGTCCCAGTTGCGTTACTTCCTAAAGCTGAATTCCCCGTAAACGTCGGAGAAGTAAACATCGTCGCTTTTGACTCGTTTGTAACATTCCCCAAACCAACATCGGAGGCGGCTAAATTCCCTTTCCCTCCATCAACAATTGCGGTTTTTTGTGTCGAGGAGGTTGTAAAGGTCCCAGATGAGACGTCAAAAGTCCCGCTCCCCGGTCCGGCTTGGACGATCGCTTGCTTTTGTGCCGAGGAGGTTGTCAGAGTCCCGGAAGAAACGTCTAAAGTTTTTCCGCTTCCTACCGTCATGTTTCCTTCGAGCGTCCCAGTGACGGGCATAGATCCATCTTCGTTGATTTCAATCTTTGCGGACGCGTCGTCATTTTGCAGGATCAAATCATTCCCGGAATCCGGTTTTAAAATTCTGTCAGGCATATTAAGTGATCTCCCTTAATCGGAAATTAATATTTTGTCGGTCGACTCGTTTATCGATAAATGAAATCGATGGAGCTTCCGGCATATAGAAAAACCCTGAATATTTTGTTCTCTCGTTTTGAGCGTCCGGCATTCCGTCCATGACAAGAACCGGAAAGGGTTTGGAACGGTACGCTCGGAAATGGTCAACAAGAGAGTCGCATTGAGCGCGGGTCAAGTTTGCCGTGATGGTGTAAATCGTCGCGACGTTCCTTTGAATTTGAGTATATCCTCCATTCCCTAGAGTTCTTTTGAAGGAAAAGTCCGCAAAGCTTTTTTGAAGTCCGATTTGAGGATTCCCGACGTTGAGTCGAGTTCCCATCCGGAAAAGTCCAAGCTTGATCGGATTTAAAAGAGACGTAACCGTCGCGGAGCTCGGCGATCCGGAGAGCGTGATCCCTCCGGATGCGGTTCCGTCTCCGACAATCTTGGTAATCTGGTAAGAAGTCCCGCCGATCGTGACATGAGATCCGATCCGGACGTTTCCATGATTATTGACGTTCACAAAAGACGAGCTCGACGCGGAGCTTGAGTCCTTGGCAAATCTCCCGGTCGCTCCGGAGTCTTGTTGATAATATCCGATATTATCTCCGGCGACGGCGAGATCCTTCCGGTCGGTTGAGGTTGTGAGCTTGACCTCGACGGTCGCCGCCGCGAGTGCGTCTCCTGAATCGTTATATTGAACCGTTGGATCTGAATCGAGTCCGATAACGAGTTGTTGAGAATCAGTCTGTCCGTCTCCAATTGTAAGATTTGCCGCAAGTTCGAGCGTATTCGGAGCCCCGGTCGTTGAGTCGGTCGTTTGAGTGTCCGAAGTCAATGGAGAAGACAGAACGGTTCCAGAATAAGGAGCGGATGAAACTTGGATATATTCCGGAGGAATGAGATTCGACGTTCCGATCTGAAGCTGATCAATCGCAGAATATTGAGTCGTGTTTATTTCGAGAGACGTCCCGGTCGCTCCCGTCGTCGCGCATTCGATGATTGCCGTATCCGCCATGAGACCAAAAAGAAAGATCGCCCGAGCTCCTGCGTCCGCTGAGATCGAGATCGTCTCCGAGGTTGCGGAACTAATGAACGGTTTCCCGACTTGGTCGTTTGCAATATTCGAAACCGCATAAGTCGACGAGAGCGGAGAATTTGCCGCGCTTGTGGCTGAGATTCGGGTCGATTGAATGATATCCATTAAGTCCGCTCGAATGGAGTGATCAAGCCGTCTCCGCAAAATTGCGTGGTTTGGAGATTGAGATCATAAACAATCTTTCGGACGAGGAGACTTGAGACCGTCACCTTGTCGTTTTCCCGGGAAAAAGAAAGATTATCTCCGGGAAGAATATCCTCGTTTATATGGTCAAGAGTAACCGTGATATAAAGCTTTTTTTGAACGTCGAGGATCGCTTGTAAATAATTCAATTGTTGACCAAGCGAGTCGTGCATTTGTTGAACGACGATCTCCGCTCCGGAGGTGATATCTTCGTTTGTGACGGAGACGTTTTTTTTGGATTCGATGAATTGGAAATTATTCCCGGCGGCGGTTCCCGACTCGTCTCGGGTCGTAAATTCACAAGTGACCGCTCGGGTCGGTTGCTTGAAAGAATAAGTCGCCGCCGTGATCTCAAACTCATCAAGTGCTTGAGCGGTCGGGACGTTCGCTTTCTCGATCAAGAATCCATCGACTCCGCTTCCCCCGTCTTGAGACCTCAAATAAAACTGATGGTTTGTGTTCCTTGTGATCTGATCCAAGAACGAAACGACGTTTCCCTGTTTGGTATATTCGACCATGATCCCGGCTTTAACCGAATCGTCGGAGTTTGGAGCTTTCGTTTTGTTGCAGGGAGAAAATAAAAGATCGACGAGGTCGAAAACCGTTTTATAGGTTGTCGTCGTTTGGAATGTGATCGTTCCGTCGTAAGCGGCTCCATCGGTTCGTTTATATGATTTCCCGACAAGAGTGTAATTTGAGGACTGATCGACTCCGTCAATAAAGATTTTGGTCGTTGTCCCGAGTCCGCTCGATGGATACCAGTTCTGATAAGGAGTGAAAAAATAATGACCATAATAGCCGTCTTGATAATATCGATCTCTCGGGACGTTGTGTTGCACCATCCCTTCAGAAAAAGCGACATAAGGGACGGTTAAGACCTTATTCAAGATACATTGAGTCCCGCTTCCAGAATCAAATGAATTGGTTACGACCCGAGGAGTCGCGAACGTCGTCCCGGTTGAATCCAAATCAATTGAGATATTATTTCCAGAAGTCGCGACGACCAGAAAATCGGTGTTCGCCGTAACCGGGGAGAAAGTATTGTTCACTTGAATGAAGTCTCCGATCTTGATCCAAGTCGATGCTGTATTCGATCCCATCTCTCGGTTGTCAATCGTCAAGACGGTTGGATCTCCTGCCGTCAAACTGGAAACCGGATAACTTCCGACGAGACGTCTCAAACTCAATTGATCCTCTGTCCCGTTCTCGAAGAGATCGAACGTCAATCCGTTTTCTGAGATGGTCCGAATGACGGCGAATCCATACCAGAGAGCGAGTCTTTTTTCTTTTGGTTCTCCCGGATGGATCGCGGTCAAAAATTGCTGATCTGGATTCGATAAAAGGGTCGACCAGTTCGTCGCATATCCGAAAGGATGTTGATCCTCGTCCGGTTGGTTTGTGAGGGTCAAGTCTCCCGCTTGGGTCTTCATGAATCCGTCACCGGACCAATCGATCCGGGGAAGTGATTGAACGAATGGCGAATAAAAATTTGATCCGACAAACTCCTCGGTCGCCATGTAATAATCAGTTCCGTCGACGGTCATTTGAACGGTTATGGTTCTTGATTCAGGCATAAGAGCCGTCTCCCCCTAGAATCCCGGCGAGCTCTTGGTTTCCGGATCTCTCGGCTCGGTTTTGAGTCGAGACAATGTATTCATGAAGCGGGAGTTTCACTTCTCCTTCGAGGTCGAGAAAGACGTTGACGACCGGAGCTCCCGAGCTCATGGACTCGTCGACTTGAGACGCGGCGGGACTTCTTCCGGAGCTTCGTCCGGAGTTATGGTAGATTCCCGGGATCGACGTCACTCCCGGCCCCGTCATAATTGGATAATTTGAATAAAGCGTCTGGTAATTAAAATTTTGAGTATCTTCGGGGATTGCTCTGCTATAACTAACCTCAATCTCTCTGTTTTGATAGACGTTCCGCCCGACCCCTGCATGACCTATCGGAGTGTAGTTTTGTCGAACACCGTAGTAATTGACATAATCAGCAAGGGAGGCCATTGATTTATGAATCCTCTGTTTTGTTGTATTTTCAATAGAACTAAGGTCAATATTTATAGTTCCTGAAACCGAGAAAACGTCCCGAGCATTGACGTTTTTTGTTCCGGTGATATTTAAAATCGAGCTCGCGGATCGATCGACATGACCCGAGACCGAGAAAAGATCGACCGCGTCGATCGTCTCTTGGACGACCCTGAAGAGCTCCGTCGCGCCAATATCCTTTGTTTTCACTTGGTGGGCTAAATCTTGAATCATATCTCGAAAAGCGTCTCGGACCTCTTGACCTTCAAAAATGACGATATTATCGAGAGCTTGAAAGAATTCCCGGAAGTCTTGTTTGACGAGTGAAAAGGTCCCTTCAACAAGTCTTTCGATATCGGTCAGAGTATTAAGCGCGACGGTCTGAATATTTCCAAAAAACTCGATGAATGAGCGGGTCAATCCTCCTAGTCCTTCCGGTCCTCGAATGTTTTTAAACTCAATCGATGATGATCGAAGAGCTCGATCGAGGTTCTTCAATTGAGGGACGACTTCTTTCTTTGTCGTCTTGGCAAATTCTTCTGAAGTCTCGACTCTTTTTTGTTCGACCTTGTCGAGCTCGTTCAATTGTTTGGCGGTCTCTTCAAGCTTTGTGTTCGTCTTATCCAGTTCCTTCGGTGCTTCTTCGGCGAATCCGAAAGCGTCCATGATCTCGTCACCCTTATAGACTGCGATCGCCGCGAGTCCCGTCGCAATGAGACCGAGCGGATTAGCCGCCATTGCGAGCGTCAATCCCTTGACCGCCGCCGTGATTGCTAGAAAAGCCGCAGGAATCTTTGCCGCAATGAATCCCGCTCCGACGACTGCCGCAAATTTGGCGACCTCGTCGAGATTCTCCGCGAGTGCGGTTAAGGCCGGGAGGACCGCGACCAAGACCGGAGCGACCTTCCCTCGGAGGGCTCGGGAGAGAAGATCCATTTGATCGTTAAATGCCGAGAATTCATCCGCCGCCGTCGTTCCCATGATCCCCCCGGCTTGACGGAGCTTCTCCGCAAATTCTCCGAGACCGATTGCTCCGGTGTTCAGGAGAGCGAGAAGCTCGACTCCGGTCCTTCCAAAAAGATCAGAAGCGATCCGGGCTTTGTCGGCGGGCTCTTCGATCTTGGAAATCGATTCGGCGACTTCGACGAATAAAGCGGACGAATCCTTGAGCGTTCCGTCTTGGTCTTTAATCTCGATATTTAAGGCTTTAAAGGCATCCGCTTGGAGCTTCGTCCCGTCGGAAGCTTTCCCGATATTGATGGAAAATTTTTGGACTGCTGCATTTAGTTGATCGGTCCCGACTCCGGCTTGAGACGCGGCGAATTGAAGGATCTCAAGCTCTTCGACCGTGAATCCGGTTTGGACGGAAACCTTTTGAAGTCGATCCCCGAGTTGGATGATTGAAGTCGTAAAAGCTCCGAGGGCTCCGACTCCGACAAGTCCCGCCATGACTCCGCCAAGCTTCCCGAGTCCGGCGGTCAAAGTCGCGGTCTTCGCGCTTGCCGCTTGGAGATTCCGTTCAAGCCGATCGAGTCCCTTGTTTGCGGATCGGAAAGCGGCGGCGGTCCGGTCTTCTCCCCGGATTTGAATCGTTGTGACTTCAGCCATTCTTCCGCTTCGACTCCTGCTTTTTCTTTTTTTCGATCATCCCTTGACGATGAGAGAAAATCCTTGTTTCAACCATAAGAAGAAACTCCCAAACCTCCGGGAGTTCCGCTCCATAAAGTCGCATAACCGCGAGCATATCCGACGCGGCGAGCGGTTCCGACGCGGATCGGCGTCCGGTCCAATCGAGTTGAGACCATAACTTGACGACGATCGAAGAAAGTCCTCCAAGCTTGAGGAGAGCTCTCGGGCATATCTCACAAGGAGGATCGTCTCCCCATTGAGAGAGCTCGGATTGACAGCACCAGTTCTCATTGAACGGAGTCCCTCTTTCGATTCCATGTCTCCGAGACGTTTCCGGATATTCGGCCCGATCCGTCTCGATATCGAGCCACCGATTCAGTTTCCCGCTTCGATCTTGAATTCATTGTTCCAAGTGTCCGCAAGTCGATTGACGACCGTCATACATAAGAAAGGATTCAAGTCGAGGAGCCGCTTTTTGTTCTCGCTTGTGCAAGGGAAGTCCGTTCCCTCGTTCTCGAGTCCGGTCCATGATTGGACGTTCTTCTCCCATATCCCTCGAACCCTTTTGATCGAATCTCCGGAGAGATTATTCAGTTCCTCGAATCTCGGTCGTCTGCAAATAAAAACGACGTCCGGAAGCTCTTCGAGAGTGATTTCGATATTTTCAGAAAATGCTTTTAAATCCATTTTTAAAATCCCCGATGATCTCCCCGACGACGGCGGAATCGTCGGGGAAGGCAATTGGAGCTCCGACCCGCCGTCTCCCTGAATTACGCGTTATCGTATTTAAGCTCGAAACGACTTTGATCCGTCGTCCCGGCCCCTTTTACGACCGTGAAAGAGACCGTCGAAGTCGCGACCAAATCTCCCCCGGTGACTCCCGTTACTCGACAATAAGGCATAAAGAACCGGATATATTGATCCGAGCCATTGTCGACTTGAATCCCAATCGCCATGAGGTCTTGGTCAACGAATCTCGACGCGGCTGAAAGCTGATTCGGTTGAGCATTCAGAGTGAATGATCCCGAAATCGAGACGTCGTTCCCGACGATATAAGCGGCGGACGGATAAACTGATCCGGTTAAGTCCTGAAGTCCGGGAGTTTGAATATCTCGATTGATCGTGATATCCGCGCTTTGAACCGTGACTTGATTTCCAGACGCGAAGAGAGATCCGGACGCGGTCCCGCTTGCCGCCATATAGACCTTGGAATTCTTCATCGAGATTGGACTCAATGTTGAAACCGAAGCGGCTGAGATGGTCGGGAGGATGACGTCGTCCGCATCAGTTGAGGACGGAGTCGCGGCGACGGTTACGACCGCCCCCGAAATCGATGAAACCGTCGTTGTTCCTCGGGAGGCTCCGGTCGAATTGTTGTAAACGATGACGGGCTCATTCGCGAAGAAGAGATTTGACGCGGTCGCTCCCGGGACTCCGGCGATCGACGGAGTGTTTATGGTGATATCATTCGTTGATACCGACGAGACGGTCGCTTGTCCGCCGTAATAAAGACGACTCGCAAGTGCGCTGACGTTATAAATGAGATTTCCATCTTTGGAGATCGTCGCCGTGAGTTCATTCAGGATCACTCCGGAAGCGGCGAACATGAAATTCTCGTCGGTCAATTGCCATGCGGACGAAGTATTGACCGAGTTCGCGAAATAATAAGCATATTCTCCAGAGGTTGACTGAGCTCCAAAAAATTTGAGAAGGAGATAATCCTCCGCAGGAGCGGAAGCCCCGTTCGGTTTTGCTAGAAAATTATAGTTCGTCGTCGCGTATTCGAGATAATTTGTCGACTGATCTTGTGTCAAGATTTGCGATCCAATCTCGGAAAACGTCGTCGTATTCGGTTGCTGATCCCATACGGGAGCGTCGGTCGTTGCGAAGCTTTGTTCGGTTGACCCATTTGACCCGGACGGAGCACTCGAGAGAGTCCCCGCCGTTGACTCGTCCACGAAAACGAGTTGAGTCGCTTTCTGACGTAGGACGTCGGTTGAAATTGCGGTTGCCATTGGAATGCTCCTTTATTTGGCTGTTTGAGGATCGTTCGACGCGACCGTATAGATCACTCCGAAATCCATGGTTATCACCCCGATTTCTCGATCTCCTTCAGTAAAGGAGACTTCCGTCGATGAGAGCTCGAGATCCGTCAGGAGCGCGTCGATCGACGTCGAATTTGCGACCGCCGTTTCGACTTCGGCGGATATAGTGTCAAGCGTATCGTCGAGGTTGCTCGTTGCTCGAGCGTATCCCTCGACCCGTACCGAAAGAGACCTCGACACAAGCCGAGCAGATCCCCCGAGATCCTGAATCGTGTCGCTCAAGCTTTCGGTCGTTGTGTAGATACATAGTCCCGGAAGCGATCCGGACTCGAGCGGATAAACTCGAGTTTGGAAGACGTTCGTCCCGGTTGTCGAAAGACCTGAACAAGCGGTTCCGAATGCTTCTCGGATTTGTTGTCGAACGTGGCTCATGAGCTCAATCTGACGGTCGTCATTCCTTGATTATCGGGCTCGACTTCCCGGATGGTGTAAGTCGTCGAGGAAATTAAAAGCGTGTCTCCTTGAGCAACATTCGGGACGTCAATCGTTCTCGCGATCGCGACCGGAGACGAGCTCTCGACCTCAACCGATCCACCGGGATCGGCGGCGAGATAATCGTTTGTAAGAATGACCGTGATCGATGACGAGCTTCCGGCGGAAGTGTCGGTGAAAGTCGCCGTTTCTCCGAAATCTTGGAGAAGATCGAGTCTCATTTTGTCGTTCTCGATCGACATGATTTAAGCTTTCTTTTTCCGGGTCTTCGGAGCCGGAGCGTCCGATTTTTCCAGACCGACGGAGCGATCCGAAGAAGCGGGAAGAGCTCTCCCGATCGAGATCAATTCGTTTGCGACCTCTTTGTCAAGATCGGCGGTCGTTCCTTCTTCATAATGGTTTCCCGCGACCGATACGTTTCCAGTAAATTTTATTTTCATTCTTTCCTCTTTGGATGGAGGGACCGGAGTCCCTCCGAGTTTCAACATCAAGTCGTCAAATCTTGAACAGCAGAAAAGGACTGAGCGTGTCGAACCTGAACGTCGTTATCTTGATAGATAACAATTCGAGTGACCGCCGCGCTTGACTGGCTATATGGATCGACGATGATATCGGTCCCGCCGAAAAGATTGATGATCAATTGACT
>Ga0208899_1001089_pt1 | contig 19438 bp, 25 predicted proteins | sample VirMetDEL_Nov_24_FD_184518 | JGI IMG/M metagenome (GOLD analysis project Ga0208899, IMG submission 184518) | Aqueous microbial communities from the Delaware River and Bay under freshwater to marine salinity gradient to study organic matter... | ecosystem: Environmental > Aquatic > Marine >... | reverse complement strand
GGCGCCTGCCTTCAGGGCTCGGCAGGGAATGTCCGCTGTCAGGGAACCTCCTGACGCCATGACCGTGCTGGTCGTGGTCAGGAAGCGTACGTCGGAGGCGCTGAGCCCGACCTTCACAACGGTACCTGCCGGAATGGTCAGGTCAGTGGCGTTGCTCGATCGAGTAAACGTGACGTCGACCTCGGCGTACGTGGCGACTTCGATTTGGATGTCCAGCAGCTGAAGCAACTTGACCATGACCCGCTGGGGCCACGAGTTCAGAGCAAACATCAGTGCTGCGTAGATTGCTCCACACGCCTCGATGAGCTTGACCGCCGGGTTAGATGCCGTCCTGTCCGACTGGGACGCCGGCAGGGAGTCGACGGTATCAGCAACCAGCTGGTCCTCGTCCCTAGCGTCGATGGTCGGAGGGGTAAGTGTAGCCACTGGAACCTCAGTTATGCAGCAAGCCCGAAGTACGGATAGACCCTGGACTCAGGGACCCGTGTCGTGATGGGCGTAATCGTGATTTTGATGGAGACGGTGTTTGTGGTCCGGTCGATGGTAGTCAGTTCGATCTCGACCTCTTCGATCCGAGGCTCTGACCGAGCAATCGCCTCACCCAATCTCTGGGCCATGACCGGCAATTCCTCCAAGGTCTCGTATGTCGACTGACCAAACCCGTAGGTCGGGTCCAGCGCGGCGGAGCCCGGCTCGGTGGTCATGATGCTCTCGACTGACCCCCAGAGCAGGGACGAGCCACACTCTTCCTTGAGCCGGCCGTTTTCCTCAGTCAGAGGGAACGAGATACCTCGCCCAAACAGTTGCTCTTCTAGGGTAGTTGCCACAGGCACCTCACTTGATTACGAAGTTGACTCGGCGGTTCAGTGCGTTGTCGCTGCTGACCGGCTCCGACTCTCCTCGGGAGACCACGGACAGACGGCTCGCCGCCACGCCTCGTTTGATCAAGGCATCGTACACGCTGTTTGCCCGACGGAGTGCGAGGTCCTTGTTGTAGGCGTCCGTACCCACTTCGTCTGCGTGGCCGGTGACGATGACGTGTGTGTCTTTGTACAGTGCCAGCCGCGCCGCCACGCGGTCCAGGACAGGCTCGTACTTGTCACCGAACATGTCGATGTCGAAGTCAAACAGAACCTGGTCACTGATGAACGTGATTGCTCCACCTGAGTCGTCCCCGCCGCCGTTGTAGAGGCTCAGGGAAGTCCCCCGGAGAGGAGACAACTGGTGGGTAACTTGCTCGATGTTCCAGATCCCAGAAAACCGGGCTCCTGCCCCTCGGATGAGGACTTGTTTGTCGACGTCAAGGTCGGGCTCCAGGTCAATCAACGAGGCCTTGGCCGTGAAGATCTTCTTGGCCCTGGCTTGGGCGTTCCGGGCACGTTCGATTGTTTGGTCCGTGAATGACGGAAGGTCCGACGCCTCGAACAGCACCCCGGTCCGCTCCAGGCGTACTGCCCGGTCCTGGACATCGGGGTCCAAGTGGAGGTTCTGCTCGAACGTGCTGTTGCCTGCTCGGGAGTAGACGTTCGGTGTGGTGTTGCGGTCTAGTTCTTTGACGCTGACTGACAGGGACTGCATGTTGCCGTCTGACCCGAAGGACAGTACAGTCAAGTTGTCGTCCTCGTCATCCGCCCCCACCTCTCGAATATGGAGCGTCCCGTCCCGTTCTTGGTACGTGTGGCCCAGGCTCTTGAGCATTTCCCGGAGGAAAGCCGCGTCCGAGACGCCGCGCTGGACCCTCTGTCCATACTGGACTTGGTTCAGCTGCTCCTCGGAATCTCCATGGAACCTGAGTCTAAGGCCGTGGTCCTCTGCGATGATACGAGCCTCCTGAGCCGCGCTCGCGTCAGTAAGAGCCCTGGCGTTCGAGGACTTTCGCGCCCCGCTGAATTTGTCCGAGGCCGTAAGCGTCAGCTTGCCTGCCGAACTGGCCGATAGAGCATGGCTCAGGCCCGTCAGGTACCCGGTGAATAGCTTGTCCCCAGCGAACATCTCCACAGGGACCTTCGCGTCCTCTGAGGGCAGAGGAAGGGCCGTGGCCCACTCCATGAGAGGGTCCGCGATGACGGCCTTTGCCGAGGTCCTGCTCTGGCCCTCCGAGAGCGTCACTGAGGCGCTGATAAGTAGCCCGTCTCCGTCCCGGAACTCGACCCCTCCGATGCGTACAACAGTTGGGGACATTCAGGTCACGCGGGAGGGAGGATTGCTAGGTTGCGGGTAGGGGGAAGGTTCCCCTGGAAGTGCAGTTTGCGATGGAGCCAGAAGATCAGCCAAGCGGCCGACGACATCCTGATTTCCACGGTCTCGTCTCCGACGTACACCGAGAACTCGACAAACTCCTGCCCGTTCACTTCCTCGGTAAGGAGGAAGAACGCGTCGCCTGTAGGGCCACCGGGGAGACCGGCGACGATCTTGAAGTAATCGTCGGCCTCGGCCATTTGAACGAAGAACGCCTCGGGCGCTTCGCTGGACACGTACACCCAGGAGTGTTCCAGGCCCAGTTCGGACAGCACGTCCAAGTCGTCGATATCGGCAGGGTCGGCCAGGGCCTCGATTGCGCCGGCCTGGGCCCGCTCGCTCAGATTGAACGGAGAATACAACTCGTTCAGTTCAAGGACGTCCCGCCAGTTCCGCCACTCCCCTGTACCTCGATGGGCAAGGGAGAACGGAGTCTCGATGGGTCCTGGCCTGACGGAGACGGCTCTGTCAGGAGGGTCTGTTTCAAGAGGCCCCGCCAGCTTTTCGAAGGGTGCTTCTGATGGCATTAGATCGACTCCATGAGAGTGAAGCTGACCGCCGCCACAAGGGAGTTTCCTCGGTCATCTACCACCTCTTTCTTGATCACGAGGTTCTTCAGGACCCCCGTGTAAAGGAAGTCTCCCCAAGACATCGCTACCCGAGTGGGCATCTGAGTAAGGTCAGTGGGAAGTGTTGCCCACGCCGCCAGGGTTGCCAGCAGGTTCTCCAAGCGCTCTGTCTCGCCAGGGAACGCCTTCTGCCGAGTGTTGATGTTGACTTTGCTCGACCCGTTACCCGTCCAGTCCATCCGGGACACTACAGCACCTGCGGCCTTTCGCTCGGACCAGGTAGGGTTTGGCGTGATTGATATCTCGTGAGGCGAGTAAGGGAACTGGAGAATCTTCCCGTCCGGGACGTCGACCTGAGACAACACTACCCGGAGAGACTGTCCTCGCTCTCCGGGTAGTCTATTTGTCACTTTGACTTTTGCAGCCACGTTTACTCTCCAAGGGTTCCAAGAAGGCCAAACACGCCGGACCCTTCGGTCCTTTCCTGCATGTGCTGCACCTCAGAGCTAACTCTGGTGATAACTACCCTTAGGCCGTCATCCTCCATAGCCGCGTTGAAGCTCTCTGCCATCGCCAGGGACGCCTCGTTCCGATCGGCCATCCTATTCAGCGCCGCCATCATAGGGGCTATCTGGTCTTGGTTCCTGGCCCTCACTAGCGTACTAGCAGAATCGAACCACTGACTTAGCCCTCCTTCAGCTAGGCCGCTTCTGAGGTCAACCATTCCACTAACGATTGCCTGCTCCTCCTCAGTCTTGTATCCTCCCTCGAAGCCCAAACGACTGACTCTTCCTCCCTCACGATAGCCCGTTACATCTAGCCCGAACTCGGACCTCATTTGGTCTCTGAACGTGTTGAACGTGCTCTCGTCGTCTGCCGTAAACCTTCCTTCCGGGTTGTCGAACAATCCTAGGGTTCTACCTACCGTGTGGAGAATGTCTCCCCTAGTAGCGAGACCGCTAGCCGTGGGCCGTCCGTCGACCGTCACTGACCGCCCGATCATTCCGGGGGTTCTCATCAAAGAGAATATCGCCCCTTGATCTCTTGCCTCTCGGATCTCTTCTCGGGAGAAGGTCTCGTAGACAGGTTCCCGCTCAGCCTTGTCCGGGTCGATCGTCTTCTCCAGACTCACGATGGCTGATTCTAAGTGAGTCAGTCGCCACAGGCCAAGGGCCAAGGCTCCTGCCACTGCTGCTCCGGCCGTGACCACGGCTCCCGCCAGCGTTACCATGCCGGCTCCTGCAGCTGCAGTGCCTCCGGCGAACTGAGCACTATATGCCGCGGCTCCTGTAGTGGTCGATGCTAGTCTTCCTCCTCGGGCAATGGAAGGAAGCATACCGATGCCGGTACCCGCAGTCCGTCGGCCTCCTCGACCCATCATCCTCAAGGCACCGCCGCCCAAACTGGTGACTGCGCCTCCTGTGAGGACGTTGATGCCGTAGAGCTTAGCGATGGTGAGGATTACTCCCCCCCACTTGTCCATGAAGGCCTCAGCCCTCTCGATCGGGTTGCTCTCCAAGAAATCCAGGAAGCGGTCTACGCCGCCAACCATCCCTTCGCTTATACGACTGGACAGGTCCTGGAAATCCTTGGACTCGACGTATGCCCGAGCCCTGTCAATAGTGTCCTCTAGCCGCTCGTTGAGTCGACCTTGAGGATCCGACCCGATATCCGCCAGAGCATCCTGGAAGATCGTGGCCAACATCGTGACCTGACCTCGGACGGTCGACGTGTCGGCGTCTAGGAGGGCCGTGACGGCGTCCTGACCACCTTGGCCGTAGAGCGCCTGCAGTCGGGCCCGGAACTCGGTCATGTAGACCTGAGCCGTTGTCTGGCCACGCTCACGAGCAAGTGCCTCAGCCTCAGTACGCGTCGGGAGGCCCGAGATGTTGAATCGCTCTCGGAGTGACCGAACCTGACCGGAGCCGATAAGTTCACGTAGGGAGAACAACGCGCCGCCGAAGTCCTGCTCGGGGTTCGTGACCTGAAGGGCCTTGGCCAAACGGGTAAGCTCAGCAGCCTCGCCTACATTACCTCCCGCAAGAGGCACCATGAAGCGCATGGACTGAAGGGCCTCCTGACGAGTCAGGGGTCCAATTTCCCGAGCTAGATCGATGGCCGCGTCGAAGGCAGATTCTACCTTACGAGCATCTCCAAGAGACGCCTGCAACAAGAGCCTTGAACGCTGGATGTCGTCTGCAGACCCAATGGTTGCGTCAATGAACGACCGGCCTGCCATCGCTGCCACGCCACCGACCAGGAGGGTGCGGTAGGACAGGAGGTTGTGGCGAAGGTGAGTAAGGCGCCGGTTGGTCCAACTAGCAGCCGACCCAACGGCCCTGATTCCAGCAGCCATCTGTGGAGAGGCCGCTGCCCCGCGCGCTCCTGCCACGCCGTCCATGACCGACTGGTGTCGGAATCCGACTTGGCGGCGAAGATCTCGCCGGGCTCTTCGCTCTGCTCTTCGCTCTAGCCTCTGGCCGTACCGATCTAGCTGAACATCGGCATTGCGCATCTGGCGCATGCTTTCAGCGGTATGCCTTGCCCAGGCTCTTCGGGCATCTCTGACTGGCATCCACTCCCCGTTAGGGGCCTCTGCGTAGTCTAAAGTAGGGCCGCTTGACTCTCGCCGTCGCCTACCTCCAGACGAAGCAGGTACGTTCCCTGGAAGAAGCCTCTGGTTTTGCCTAGAGAACCTCGCCTGGGCCTGGGCCAAGGACGCTAGTTCTCTTCGAGCCGATCGAAGGTCCTTAATTAAGGCGCTGGCATCGGATCGTACATGGATGACAATCTCGTCAGACAATTTACTTCTCTCTGTCGAGGAGTGCCCGTTGGCGCTCGTTGTACGATACCGCACCCTCCCACATGCTCTTCCGCTGGGGACGAGTAGTGGTCAGGATGTACTCCCACGGGGCGCCAGTGGCCTTGTGGAGAGCCGTAATCTCTTCGTACCGTTCCGGGTTCCGGTTCCGGTACTTAGGCCGCTTGGCGAACCTGACCCGAAGAGGGCCGGGCCGTGGGGCTATTCTTGCTCGGGGGTCTCTTCCGAGCCATCTTCGCTTTCGTTTCCCTCAGCCGCAGGACCCATTTCCAGGTCACAGATGGCGGCGTAGATAACGGCGATGTCGTCCCGGTGCATCCGGCGAAGGATGGCCGGACCCGGTGCCTTGACCATCGGGCCGAAGGACGTGATGCACTGGTTAATGAAGTGCAGCGTGTAGAGACTCTGGGAGACGCTCTGTCCGCAGGCTTCCTGGGCCTTGATCTCGTCGTCGAAGATAGGGCAACGGACAGTTGCTTCTTTCCAGACGTTGTTGGACGAGGGATCAGCGTAGCCGTGAGCGAAAGTAACAGTCTTCATGTTCTTTGGAGGGTTGGAGAGGGTTTGCCGACTCCCCGAACAAGGGAGTCTTTACGCCTTCTACACATGGCAGATGCGCAGACAGCCGGCAGGAGTCGAACCTGCCCAGTGACCCGAAGGTCCCAGTGGCTGTGTTGTGTGGTCTAGACCACGTCTCGCGGCTGAAGGGCCAGGACAATCGTCGCGGCGTCCGAGGACCCCTTGGACGGCTGTTGGACCGTCAGGCTGACTCGCGCGCACTCAGTGTACGTTCGAGCCGGGCCGCTCGGGATTCCTGCCGGCGTAGTCGGGACCACCGTGACGTTCAGGGGGACATGGACCCCTGCGTGCCAGGCCTTGGACCAAGCCTCGACCGGTAGGTCAACAGCATGGTCACGCGGCTTGGTGATCGTAATCTGACCCGTGGTGGACGGCGCCGAGATGACCTGCGGAGGGCCGAAGCCTCCCGTGTGCTGCAGGGACGTGTCGTTGTTCTCTTCTCCGCCCGAGAACTCGGTGAAGAATACGCCCGGCCACTGATCCACTGTGATCTTGTAGTGGCTGGACCCCTGGAAGTTTTCAAAGGATGGCATGCGTTACCTCTAAGCGGTAGGTGCCCGCTTAGCGATCTCTGCTCGGATCGTCTCAGCGGTAAGAGAATCCTTGAACCAGCAGCGAATCCGAATGGTGTTCGTTGCGAGGTCAGAGGGAGTAAGAAGGTCTCGGTTTGCTTGGACGTTGAACCCGTGGACCTCGAAGTCCTCGGCCTCTTTCGAGGACGGCGTAGTACCGTCGAACATACCTTTGCTGTTCAGGTCAGCCATCGAGATACGAAGGCTCTCTTCCAGGTCAGAGAAGAACGAGCCTGCCGAAGCGTTCTCGTACACCTGATCATCCAGGAATCGCTGGAAGCGGTCCGAAATGACACAGAATGCCCAGAGTGCGTGGATGTAGGCCCAGTTCGGGTCCGAGGAGGCAGTCCGAGCGCCCCAAATCTTCGGTCCCGACCCCTTGTCGTACACCGGGTTGATGCCCGCTCCGACCAAGGTCTCAGCAATGGCCTCGTCCACGAGGTCCGCGCCGTTGCTCTGAGTCTCGAAGCTGTGGACGCGGTCGACCTTGAAGTCCTTACCGGCCGGATGCTTTCCGTAGTCCTCGTCCGAAATGAAGTCGAACCACTGGGCCAGGACGTGTCCGACCGGGCTGACGGGCTTCAACTCGTCCGTAAGCGCGTCCTGCACTCGCGGAAGTGGCCAGTAGTACGCCGCCAGGAGGTCTGGTACGTCCGATTGGACCGTAGTGACCGTAAGCCCGGCCGGAGCACCGAACAGCGCAACCCGACTGAACGAGTCGAGGTGCCCTTCCATCTCCGAGCGGACCGTAGAGTCCGAGTCGAGGCCCGGTGCGATGAGGAACCCGCGTCCGTACTTCTTGTCCCGGAACGCCTTGAGGCCGGTCTTGGCTCCAAGGCCGTCGTCCGTACCCACGATGTCCGCAGCCAGGGGCTCGTTGCCGTCAACACCCGCTTGGTCCGCTCCGAGGAGGAAGTCTCCAGCAGCCGGCGAGTTGAATGGTGCAGCCGTGGCAGACGCTAGGTCTTCGAGGTAGATGTAATCCGACTGATTGCCTACCGACTCCAGAGACGCCTCGGTGAGGGTCAGGTTGTCGAAGGTCTCAAGGACCGTGCCACTTGCCGTAGCCTTGACCTCGATCTTGTAGGCAGCGACCTGTGACGGAGTCTTTCCGGTGCTGGTCCACGTGTCTGCAACAGACTGGTACAGCGTAGTCTCGCCCGCCAGGGTTGCCCAGCCATACTCGTCGTCGTTGTCAGCAGCAGCGAACGCCGCTTCAAGAGCCGCGGCGTCTGCGTAAATGGTCTGGCTGACGTACTCGTCCGGGTCGATGAACCCGTTTCGAGTGGCCGAGGAGATTGTGACTTCGTAGGCGTTTGCCCACGTGCCGGATCCCTTCGCATGGACTCGGAGCGTATCAACTGGAGCACCTGCCTCGTCAGCAAGGTCCACGTACGCTTGCACGGCCGAGGAGTCCACGCAACGGACCGCGAAGCAGCGTTTGCGTGCCCGGCCCTTGGAGTACATGATGTTCAAGACCTCGTCGGCCTCGGTAATTCGGGTGTCCGACCCGATTGGTGTCCCTGCCTCGCCGCCGAAGATCTGGCGGAAACGTGCGTACGAGGTGAACTCGTGGACGGTGTCCTCTAGGCCGCGTTCGGCCTGGACAGCAATGAAGATGGAGTCACCAGGATCCGACCCCGTAGCCAGAGGCCCGGCCGTGGTCCGAGTAATGATGGTGCCGACGAAGTTTGCCATTTAGGGCCTCTGTCAGGAAGTGACAGTGATGGTCTTGATTCCATCACCAGTGAAAGTATCGGTGGGGTTGAGTGTCGAGTCGGAGTCTGCCTCTCCGTCCTCATCTGCCGGCGTGATGTCCACGACCCAGTCTGTCCAATCCTCCAGAGGACGGTCATCGAGCGTGTCGATCAGCTTGACGTTGAAGGAAACAGTGCTCACTGCATAAGGGAACTCGAAATCCTCCTCGTGAACAACATCGAAGTCATCCCCGACATGGTTGCAGTGATTGTCGGCCTCGTCCTCGTCCTCCAACTGCACATTGAGTTGGGGGTTGTGGATTAAGGTGTTGACTACCGTATGGCTGAACAACTCCCGGATGGTCCCGACGTCTCCGAAGCGGGCCTTGTCTGTTCGTTTGGCCCGAGCAATCAACACAAGGTCTACCTTGTAGTTAATCTCGTACTTACGAATGCTGTTGAACCGCTTGTACTTGGCCCGTTTGTCCAAGAGGACGATGGCCGGCATCTGAGAATCCGCGATGTCTGTCTCGCTCTCTCCGTGGCGTACGACGGTCTTGATTCCGCCCACGTTCAGAAGGACCTGTTTCAGGGCCTCCAAACTACGCTCTCTGGCGGATGTGCTCTTCAGTGCCACTAGCGCCTCCGTGCGGCGTTTCGAATCTGGCGCCGGAGCGCCTCGACAGCGGTCATCTTGACCTGGGCGTACGACTTGGTGCCGCGCTCAAACCCAAGGAATTGACGCACAGGCATGCCGCCTCGGCCCTCCTGGTGGACTCCGGCTATGTACCCAGAGTGAGCGCTGTTGAATCGAACAGCCGGGTGCTTGTCCCCTCGGCCTCGTCGGACCGCCCGGAGATCCCCGAGCATCTTGCCCCCGAAGCGGAGGTTGACTAGTTCCGGGAGGCCTTTGCGTCGTCGAGCAGCCTTGTGGCTCTCGCTTTGGTAGGCAGTGAAGGACTTCTCGTGCTGGTCGAGGCCCTTGGCCGTACGTTCCCGGATGGCCCGGACAGCCGCACGAGCCACTGTGTGTTGGGCAAAGGGGCTCAGGCCCTCAGCAGCCTCCGCCACGGCCTCTAGTTTCATCTGGATCTTAGGGATTCCCTGAACGTCCAGCGTTACCCGAATCATGACCTCGTCAGACGGAGGCGAGGGAACGCCCGAGTCTGTCCAGGAGCAATCAAGTCAGGATCAGTGGAGTCCAGGGTCAGTCCTCGGGCCATCAGTAACTTGAGCGCTGTGTGGTACATCTTCTCGTACATCTCGCGCTTGTGGTCGTAGCTATCTCCTTTGTTACGACTCAGGTCGGCGTAGATGGTGATCAAGGCCCCCAGCGTACAGACCTTAGTCAACTGGTGGTTTACGCCACCGGTCGCCACGTCTGCATTTGTCACGGACTCAAGCCCGGCCAGTGCGTCGAAGTAGACGAGGACGCCCTCGGCCACGTTGCCCGGCTCTCCGAACTCTTCGCACGTAGCATCTACGTCGGCCGACTCTCCGTCAGCCAGAATGAGTTCTTCGTCCGTAACAAACGTGACCTTGGTTCGGTCCTCTGCAGAGTAGACCTCGAAGCCCTCGGGGACGGTTACTCCACCCCCTCCGGCCTCTGCCGTAAAGGTCAGAGTGACTGTAGCTACCGCGGAGTCGTCCGCGATGTTGTCCAGTCCGTCGTCGAATCCCCTGCTGAGCAGTTCGTTCTCGACGTCCTCCCGAGCAGACCTGTGGTCGACCCGATACGACACGTCGTTGTACTCAAACAACTCACGGTCCCGGAACCCTAGATGTGCGTCGGTGCTGTATACGTCGAGTGCTGCCATTTGCTACTCCGAGAGAAGCTCTCGAAGCCGCTTGGCTCCGAACCGCCCGTCAAATTCAAGTCCTCGTGCCTCTGCGATGGCCGCTAGGGCCTCTCGGTCCATGCTGTCCAGGTCCGGCTCTTCCGGTGCTTCCGGTGCTTCCGGCGCTTCCGGTGCTTCCGGCGCAGGGGCCGGTCGGCTGGCGATGACCACGGGGGCCTTGGGCTCAGGGACCGGCGCCAGGGAGAACCCTTGACCGAGGAGTCGAGGAACACGGTTGTCCGGGACTCGAACTTCTCGGCCGGACGGATTGATCAGAGAAACTGACTTCATGGTGGGGTACCTGTGTTGATGGAGGGGGGAATTCTCTCCCAACGCCCCTCCGACGTGGGAGAAGGCCCGGAGGCCTGAGTCACGTGCCGGGATTCGAACCCGGCAAGACTGCCCCGTTTGGCAGTTCACGCGATTGCCTTACTAGGCGATGGCCTCGACAAGGCACTCAGGACGCACGGTCGTGATACCGTAGAGGATATCAATCGTGTGCATCATGGCCATGTCGGTCTGCGAGTAGCCCTGGGTGTAGCGGAACGCCAGACCCATGTCTTCGTCGACGAGGACGCCGGCACGAGCACCCGAGCCCGGAGGCGGGAGCGGAAGAGGACGAACAGCCAGGACGATACCGTCCGGGTGCATCGCGAGGTTGTGACGAGCATCTGGGCCAGTCGTGGTCGGAATCAACTGCGACATAAAGGTATCGAAGCCGAAGACTCGACCCAGTCGGGCCTCTTCCATCGCACGGCCGCCGTCACCTCGCTTGTCCGCGGCGATGAAGGCCGGGTCGCCAAGGAGCGCACTGTCATCTTCCGGCGAGACCAGAAGGAAGCGGTTGGTCGTTGGGACCTTTGCCTGATTGAGTGCGAGACGGGCGCCTCGAATCGTTGCCGAGTCGATGTCCGTTCCGACCACGCCGACCGCAGCCGCCGCGTTAACGTACTCTGCGAGAATCTCCGACTCAATCTCTTCGACGAGCTTAGGAATCGCGTCCCGGATGTAGTTAAGGCCCTGAGAGAGAGCCTTCGATCCAGCGTTGTCCTCGACTCGCCAAGACACGTACTTGTGCTGGTTCAGCGTGACCGTGACCTTGGAGTTGGTCGGGTTCTCCGGCAGGACGGGCTTCTCAGTCGGACCTGCAGCGAGGTACTCGCTCTTGGACTGAACGGTCACGTCCCCGCGCTTCAGGATGTTGATGGTATCACCAACCCCGCCCGTCTCGTTCTCAAAGTCTCGGCGGACTAGGCGGGAGACGAGGGTGTTAGCCCGGTACTCTTCAAGGACCTCATTGAGCCAGAACGCGGGAATCGCGTCAACTGCCTCATTGGTAGTGATGAAAGCCATATTTGCTTTTGGGGGTCAATGCCCGAGTGCCGGGCGGGGTAAGTTACTTGAGGGTGCCGTCTCGCATAGCGGCCATCATGGCCTCTCGCTGCTCGGCGATGTTCTCTGGCTTGGACAGGTCGCCCCATGGATTACCGCCCAGTTTCTGGGGGGTCTTCGGAGGCACTTGTCCTGGTTTGCTCTGGGCACCTGCCCCATCTCCGGCCGTGGCCTTACGGAAGTGGGGGTTTCGACCCAGGAAGTCACCGATGGCGGCTTCTGCGGTAAGGTAGCCTCCTGCTCCGTCCGTGGTCGGCATGCCTTGGGCATCCGTTACCAGGGCGGCTCCGTCACGAACCGTGAACTGGAGACCTCGTTGTGCCAATTCCATCTGAACCAGCTGTGCCACCTGTCCGGGGGCGATTGCGTCACTCGCTACGGAGGACAAGGAGTCGCGGATAGTTGCCTGTCTGCGCTCCTCTTCGATTGCTTCGAACTTGCTCTGCAGTTCTTGTGCGCGCTTCTGCTCTGCCTCGTAAAGGCCCTTGTACTGGCCCTTGGCTTTGGCAGCTTCCGCTGCCTCGCGCTGCTTCTCTGCATACGTCTGCTGAAGACCTTCAAGGCCTCCTTCAATCCCGAGACCTGCTAGGGTCTGGCTGACTCGGTTCTTTTCCCGAGTCACTCGGTCCTTGACGATAGCGTCTACCTGGGCCTGGGTAAGGCCGGTGTTTGCGGGTGGGGCAGCGGCGGGCGATGGGTCTGCTTGACCTCCGCCTGACTGGTTGCCTTCGCCGTCGTTTTCGTCTTGGAATGTGTGCTGGTTGAATCGAAACATATCGAACCTCCGGTTTGGATGCCTGTCTCAAGCCGGCCGGAGTAGCCTAGCGGCGAGAGCAGTAGAGTGTGACGTGGCCGTGGTCGTCAGGAGGGGTACCGGCCGTTTAAGACGACCCTATGCAGGGTCGGGGTTTTGAATGGGCACTTGGGCAAACACGTTCGCGCCGGTCTGTCCCTCTGCCGCCTCGGGGACGGCCTTGGGCATCGCTTCCCACTTCTCTCGAAGGTCCTTCTTCAGTTCCTTCAAGCGAGTAGGCGTCACCTTGCCTGCGAAGTGTGCATGGACCGCTTGGATCATGTTCTCAAGAGCGGCTTCCGAATCAAGCGGAATGCCCATGGCGATGACTCGGAGACCGTCCGTAAGGACCTTCTCGATCTCGCCCGGCTCAAGGTCAACAATGAAGCCAGGAAGCGGCGCGTAAGTAGAGTCTTGACCCATCCAAAGAAGGGCCAGTCGGCTGATCTGCTGCTCGGCCTCACCCATCGAGCGCCCCAAGGACTCAAGAAGGGCTCGTTTGTCGATTGTTTGGAACGCCAGCGACGAGCCGCTGACATATGCCCGAGACCCTTCGTTCATCCGGCCGAGGCCAGAGAGGAAGCGGATGGACATCTCCAGTTCTTGGACCTCCTTGCGGATGGTCTCTACGGCCGAGGCCTTGGGCGCCAAGTAGAATGGTGGCTCCTCGCCCTCGTCGAGAGGGAGGACTCCGGCCACTGACCAGTCGACCTTACCTAGGGCCTCGTACGTTGACGGCGGAGCCACCAGGATGTTGAACACCTGCTGGTAAATCTGCTCGTCAATCAGGGACAGTTTGTTCGTCAGCTGTCGGACCAGGGGAGCGAGGTCCCGGATGAGCGACTCGGCCACCGGGAGGTGCTCGACCTGCTCACCGACGTACGTGAAGACGATGGGTACTTTTCCACACGGGTGCTGGCCCTCGGCCAGGAGCGTGTAGATGTACTCAATCTCCTCTTCCTTGGTGTTTTTCTCAGGGTCCTTCTGGGTCACTCGGTAGAGTTCCCATCCGGTCTTGGTCCAGCGCCGGAACAACTCTTCAGGCCCTGTGGCCCTCTGGTAGAACTCTCGGGAGACGGCGTGGTACTCTCGGACCATGACCCAGTCGAACTCACCCCTCTCGTCCTGTTTCCAGTCGATGATGTCAGTGGGGTCGAGTCGGTAGGCATAAGGGCGCATGCCTGATTGCTCTTGCTCCGCCATGGAGGCGAAGGGCCCGCCCTGTCCGTCCCAGCGGTCAACGACCACGGCCTGGACGCCAAAGATGAGGCCTCTGCGGAAGACTCGTTGAGAGAATTCCTGCATGGGTGTCCCGAGCCGATCTACATCTGCCCAGAGGTCCTCAAGCGTCTTGCGCTCCAGGTCAGGTAGTTCCTCTACGTCCCGTCGCCAGGGCTTGCGGTACAAGCTGGCTGAGTACGTGTCGACGACGACTCGGATGTGGTTCAGGTGAACCGCTCTTTCCAGACGTCGATCATACCCCTTCTGTCTCTCCTGCGGGTGTCTCCACAGATGCTTGAACAGGAACTCCGGGCCTCCCTCATACGACTGTCGGAAGAACTCCCACTGGTCGAACAGGGCAGAGTACCACTCGCTACAGTAGGCCTTCGGGCGCTCTCTGGTAGCGATGGTGATCTCTTCCTCTCGGCTCTGAGAGTACTCGGAGCCTGTTGAGAAGTAGATGCCCGGAGGCAGGATGTCAGATGCCTCGGGCGGCACGATTTCCTGAGCCATTCTTGACCTCGGGAGTAGTTTGAATCAATTGCCAGAGCGGGAATCGAACCCGCAACCACCAGCTTATCGGGCCGGTGCTCTTCCGTTTGAGCTATCTGGCATCCTCGCTAGGAGGTCGGGTCGTAGGCGCCGCTCAGCGTCTCTTTCAGGTACGCTCGGTTGAAGGCCGCTCCCCAGGCTAGGATGTCTCCGGGGGTATCGTCGACCGTCGACTCAATCTGGAACTTGATTCGGGAGGCCGAGGGGCACATTACGTCGGCGTCAAACACCTGAGCGACTCCTGCCCCCAGCACGATTGCGCTGTTGGTCGGGACGTCGATCCAGCCAGTCGGGGTATTACCCGCGATGTACTGGGCCTGCATTTGAACAGTCACGTCGTCAGATCCCGAGTTAAGCAGGACCGCCATGCCTCGGGACCGGGCAGGGATAGCAATCTCCGACTCTGCGATGTCGACGAAGTCATTGGTGGATGCCTGCGCCGCGCTCTGGGCGTCGAAGTAGACCCCTGAGAAGGCGTCGTCCTCGACCCGATATCGGGGCTCCAGCATCGACAGGGGCCGAAGCAAGCCGGACACCGCCACGTCTGAGTGACTTCCTCCCACGGCAGAGGCTACCGTGAGCTTGATGGCGCCGCACAGGGGAGCGTAGTCCTCGAACTCGAAGAGGCTTTCTTCCCCGGCCGAAAGCTCAGTAGGTGCAGCAATCTGGACCCAGTCCGAAAGCTCGACGTTACCCGCCGCGTTCTCTCGTCGGAATTTGACGTATGGCGTGACGTCGACGGCGTTGGAGCCTCCCGTGTTTAGGGCTCGGAGGGTCGGGAGGTAGCCTTCGGGAAGATTGACTTCCGTCTCAGCGATATCCGCCTCTGCGTCCGTCGAGGTCTGGTCCGCGGACTGGGCGTCAAGGTAAATGGGGCTCATCATTATGGGCTCTCTTGGGTGTGGGTGGCGTTCTAGCCTAGGCGGGGGCCGAAACGGGGCCCGGAGTATTTCGGCCTCGCGTCCGTTAGGAAGTTGAAGCCTAGTGAGAGGGCATCGACTTGATCGTCGTGGAGCCCGTATGGAAAGAAGTCTAGCTCGTCTAGAAAGGGACTCAGCCAGCCTGTGCCGTCGTCGACCAGGATGATTCGGCCCTCTCGCCACGCAGCGGAGGCGGGCCCGGCCCGAAGCTCCTTCTTGCCCGAGACCCTGATGCCGTCGTAAGAGTAGCGTCGAAGGGCCTTGGCGAAGTGAGAGATTTGGGCCTTACCTGCCTGTCCTGGCTCCTGCTCGGATCGGATGTAGCAACGCTTGCCGTCCTCGCGCGCCGTGTTGAACAGGGTCTGCTCGGTGATGTCCGGCGACTCCCTGAACCGCTTGACGTGACGCACAAAGGTAACGTCAGACTTTGCGTTTGTGCGTGCCAGTCGAATTCCGACTGACCAGTCGGGATCAGGATTGGTTGCGGAGGGTTTGGTTCCAGCGAGGTCCCAGGCCCGGACCTCCAGCAAGAGGTTCTTGGGCAACTCGTGAGGTTCGATGATCTCAGCTACGGAGCGGGGGAAGTACTCACCTGCTTCCATGTCCGACCAATCACCCTCTCTGAGCTTTCGGTACATCTCCGAGCCTAGGTTCTTGAGGCCGGACTCGTACTCAGCTGTGTCGATGGATGGGTTGTCGTCGAGGCTAGACGGCAGGAAGAAACGCTCGGGCGTGTTGATTGGCGCGCCACCAGGGACAAAGCGCTGTTTGACCCAGGCGAAACCTACACCGACCGGGTTGGTCGTGGCTCGCATCCTCAAGGGTACAGGACTGCCGATAGGGCCACGCAGTCGAGAGAACATGAACGTATAGTCCTCTTCTCTCGGGAACTCCGTAAGCTCCTCGAACCCGATGAACTGGAACTCCGACGACGCGTACTTGTACCTATCCTGGGAGGACGACAAGAACCCGAAGGTTAGTGTGGCGCCTGATGGGAAGTACCACGTCTTCTGCTGAGCGTTCCACTTGGCTCCGGTGCCGGCCAGCCACTCTTGGGAGCGAGGGATGAGACCGCCTGCTAGCGAAAGGCTCGCCACGGTGGACCGGAGAATCAGGGCAGCGTACCCAGGGACGTCAACGTACTGAAGCGCGCTTCTCAGCAGCCAATCGCTCTTGCCTCCGCCTGCGGCGCCTCCGAAGAGGACCTCCTTGTGAGGCAGGAGCATCCCGACGCTCTGCTTCGGGTGGTTCGGCTGCAGACGAGTAAGGTACTCGTTCGTCCGGGGCGTCATTAGCTCCCGGAACCGCATATTTGCTACGGCGTCTTGCACGTATTGCTCGTATCCAGAAGGGGATGGACAGGGCGATTTGCAACAGGGTACTCTTCACTGGACGTCATCCGGTTTGAAAAACATGCAAGCAAACAGCACGCCGAGGAGGACCAGGGCTAGGGCTATCTTGTCTCGCATGCTCATCATCAGAGTTCCTTCGCTAGGTTGAATCTCTCTTCCTCAAGCTCTTCGACTCGGCCTCGGAGCAGCTGGAGCCCGTCGACAGTCGAGCGTCGACGCCTCGATCCTCCGTCTCGGATTGCGTCCGTCAGCCCGTCGAGCGCACGCGCCATATCAGCGTGCCTCGCGTTTGCGTCATCGCGCCACTCTTTCCGCTCGTCACGGTGGAGTTTGGCCTGTGCGTCGTACCTCTTCCCGAGGTGCCACACGAGCCAAAAGAGAGCGCCGATGGTCAGGCCAGCGAGCCCGAACTGCCCCCATTCGAGGGCGGGAGGGACGGCCATAACGTCGGCGATGAACATCAACGCTCTCCCTTCTCGTTCTCACCCTGGATCTTATGGACGTGCCACGCAAGGTGCAGGCTCGTGCCGCTGGCAGCAGCGAAGATGGCCCAGCGCATCAACATTTGAACCAGTGGGTTGGCGTCCCACGAGTAGCCGACCGCAGTCAGGAAAGAGAATAGAACAGTGAACAGCCCCATCGTCGCTTCGCCTAGGAGCATGATCGATAACGCGGAACCGAGTGGGTGTCCCGATCCGTGGAAGCGGCCCGCCAGATACGTCGAAAGAGCGACGCAGGAGACCCCTGCAATCGCCGTGATGTGTTGCAAAACGGTTAGCATATGGAACCACTTGTTGTTGCGGTTACTTTGACCAAGATTAGGGTGGCGAGTGCGTACCTAGAGGCTACTCGGTAGATGCACACTCTTCCCAGAGCAGCACTGCCACGCAACCTTCCGCCTCAACTTGGTTCGTCACAGGGTCCAGCGTCGCCGCGCCACGAGCCGTTACGCCAGGGAAAGCCGCCCAGAGCTCACTGGACATGCTGACGTCAGGCTTCTGCAGGACTCGGATCTGTGACCCTGCCCCTTGGATGACCAAGCAGTTGTCTGACTCGGCCGGCATGCAGGTCCGACTGGACCACTTCAGCAGGTCCGTGGGGGTCTGTGCCCCTCCGCACCCAGTCAGCAAGATCAGGAGGCACATCGAGCCGGCTCCCGTGGAGGCCGGGCGGAGGGCGCTGACGATGTTACGGAACCAGGCTCGGAAGTCCATCTTGCCTCCGGCTTGCAGGACATCGGGGCCGGGGGTGTCGTCCTGGTCCGGGAGCGTTCGCCAAGCTAGGCCTCCCAAGATCGCGAGGACGTACACCACCTGGGCCCCTGCGCTGTCCGGCACGTCGGCCATACCCGTGAGGTCGGCTGCGAGTGCTCCGAGGCCGAGTGCGCTGAACGCCGCGGCTAGTTTGTTGAGGATACTGGTCATTTGACTGCCTCGACGGTGACTGATAGGTCCTTCACCGTGATATTCGTCGTATCCGTGGTGTTTGCGATGTATGCCTCGACGTAATCGCCAGAGGTAAGATAGACGTAAGTCTGCGCGTGGGCGTTCTCTGATCGCCCCGACGTGGTCGTGGTCCGGCTCTGGGACGAAGAGATCGTGGTCCCGTTCAAGGCGACTCGGAGAGCGACTACCTTGTTACTTCCGCCCGTCATGGCTGCGATGGCGTCGACCTTGAAGTACGTCGGAGGTCCGCTGTACGTGGCCCGGTTGCTCGATAGAGTGAACCCTCCTTTGTTGAGGGCTCCTTCGGACGTCGACCCGTCGGCTTTGTAGAACGTGCTCGGAGAGACGATCGTGGTCTGCGTCGAGTTGTCGTCCATGTGGTACTCGACCGCACGGACGATGGGAGCTACTCGGTATCGGTCTTTGTACATTCGTCGTCTTCCAAGGTAACGTGTTTGAAGGCATCCATGCCCTGGAGCAGTGACGCGATTTCGTTCGCCGTCTGCTCTGAAGCGATGTGCTTGTGGGTGTGTTTGACATCACCCTCTACTTCGATGTGTGTTCGGTTCTCGGCCCGGATCTCCGCTTGAATCTTCGGGGGGCCGAATGACTGCGGGTCAAGGCGTTCGAGAATGAAACGCACCGTGGGGCCGTCCTTCGCGTTGAGGAGGGCGTGGGCAGCGGTCAGTGCGGCGGCTTTGAGGTCGCCGTACATGGTCCGTACGACGTCCACGTGCATCTCATCCCACCAATCACTCTTTTCCCAGCGGCGGAGCGTGGAGTAGCAGATGCCGACCGCGATGCAGGTGTCCTTCTTCGTCTTGCCCGAGGACAGCAGAGTAATTGCCCTCCATGCCTTCTCGGGGTCAGGGCAGCTTTCCGGTGCGTAGTTCGCGCTCGGTAGCTTGTGCCCTCGGTGATTGGTGAACCGGTCTCTACCCTTCTTCTTCAGCGGAGGGGGTAGCGTGGTGGGCATCGCCTCTGGCAGATTGTCGTCTTCCACGGTGCCTCGTGTGTTCGGTCAAGGTTGGGCCGGCATTTGTGCGCGACCCCATAAGTGTTAGTGCATGGCCAGGAACTCGATGTCCTCGGCAGGTGCTGCGACCCAGTGTTCTTCGTCATCCAGGACAACGACTACGGAGTCCAGTTTGCCCTTGGTTCCCCAGGCGTTGGAGATGAGCCCACACCCGAAGATTGTTTTCACCGGACGTCCGAGCAGGTGAAAGAAGTCCGGGTCGATGTCTATGACTGTGGCCATTTGACTCTAGTAGTGGAGGTCGGATTTGAACCGACAGGATGACCAAACTTCCCTACTCCGCAATGATTGGTTTGTCAAGGCTTGGAAGCCTAAAACTGGTCCTGGTATTTTTTTGGCAGGGTGGTTGTTTGTCTGTTTGGCCGGATTGAAAAACCCGAAGCCTATTTTTGGTCTTGGTATCTCACAAACAC
>Ga0208899_1001088_pt1 | contig 19464 bp, 14 predicted proteins | sample VirMetDEL_Nov_24_FD_184518 | JGI IMG/M metagenome (GOLD analysis project Ga0208899, IMG submission 184518) | Aqueous microbial communities from the Delaware River and Bay under freshwater to marine salinity gradient to study organic matter... | ecosystem: Environmental > Aquatic > Marine >... | reverse complement strand
TTGAGGTATGAGCGAATAGAAGAACGCCTCAAGGATGGCTCTAAGCGTTTTGATAGGCTTGATGAAAAGATTGACCGCTTTGGCAATAGGCTGTGGTGGATCATTGGTTTAATCGTTGTGAGCATTCTTGTGCCACAGTTTTTAGGAGGCTGATATGAGTGATGGAACAATCAAGATACCGACATGGGCCTTGCCAATAGGCGCTGCTGCGCTGTCAGGTGCGATGGTCTGGGGTGCTAGTCAGGCACAAGCACAGGCTACACAAGAAGAAGTAGACCGTATTGAGGCTGCTGTTGTTGATGTGGTCGAGGAACAACAAGCAACGGGAAAGTTAGCAGCAGTAAATGCGAGCAAAATCGAGGCTATCGTCGATTCATTAGCGGAGCAGTCGGAAACAGCGAAGGCCAGCGATCAGAAGCTACAGCAGCTAATAGAGATAATGCTGAAGCAGAACTAGAGTATGACCCTGCCAATCCAAATCTATACTGTGATTTAAGGGAATGGCGCATGTTAGAGTTGGTCAACCCGCCTCAGTATCGCCACTGTATTGCTATGGAGTGGATGCGCTATAACCACCGCCAGTGCGAGTATGGCGCTCAGATTTATGTGCAAAACACCATGTCTCGCGTTCTTGGAACCGCACATCAGCTTGACGTTGAGTTGCTATCTTGGGACTTGGTTAAGCCTCAAGCCGTGAGAACCCAAGCTGTGAAGAAAAAGCGTAGGCTGTGATGGAGATAGCACCGTTCCCTAATAGCGTTAATGCGCCATATCGCGGTATCGACCAGTTGCGGGACGCTTACCGCGTTGATCAAATCTCTCGCAATACAACTAAAGAAGTTTCTGCAATTACAAGATACAGCGAGTTTGTATACGAGTATCGCAGTGGCGAAATACATACTTCAACGCTCAAGGTTTCACGACAAGACTTTTTGGATCTTGAAGTATGAGCATGATGATTTTTGTTTTGATTATTCTTGAGCGGGGCGAACCCACCGGACAAGAGTTTTATTTTCAAGAACTTACGTCCTGCCTTGAGTACAGTAACGCTTTAAACGCACAGTCTGTTGGCAGTATTAATCAGCTTTTAAGTAACAACCGATACTTCTCAACTTACTGTGCAGTACGAGAGATCCCAACAGCAGATGCAGGTAACAAGATATTGTTCCGTGATCCCAAAAAGGCGGCGTCCGAATGAAAGCTAAAATGGTCTTAGTCATGGTGGTTGGGCTTATTACCTTGCTTGCTGTAATTGTTATTGGTGATTTTTACATTGCCATCAAAGAAAACAAATCACCTGATGAAAGCGTAATTTCCTTGCTTCAACACGCTATCGTGGGGTTTATTGGTGTCATTAGCGGCTACATAGCGGGAAAGGATAATGAGTCCTAAGAAGTTACAGACAAAAAGCCGATACGATTTATTAGACCTAGATAACGATGGGATTGTCAGTGATGACGAAATTGAGAAAGCTGATCGCATACTTGAGATGGAGGTCGCTGAAGAAAAGGCTGATTCTCAACGCCGTATGGCTTGGGCATGCCTTCTATCGGTTATCATACTTACAGTTCTCCTTGTCTCTCCGTTTGTGGCAGAAACTAGAGTCAGCGCGTTGTCGGATCTGGTCGGACTATTCTATATAAGCATGGCCGGGGTGATTGGAGCGCATATGGGTGTACAAGCTTGGATGAGCAGAAGGTAAGTGAAGAGCGACGAGTTACGCTGCGTTGCGCTCGTTGCAAAAAGAAAGGAGGCGTTATGGACTTCGTGCATCTTAAAGTAAAACTACTTTGTCCAAAGTGCTTCGCTAGATATAGTGGGTGGGCCTAATTGATGCATAAACTGTTTAAACGGTGTGTAAATGACATTACAACGATTTAATTTTAAGCCCGGAATCCATAAGGAAGGAACTGACTACAGCAATGAAGGTCATTTTTTTGATGCTTCATTTATAAGATTTAGATCAGGATTTCCAGAAAAGGTTGGGGGATGGACAAAAAAATATATAAGTTCGTTTGTTGGAGTATGCAGAAAGATAAAGCAATGGGCTGCTAATGACGGTCTTAGATTTATTGCATTAGGCACAACAAAAAAGACATACATTATTTCAGGTAACACATTTATAGATGTTACTCCAATTAGATCTACAACAAGTGCTGGAGATGCAACATTTGCAGCATCAGACGGGTCATCAACCCTTACGGTAACAGAAAATGGTCATGGCGCAGCACTAGGTGATTTTGTGACATTTAGTGGCGCGGCAACTTTAGGCGGTTTAATTACTGCGGAAGTGCTTAATCAAGAGTATGAAATTGCATCTATTACTTCTGCTAATGCATTTACTATTACAGCCAAAGATACTACTGGTAGTGCTGTAACTGCTAATGCTAGTGATTCGGGCAATGGTGGAGGCTCTACTGTAGCAGCGTATCAAATTAACATTGGATTGGATGTTGCTGTGCCGGGTGGTGGTTGGGCATCTGGCCCATGGGGTGATGGCACTTGGGGTACAGCCGCTGGAAATACTGTGGCTAATAGTTTAAGGCTTTGGTCGCTTGACAACTTTGGCGAAGATTTATTGCTTAATGCTAGGTTAGGAGCAATATTTTTATGGGATAAAACTAATACAACTACAAGAGCAAAAGAGCTATCAACAATAACAAATGCATCTAATCCTCCATCAGAGGTTTTGCAGATTGTTGTGTCAACACAAGATCGGCATGTTCTTGCTATTGGTTGTAATCCTATTTTTGAGTCTAATTTAGATCCGATGCAGATTAGATGGTGTACTCAAGAAAATGTATTAGATTGGACACCAAGAACAACTAACACTGCTGGAGACTTAAAGCTATCAGTTGGTTCTACAATTGTTGGTGCTTTGAGGGGCCGTCAAGAAGTAGCTATTTGGACAGACAATGCTTTGTATAGCGTTCAATTTGTTGGTGCGCCTTTCGTGTTTAAGGCAAATCTTATTACAGATGGCGTTAGTCTGATTTCACCTAATGCTGCTGTGACTGCAAACAACGTCATATTTTTTATGGATCGCGGTAATTTTTATGCATATGCAGGTGCAGCAAAAGTTTTGCCATGTACTGTACGCCAATATGTGTTTGATGATTTTAATGATATTCAATCAGAGCAAGTAACGGCATTTGCTAATACTGCGTTTAATGAAGTTGGATGGTTTTACCCATCATCTGGGTCTACAGTGCTAGACAAACAAGTTGTTTACAATTATGCAGAAAATGTTTGGTCAATTTCTGATTTAGCTAGGGATGCTTGGGATGATGCTGCGGCATCATCTGATAATCCAATAGCGGTAAAAACAATAAATGATGCTGGTTATGTGTACTCGCATGAGGTTGGATATGATGATGAAGATCAGCCATTAACAGCATTCATTGAAACTGCTGATTTTGATATTGCAGATGGTGATCATTTTGCATTTGTAAGAAGGCTGTTGCCTGACTGTAAGTTTGTTGGCGGCTCAACAACACCAGAGCTAACGTATACAATAAAAACAAGAGATAATGCCGGTGGGACTATTACAGCAGAAAGCACTACAGCAGTTACGCCATCATCAGAGTTTGCTATGGCAAATGTCCGGGCAAGAGCGCGACAAATAAGAGTTCGCATAGAAAGCACTGATGTTGAAAATGGTTGGCGACTTGGTGATGTGCGCCTTGATGTAAGGACAGATGGAAGGCGATGAGTACACGATCATCTAGTGGAGCAGAATTTAGGCTACCTTTGGAGTTACCACCTGCTGAGTATTCAGAAGAGTATCAAATAAGGCTTGTCAATCAATTGCGGATTGTTTTGGAATTGATTCCTTCAAAAACAGATGTGGAAGATAGCTCGCAAGCTATTTCATGGTTTATGTCGTAATGCCACAAACATATCAAAATGTAGTAAAGACGCTTACTGGTACATCGGTAACGGATATATATGAGTGCCCACAAGGGGCAACAGCTATACTTAAAACAATAAGTGCGCTTAATACAAATGCATCAAATCCAGCAACGCTTATCGTTCATGTGTACGATAGTAGTGCAGATGCATTGTTTGAATTTAACACTGGGTCTGTAGCGGCTGTCACAAGGAAACCATACCTTGAAAATGGCGAAGTTATTGTCCTTGAATCAAAAGATAAGTTACGCATGACAGCAGGAACGGCAGATTACTTTGATGTATTTGTGTCCTTGCTTGAGATAACATAGCGTTTAAACATACAGAGGTTGGTATGAACAGTAACTTCAGACAGCAGCCCCCCTTCCCGCTAAAGAAGCAAGCAGAAGCTATTGCTAGCAAAGGGCGGTTTGGCGACTCAACATTAGTTCATATGAACCCCATGGAGGTTGATGTATTACGATCAATGACTCCAAACAATCAACTGACGATTAATCCTGATACCGGACAACCAGAAGCATTTCTTCCGTTGTTATTAGCATTAGGCGGTGGGTTGCTTGGAGCAGCCGCTCCTATCGGCGCTCTGGGTGCGCTTGGCGGCTCTGTTGGTCTTGCTGCATTAGGGTCTGGGATTGGTACAACTATTGAAACTGGCAGCTTAGAAGAAGGCATTAAGGCGGGCTTGATAAGCGGAGTTCTTGGTGGTGTTGGTGGAAGGTTGTTTGAAGGTTTTGGCGCAGCTAAAGATGTTGCTACTGGTGTTGGTCAGGCAACAGGACAAGCGGCAGGTGAAGTTGGTAAGCAGACTGCTGCTGAGATTGCTAAAACTGTTGGTACTGAAAACTTGATTACAAGCACAATACCTTCTGCAATTCCAACAACAGCAGCGCAATCAACAAGTCAAATGTTGGCGCAAGAGGCAGCCAAATCAGCTGCACTGCAACCAGCAGTAACAGCAGGGGCACAGGAGGCAGTCAAGCAGAACATAGGACAAAGACTTGCTTCTGGGTTAGCTGAAGCGACTACTGGAGATCTTTTAGGCACAGCAGCAGCCGGTATTACTGGTGAGGCTATGACAGATCAGTTTAATCTGATGAACATGCCGCCACCTAAACAGGAAGAAAAAGAACCATTTTATGTCCCTGTAACGCCTGATGATCGAGGTGTTAGGTTTAGACGATCTAACACTGATCCAGCAGGAACTAGCGAGTTTGATTATTTTTCTAATCCTTTTACATACTCAACGGGTATGAAAGAGGGCGGCGTTGTAGGCGACAACGTCCGTGGATTGTTCCGTGGTGGGCGAGCATCAGAAGGAGATGTCGAAGCGCAGATTCCAGCAGACTATGACCCATTGAATCCAACTGGAAAATACAGGCCAGTATCAATGGCTACGCCTAGTTACTTTACTGATCCAATGGGAACAGCCGCTAAAGCAGCAGCAGCGGCATCAGATCAATTAGGGCTAACTGATCCATTAGGCAATAGACAATTTACTTTGCGAGATGTTGTAAACACTCAGCAAATTTATACACCTAGAGCAGATAGTCCAGCAATTACATTAGGCTCGCGTGGGTTTGCAGATGCGCCTGTAATTGATTACAACCAAAGATTGTTGGGAGATGCTACTAGAACATTTACAACTCAAGAGCAAATTGAGAACCCAGACTATGACCCTAATGCTGTGGCTGCTAGCACTACAACTAATACAGGTAGTAGCACTTATGACAGCTTTGTTCCAGATAGCGTTTATGACCTTATTCCAGAAGGTATTTATGGCGGCTTTATTCCAGAGAGAGGAACTACACAGATAGTTACAGGTGGATCTCCATATAACGAAACATTTGGAATGGGCGAAGGAGTAGTTAGCGATCTTACTACTGGTCAGCCAGATCCCTATGGCATGGATAGTTTTGTTCCTGTCGGGTCAATCATAGAAGATCTTCCGGGCGCTTTTGATCCAGAAAGTGGATATATGTTACCTACTGGTTTTGGTGGCTTGCCCTCGACGGAACAAGCAGAGTTTAGAGATCCATCTAATACTTTTCAGGGTGGTGTTGCTGTAGCTGAAGCGCCAACGACAGGGGTTGGATTTAATCCTGTTCCAGATTTTATGATGCCACAGGATGATATGGGTGGTTTTGATCCAATTATGCCTGTAATGGATTTTGCTCCTGTAGATTTTTCATCACAAATGATGGGCGATCCATTAATGAATTTTAGTTTGCCTCCAGAGCAGTCCTTGATGGACTTTGCGCCTGTAGCACCTGTTATGGATTTTGCTTTGCCACCAGTAGGATTTACTCCTCCTCCAGTAGACTTCCAATTGCCAGCAGGGTTTGCCCCAACAATGGGAATGGCTAGCCCTCCTGAGATTCCAAATTTTGACATATTTGGTGGAATGAAGCGTGGCGGATTAACAGGGTAAGATTATGAATACTAAAGATTTAGATCCAATGAAGCAGCCATTTGGTGGCATGTTGCCTAAGTATCAAAATGGTGGTGAATTAAATATAGATAGTTCTGTATTTGAGGGTTTAGTAGTAGGCAACGGCGGTGGAATGGATGACGTTGTACCTGCTGTTGTTGATGGTGTTGAGCCGGTATTGCTGTCACGAGATGAGTATGTAATACCAGCAGATGTAGTTGCTCATGTAGGCGATGGCAGCACTACAAGGGGTGGCGAACTGTTTGACGAAATGATTGCAAACATTAGAAAAGAAAAAACAGACACAGTAGTGCAGCCAGAAGAGTTAGAAGAAACTCCAGATGATATTATGGCAATGCTAAGGAAGCCAATTAAGGTTGTTTAAACATGGCGTTCGATATTGAACTCATTAAGAAGGACGATATTTTAAAGGTTTGGGGTGAGGTTGCTCACTACGCAGAAAATCTAGAGCGACGTAGTCATGGGCGTTATGTGACTGCGGATATACTGCATCAACTGTTAGAGCTTCCATATTTTGTATGGATAGTAAGAGAGAATGGAAACGCGCTTGGATTTTTTATTTGCGGTGTAAATAAATACCCAAGAAAAACATATTTAGATTTAAATACTCTTAGTGGCAATCGCCTTAAAGAGTGGGCATCGGAAGCATATGATGTGGTTGAGAAGTTTGCGCAAACTCTTGGCCTTGATGGATTAGAAACATCAACTGCTCCCGGTATGGAAAAAGCGTTTAAACGACATGGCTTTGTTAAAGAGTATGTTGTTATGGTTAAGCCAGTAGAAAAACTGATAGGGCAAGTAGAAGAAGATGACTTGCATGAAGCTGATGAACCACTAATGGAGGTGGCATATGGGCGGTAGTAGTGGTGGTGGCGGTGGTTCTGTTGATCAAAATGTAGAGACAACAGTAACTAATACAAATATACCTGAAGAATTTTACCCCTATTTGCAAAAAGTATTGCAGAGCGGTGACGCTCTTATGCAACAGGAGTATATCCCATATGAGGGGCAACGTACTGCTGCATATACTCCAGAGCAACAGGCTGCGTTTCAAGGAATAACAAGTTTAGCCACTAGAAGCTTGCCGGGAATGACGGGCGCTAGAAGCTATTATGCTAGTCAAATAGGAACAGATCCTGCAACAGGCTTACCTATAGGGCCAGATTATCAAACAACGTCAGGTGGCTATAGCGCTCCTACAGCTGATGCTGCTGGCTATACAGCGCCTACGACAAGCGCGGCTGGATATACAGCGCCTACAGCTGATGCATCTGGATATTCTGCTGGAACTATTGCTAGCGGTTACAGCCCAACAGCAGCAACATTTGGTGGAGGCTATGCGCCAACAGCAGCGGGTTTTGGATCTGGATATGGCGGTTCATCAATTGCATCAGGATATAACCCAAATGCTCAAGCATTTGCATCAGGGTATGATCCTGCAAGCCAAACATTTGGTTCTGGTTATGGCGGCAGAGAAGTAGCCTCATCATATGCAGATCCTTCTGCGATAACATCAGGCTTTCAGGGCGCAAACATTACCTCAAGCTATGATCCTCGCCAGTTTCAGGCGCAACAAGTAATGGATCGAGTTGATCAATATCAAAATCCATATCTTGAAGACGTACTAGATCGTTCGGCAGCAAGGGCGCAAGAGCAGTTTGATACCCAACAAGCTCAACGTGATCTAGCTGGAACACAGGCTGGTGGTGCTGGAGCATTTGGTAGTAGAGGTCAGTTAGCTAGGCTTACAGCCGCAGATCAGGCTAATAGAGCCATTGGCGATCTTGAAGCAAAACAAAGAGCGGCTGCATTTGATAAGGCTGTTGGTCTTGCTACAGCGGATGTTGATAGAGATTTGCGTGTACAGCAGCTTAGTGATGCATCAGGTTTGCAAGCTGCAAGGCTTGGTCTTACTGCACAAGAAGCAACAGCAAGATTTGGTCAGGCTGCTGGTGCGCAAGATCTACAGGCACAAATTGCATCAGATGCTGCGCGTCGTGCTGCTGGTCAACAAAGTTTATCCGCAGCCCAGTTAAGTGATGCTTCACAAAGAGCGGCTGGCGCACAAACATTACAAGCACAGCAATTACAAGATGCAGCGGCAAGGGCTGGAGGCGCTCAAACATTGCAAGCGCAACAGTTAGCAGACGCAGCAGCAAGAGCTTCTGGAGCGCAAGGTCTGCAAGCTCAGATTGCATCAGACGCAGCGGCACGAGCGGGTGGTGCGCAGACACTTCAGGCGCAACAGCTTGCGGATGCAGCCCTAAGAGCAGGAGGCGCTCAGACGCTTCAAGCTCAACAGATGGGTGATGCTGCATTGCGAGCAGCGGGAGCGCAAAGCTTGCAAGCCCAGATTGCACAAGATCAAGCGTCAAGGGCAGCAGGAGCGCAAAGTCTTGATGCATTTAGACTGAGCGAAGCTGCAAAACAGGCGGCAGGGGCACAAGGACTTGATGCATTTAGGTTGACTGAAGCCGCCAAGCAAGCGGCGGGAGCGCAAGGATTAGACGCATTTAGGCTTACAGAGCAAGCCGCACAGGTCGCAGGTGATCAGTCATTGCGAGCATCGTTGGCAAATCAGAAGGCATACGCCGAGGCGTTACGCAGACAAGACGCTGCCGCAGCAGCAGGACTTGGCGTAGATAAGGCAGAGCAAGCGTTAGACTTACAGCGAATAGGCGCACTGAACGCACTTGGCGCACAACAGCAAGCAGATCAACAAGCAATACTTGATCAGCAGTATGCAGACTTTGCAGCGCAACGTGACTATCCACAGCAGCAGCTAGCATTCTTCTCTAACTTACTGAGAGGCGTGAACCCTGCTGGATATGCTGGACAAACAACGACAACGTCATCGCCCGGCGCAAATCAAAGCGCGCAACTACTTAACTTCTTAATGGGCGCTGCTAACTTAGCTGCGTAAGGCGTTTAAACATGGCAATGGAAAACCTACTTAGGATTGCTAACAGGACTGAGGACTTGCCTGATCAGGCGCTTGCACAGCTTGCAAAAGCTGGTGGCATTGAAGCTGTGATTGCTGCGAGCGAAATGAAAGCCCGTAGTGATATACGCAAAGATGCACAGATGCCACAGCAAGGACAGATGCCTCCTGTAGTGGATCAGCTAATCAATATGGCTAACCGCCAAGCTGCACCACAGATGCCTCCTATGGGCCAACCTATGCCCCCACAAGCCCCGCAAGCTGCACCTATGGCACAGGGTGCCGCTGCCGGTAGACAGGCTCTAATGGCCAGAGGAGCGCCTACAGCGCCTAGTGCGCCTATGCCTCAAGGTATTTCGCCTGAGTTGGCTGCGCTTGCAGCGCGAGGTGGTATTCCTGCAATGCAGAGCGGTGGCTTAATACGCCGATTCCAAGCTGGTAGTCAGGGAACCATAGGATTACAACTATTAGAAGAGGAAGGATACACACCCGATACCTTCGCTTTGCTTTCGGATGTAGAGCAACAGGATGTATTGCAAGCAATTAATGATAGAAGGACTATTAATAGGGGCGCTTCTGCTTTGTTGGGATCTCCGGTAGGCGCGGCAACTGATGCTGTTATGTTTGCGCCACGGCTTTTGGGCAATGTAGCAAAAGACCTTATGTCTGGACGAACAGGAAGGGTGCTTGGTTTTGCCGATCCGGGCGATCAACCAAACCTTACTCCGTATTCAGCGTCACAACAAAAAGCAGTTGACTATCGAGCGACTCAGCAGCCTATTACAATGCAACAGCTGTCTTCTCCAACGATGCAAAATTATGCTTCTAGCATTATTGCAAATACAGCCGCTGCTGCTAACAATCCTCCTAACCAAGCAACTACCACGGCGTCAACAGTTAATCCAAGCGCTCAAGCATACATGAACGCTGTTTCTGGTCAGGGTGGCGCTCAACAAATAACACCAAGCGCTCAAGCATATATGAACGCTGTCTCTGGGCCACAAGGTGGGCAGTCTGGCCCCACTACTAGCGGCCCCACTAGCCGCTCTATTGGTACACCAATAAACGTACAACCGCCTCCAGAAGATGCGGTAGCACAAGCAACTGGCCCATTTAATGTACCAGTTCCAGCTGTTGCAGGAGTTACTCCATACGAACAAAGCCCAGCGTTTGCTGCGGATCGGGCAGCGCTACAACAATTTGATACTCAACAAACAAGAATAAATGGATTGCAGGGTAACTTATTAAAAACTCTTCAAGATAGAGAAGCAATTTATAACCAACAAGTAGATGATTCTGTTAAAAAACTTGCAGATTTGGAAAAAGACTTGCCTACCCGTCAAAACATTAAAGATCGCTTGAAGAAACAAACGTCGCTTGGTATGGCTCAAGCATTTTTCCAAGCAGCTGGAAGTAAAAGCCCAGACTTTATTACGGCAATGTCTCAAGGATTGGCTGGTGCCGCTGGTGTTATGAATAAGATGACAGGCGAAGAGCAGAAAGAACTTTATGCACACGCCTTAGCTGAGTATCAAAGAGAGCAAGGTAAGGCCAACACTGCGTTTAAACGACAAGAAAACGCAATGAAGAAGATTACTGATGCGCAAACTTTCCAAGCAACCTTGGCGACATCTAATAGAACCGCTAGAAATCAATTAGCAAAGATGAGGCAGGATAGCTATTACCAAACACTTGGTCTTAATGTTGATATTGATAAAACAAATCAGAAAACCTTATTAGACACCTACAATATAGGCTTGGAAGAACTTAAAACCTTCAGAACAGAGCGGCAAAATGCTGTTGAAAGCAGAAATAAAGTTTCGGAATCGGCATATAGTACGGAACAATCGGCTGATATGAAGCCAGAACAAAGAATCCTACAAGCGGATATTGCAAATAGTTACGCTCAACAATATGTGCGCGGTGCGCAACAAAATATCAATAGCTCTATAGATCGGATGGTTAAGGATTTAAGTAGAGAATTTAAGAGGTTAGAAAAACAAATTCCTGATCCAGCAGAAAGAATGGCAGCTGCAAGGGCGTTGCTTGAGGATAAGATAGAGGACGAAAATCTTGCAGGAGACAGAGCGGTATTAGATTTGTATGCGCAAGATTTGTTTGAGTTGGCTGCTGCTAACAACTCACCTGCCGCAAGGAGAAGGTTCTATCAAAAGCCACAGAATCAATTTATTAATCCAAAGGCGCTTGGATATGCGATAACAGGCCCTTAATGGCTACACAAGAAGAAAGGATTCAGCGGTTAATTAATTCGCTGCAAGGCCCAGTTCCGGGTTTGCGGCGTACCTTTGATGATCCGCAAGAAGGCTTACGACGATCACTGTTACCGCAACAGATTAATGTTCCTGATACACAGCAAGGAAGCTTCTTAGATATAGCGTCTGGTTCGCCAATGCAGCCAGCACCCTTTGTTCAGCAACCTGTGCAGCCACCACAACCCATGCCAGAGCCAACAACTGGTTTGGATTTATTTAAAGCGTTTGATTCGCCATTTGCCACTCAACCGCCTCCCAGTAGCACAGGCATGTTTGAAGGCACAGACGATAGCCTGTACGCCGTTCCTCGTGGTGTAGCTCGTGGTGCTATGCAAACAGGTCTTAGCATGGCTGAAGGTCTGTTTTCGATGGCAGACATGGTTACTAACCTTGCTGGGTATGAAGACGCATTAGATCCAGAAACGTCTGAGACATTTCAGAACATACAAGAAGCAAAGCGGTACGTTGGAAATGAAGAGGGCATGGTTGGAAAGCTTGCCGAGGGTGTTGGAAGTATCTTTACTTTTGCCATCCCCGGCTTGGGTCAGGCTGGAGCATTAGCCAGAGGAACCGCATTAGCCGCTAAAGGGCCGCAGTATCTTGACGCATCAAGAAGAGCGCTTGGATTGGCTAAGGGTTTAAACGGCCTCAAATGGACGTTTGCTGGCGCTGCTGGCGCAGGTCAATCGAGCGCCATGCTTGAAGCATATAAAGCTGCTGGCAATGATTACACCGTAGGGCAGCGCAATCTTGCAGTTGCTCTTGGTATTCCTATTGGATTCCTTGAATTGCTTGCCCCTGAGATGGTGTTGCGAGGCATACCTAATGGTATAGCTGGAGCCACAAAGAGCCAGATACTTCGTCGTTTAGGCGAGGCTGGAACCACAGGCATCGGTGAGGGTGGGCAGGAAGCGTTTTCTAGTGTACTTCAAGAGACTGCTGCCAAGCTCAACTACAACCCAGACATGCCTATTGGCGAAAGTATGCTGTCTGACTTTGGTTATGGCGCAGGTGCTGGTGGCATATTTGATTTACTTACACGCGGCAAAGTTCGTTACCCCAAGAGTGACAAAGAGATCACCAAGGAGTATCAGGACTCTACTCCGTTAGCTCCTCTTGATGATGAGTTTATACAAGACGCGGTAACAAACGAGACAGCAATAGCTGTATACGATGCTGACGGTAACCAGTTATCTGGTCAGATTATTGGCACAGAGGGCGACGATGCCAAGGTGCTTATTGACGATGAGTTAGTGTATGTACCGCTAAACCAAGCTCCCTCAGAAGATCAAGGACTTTCGTTTGCAAAAGATGCCGATCTTATTACTCCTCGCTATCAAGTTGGTGGCCGTGATGTCGGCTCGCTAACAGCGCAGGAGCTAGAGGAGGCGAAGCTACGAGCGTTCTTGCCGCCAGAGCTTATAGCTGATGTAGATGCTGGCAAGCTATCTGTGTTGGAAGCTGTAGAAGCAATGAACATAGCAGAGGATGGCACCGCTCAAGTCACTGCAAAGACAGCCTATGACATAAAAGCAATTGAAGCGGAGCTTGATAGAAGAAACCCAAGCCGTGAGCGCAACATGCCCACGGCCAACAATGACAAGCAACTTACTGATGAAGAGGCTGGGGTCATTGATTCGGGAGAGAATGCAGATGAAGCAAGCGATCCAATTATTAGCGGTATTCTTGGTGACGATACTGACACTGTTATTGGCAGAGTAGCCGGTGACAAAGATGTTGAGCGCTACGACAACATAGAAGACAAGGCTATAAAGGCAGCGTTTAAACGCGGCAGGGTTCCCAAGAAGGCGCAAGCGGGGCTGATTGATGAAGTTGCTGGGGCAGAAGGCGCATCACTAGCTGACCTAGATAATGCGCAAAAAGCGCAGTTAATGGATAAAGCGTTTGGCTATCAAGACGCGCAAAAAGCTAAAGCAGAAGCAGCAGAGCAGCAGCGGGTGGCTGATGAGGCGGCAAGGCAAGCAGAAGCCGATGAGATTAAACAGGCGCTAGGGCCGACCACAGAGGGCGTAGACGGCTCTGCTCCTGCGTTTGAGGAAGCTTTAGACGAAGACCAAGATGAAGTCGTAATCCCGCCAGCAGAGCCAGAGGCTGCTCCAGAGGTAGAGGTAGCGCCTGAAGTAGAGGCCGCTCCTGAAGTAGAAGCCGCGCCAGAGGTGCAAACAACCCAAGAGCCATTTCAATCTAAGACAGTAGAGGACTCCAAGCCTCGATATAAAAGCGCAATGCCTGTCTTTGAGTCGCAACTAGACAAGGCGTTGTACATAGTCGGCAACCCAAGAAGCAAATCTAAAGCAGATGATCAGATCATGGGCGAGTTACGCAAGTATCTTGACCGTGGGCAAGGAGAGTTTTCTGATTCAGATATTCGCAGGTTGGGTCAACTTGTGCGGCAGTCAGTTAAAGAACGAGGCGAGGCGGCTAATAAAGATGGCCGAAGCGAATTTGATGTACCCGAAGTAGCCACACCAGCAGTTGATATTGTTGCAAAAAAAGAGACTTTAGAAGATTTCTATCCGGTGCCTACGCCAGAGGCTGATGCGACTCCAGAGGTTGTAGTAGAGGCAGAGCCAGAAGTCGTAGTGGAAGCGGAGCCAGAAGCAAAGCCAGCCAAGCGTCTACAGACTAAAAAACAAAAAGCATTAAGCGCTAAAGAAAAAAATGACGTTGCGGTATTTGTTAATTCATTATTGTTGAGCGAAAAAACTGCATCTCAATCATTGCAGGGGCTAGCCTTAGCAGCCTACAACGAACAAAGGGCGCAAGGAAAAGATCACAACGGGGCATTGGATGCCTTGGAAACGAACGAAGATCTTATTGAGGCTGCAAATCAAGAAGACGAAATGTCTGATCTTGATGACATTGATTTTCTCCGCAAGGAAGGGCTTCAAGATACTGGTGTTGTACAAGGAACGCAGGTCACTGCAACTCCTGATGGGCCGGGAATTGTTAAAAGCAAAGCGCCATTAGATATAAACGACTTCAACCGAGTTAAGGCGATAGTAAACTCTATTGCCCCAGAAGCTAACTTGGTAGTGGCTAGCCAGCTTTATGGGCCTAGCAGGGGCGGCGAAGCAAATCAAAACGAAGTAGAGATTGATGGCGTTGTATACCCAATGGAAGAAGCATTGGGATTACAGGCTGGCAACATAGTGGCCGTGTCATTAGCTGATGGGTTTCTTGACCCACAAAACCGCGCATACCACGAAGCCACGCACTTTCTGTACAACAACAACTACCTTACAGATAAAGATAAGGCAGATCTTGCAGCCAACATAGATAGGTTGCAGGGCATTGTATCTAATCACTTGGGCGCAACAGAGTATGGTCGCGCCTTTGATGGGCTTACACCGGAGCGAAAGCTTAACGAGCTAATAGCGTATGGCTCTGCGTTATACAATCGCGGCTTAGACGTAGATGGCAAGGTGCCAAAAGAGTTTAACCCCGGACTCCGTAGGGTATTCAGCAAGATTGCAAAGCTGTTTAAACAGATTAAGGCTTCATTTGCTGGGGAAGGCAGACCTGCTGAGATTGAGCAAGTCTTTGAAGAGATACGCCAAGGTCGCGTAGGAAGGCGCTTACCACAGGCGACAAGCCAGTTTGATGCGACAGGGCTATCTGCATCTACACCGCTTTACATGATAAAGCAGGGGCCAGCAGCCGCAGTAACAGAAGCTAGGCCACAGATAAAGTCTCGACTCGTTGGCACATTGCAGGGCAAAGCATCACAGAAAGCGTTGCCAGAAGCGTGGGCTACTATTAAGAAGAACGCCAAAGGCGAAGATCAGCTATCAGGAATACTCCAAGGCACCAAGATAGAGGAGTTTAATGACTCTAGGCTTGCGTCATTTTTGGCAACCTTGCCCCAAGATAAAGCTGTATCAGGTCAAGAGTTGTTAGACCATGTGTCTGACATTGAGCAGATTGTTGAAATACAGGTTTATGGAAGACCAATAGATCGCGGTGATGGCACAGGATCTGAGGCTGCGTATCGAGCCGCTTTACAGGAAGATAGAAACAACCAAGCATTTAATCAGGTAGCCAATCAAGCGATGGTTGGGTTGCGCCTCAATAAGTTTGCAATGAATGTTATTGAGCCACTAAAGATGTACCTGTCAACCAACGACAGTGTGCCTAATAAGTCTGTAGATGGCCCAGCACTACCACAAAGCATTCAATCGGCGCTAAATGAAATCAGTGTATTTGCTGAACCTACTGATGGTCAGCGTAAAGAGCTTGTTAAAGCGTTGACTTTAGAAATTAAAGATCCAAATTCTGGATTTGATAAAAGGTTATTTGGTCAAATTCTTGTAGAAAATAGCTACAAAGGTCAGCAGCTCCGAGAAACAGAAGAACGCGCCGTATCAATAACCCCAGATTCGATAGTAACAGAGATTAGCCTTGGTTCTGAAGGCGGCATAGATCCATTAGATGTAGACCAGCCTAACTTTTATTATGCCTATACAACGATGGGCGGCAGAGAAATACCACAAAACGAAATAGCTATTCCAATTACAAAGCAAGAACAAAACTACAGAGAAATTGTTTTAGCTGTGCCTTCAGTGGCTGGAGACGGCTGGTATCACAGTCACTTCCCAGATATACGAAACCCTCTTATGCACATGAGAGTGTCAGATATTATTTTAGATGATGGTTCTATGGTTCTTGTTGTTGAGGAGATTCAATCAGATCTTCATCAAAGCGCTCAAACTCAGATGAAGGCACTTGCAGCAAGTGATTTGTATTCTGATGGTCAGATTTCATCAGACAACTTTGACCGTTTAAACAGGGAAGAAAAGCAGCTAGTCCGACAGGCTGTTGATGGATACAAAGATAAAGTTTATGGCGTAACAGTTCCTGATCTTCCGCTCAAAAACGAAAATCAACGCATAGCATTTGCTATGGATATGCTAACAAAGATGGCTGTTAAAAATGGCTACGATCAAATAGCAATATCAAATAGCGAAATGCAAGTAGAGCGTTATCGCAACGGCATAAAAGAACACATTGATGGGTTGGTGTTAAATGCATTGCCTAAAAAAGTGATGCGGCCTTCAACCATGAACCCAGATGGCTCTGTGTTGTTTAGGGTTGTCCGAGATGAACTGGGTGGCGCTAAAGACTTGGGGTTTACCGACCAAGAAATTGATGCAATGGAAGAGGATGGCATTATCCTTTTCAAAGAAGACGTTTTGGCGCGGCTCAATGAAAACATAGGGTTACTTACTCCAGTAGAGTTAGATATAAATCAAGACCTATCCTTTCCTCAAGCAGAGGCTTTAGGTGGAATGCCCCTTGGTCAAGACGCATTTCAAGAGCAGGAAGAAAAAAGTCAATATGCTGATCAGGCAATTAGCCAAGCTTTTGAGCGGGTTGAAGATCTTTTCAATCCGAGTGCCAAGCAAAGAACATCAAATTTGTTGGCGCGTTCTATTTATCTTGATCTGGAAGCAGCAGAGAGAGCTATTAAGTCAGAATTTGACGAGTCTTCAGAAGCGCTATCTGATGATGTTGTTGCGCTGTCAATGGCGCAAGCGCTTATAGAGCGAAACCCGTTAATACCCAAGAAGATTCTTGCTTCATATACGCAGCCAGTAGAGGGCGTGAGTAATGAAGGCGAGTATTTTTCTGGCAGTTTTTACAGAGGCACTATTGAGTTAGGCGATAAGGATTCTAGGTTATCGTTTGATAACGCAATCAATCTCAACGTAAACGATTGGCTTGGAGAAAACATATCCAAACTTGTATTGGATGAGATGGGTACGAGTTCAGGATTTTATGCTTCAAACTTGGTGTCTTTCGTACAAGAAAAGATTACTCAACTAGAGCAACTCAAAGCAAAGAAGGAGCGAGGAGAGCAGCTTACCCCGCAAGAGGCTCAATCGGAAAGCTTGCTTGATGTTCCCGCTATACGGCAAGCCAAAGACAGAACTACAGGCGCTATTGATTTGCCTGTGGGTGGTGGGTTTGAAAATATTTACGACCAAAAAATGCCAGAGTTTTTGCAGGACGCAATGGCTCGACTGCTTGGAACGTCAAGAAAACAAGTTAAGAATGCTAAAGATGAGATAAAGCGCACTAATAAAAATAAGCGTTTATATGTCGGAACAGGAAATACTGAGCTTACAGGGATGGGCGATGTTATTCCTTTTGAAGAAGCAACAATCGTTGACATTACCGATGATCCTGCTGCCTCTGCTGGTAGCCGTAGCCGACCAATAGGGCAAGACACGGCAGAAGCAAAAGCCCTACAAGCAGCGCTGATCGAAGGCGATGCGACACAAGATTACTATAGGGATAGAGATCCAGAGTTTTCAGCAGAGGACTTTGGTGAAGTAACACAGCGATACGCAATCGCTACATCTCCTCAGAGAAACCAGTTACGCACATTTGAGATCACTGATGACATGCGCTCATCAGATCAACTGCAAGAAGCATCAGAAATATACTATGCCCGTAAAGAGAATGATCGCGTAGAGGCTACAAACAAAGGCACCGATGACCTAAGAGGCGTATTTAAGAACGCCCGTCAGAACGGAATAGACTTCATCAACAACTTGCCCTTCTTCAATACACTAAGGGCGATGCCAGATAAGAAAGAATTTTACCTGTCACGAGCAGAGTACCTTGGCGTTGTGGCGCGATCCTCTAAGATCGCTGAATACCTTAGAGATGAGATTGGCAACAAGTTCCTGACCCGTAAGGGTTCAAAGAACCGACAATCTACGGAGCTTTTGCGTAGCACTATCTACCAGTACATGACCACAGGTGAGCCTTCTCAAGAAGAAGCACTGTTTAAACAGCTTCAAGCGCTAGACAACCGGGCGGCTTCAGCAGCGTTTAAAGCTAAGGACATGATTGAGCGTCTTGGTGGTGAGCTTATGAATGCTGGGCTGCTACCAGCCAAGACATACTTTGAGAACAAGCGGTCATATTTGCCGCGTATGTACTTGAAGCATGTACTTGAGGATAAGCGGGACGCTAAGTTCAGCTATCTCAAACAAAGAAAAGATTTAGATCCAGAAGCGCAAGAAGCGTTGGGTGCGATCAATGAGCTTGATCCTGCGTTCCTAGTTTCTCGCGCTATACAGCGACCAGTAAGGGACTTGCAGTTTATAGAGTGGATGAACTCTGTATCTGAGAACAAGAACTGGACTACTAATGACGATCAGTTTCTGGTTCCGTATGGCCCACCAGATGAAAACGGACAGCCATCCAATGTCAGCGGCTTTTATCTTATAAACGAAGTGCAGACGCTGCGTGATATAGCAACGGCGCTGGAGTCAGCAGAGCCAGAGCGAGCAGCAAGACTCCGCAATGATGCAGATCAAATGGAACAGGCTGTAATAAGCACGTTTGAAGAGCGCGGCCTATCGGAATACTTGACTGATCCTAATAAGGACATATCGGTTGCCCTCCAGCAGTACGGCAATCAATACAAGCGCGTTCCTAAAACGAGAGAATATGGTCTGCTTGCTGGACGGTTAGTGCGAACAGAGATCTATGATGATGTCGTTTCATCAGGCGCAATGCTCAACGTGGGCGATGAGGCATACGTTAATCTCATGTCTAAGGGCCGCAAATTTACGGCTGTTTGGAAAACCATTAAGGTTCCACTTAACCCACCGACTATTGCGCGTAACACCTTCAGTAACGCCATACTAATTCACTTGTCAGGCGTACCATTCCATCGCGTTCTTCCTCGCATGATTGAGGCTGCGAGAGAGATCGTTGCGTACAGAAACAATGACTTTGAAAACTCTAAGCACTTCGCAGAGATGTTGAAGCGGGGAGTACAGCAGTCATCATTTACTGATCAAGAGCTTATGCAGATGTCCGATGACATGCTTGAATTCTTGAAGTCAGTTGAT